>Ga0315320_10001376_pt1 | contig 20106 bp, 1 predicted proteins | sample M140m21515metaG_FD_203458 | JGI IMG/M metagenome (GOLD analysis project Ga0315320, IMG submission 203458) | Ammonia-oxidizing marine archaeal communities from Monterey Bay, California, United States - M1 40m 21515 | ecosystem: Environmental > Aquatic > Marine > Coastal | place: USA: California... | reverse complement strand
TGCAAGGAGGCGGAGGAGAGGCGCAAGAGGTGGAGCGAGGCGGGTTTCAGCTTTCACCCTAGCCTCAGGTTTGTCGACACAAGCGAGGACGAGGAGGAGTCGCCCGACCACCCACGGGCCACGCTGAGCCCTAAGGCGCAGCAGGCTGACGACCTCTCGCCGCACAGCGTGCTATACCCGCTAAACTGTCCGCCGCTGCTGGAGAAGCAACGCCGCTTCGGCGAGGCCTGCCTTATCGACAGGGACATGCTCGAAGCCGCGATGGGCGAGACCAAGGGAGACTTGGGCCCCGCTGGCGAGGCGCACACGACCGTGTGGGGCCCCTTCGCCGGTTTCAAGCTGGTCAGCCCCCCCACCTCGCCGGCGCGGACCTACGACCAGGGCTCCCCGCTCTTCTGCGACCTCGGGGCAACCCCCCCCGCGCCCCTGAGCCCCGCCAGCGAAGACCCGATGGAGATGTCGGAGCAGATGGAGGTGGACGAGGAGGCCGGAGCCGAGCAGGGGCTATTCGAGACGCTGCCCACCATCGACGCCGTCCCGACGCAGCGCGAGGTGCTCAACGGCGACATCCTCGCCGCGCTCGCCCCCTCCAAGCTCTTCGGCTTCTCCGCGATTGGCCCCGAGCTCGAGGTCCTCGAGGGCATGGAGCTGACGCCGCTCGACGAGCACAAACTGCGAGCTAACCCCAGCGGCTACGTCGGGAGCCTCTTGAGCGCACTCGACTCCAAGTTGCGGCAGCCCGTAGACCTCCTGAAGGCCAAGACCGCGCCCCTCATTAAGACGGTGCACGGGATCGACCTCCAAGCCGGCACCACCTTCGCGCCCGGCGCCCTACGCCTCCCCGAGCTCGACCAGAACGTGCAGGCGCTCGTTGACGTTGTGGACCGGGCCCTGTTCTACAAGCACGAGGGCCACCCCGTCAGGGAGCTAAAGATCAACGGCTTTCTCCCCCGCGACGGCCTCGTCGGCATGGAGGCGAACATGTACGTCGAGATCGTCTACACCTTCTACCTCCTCCTCCAGGAGGCGGTGAGCGTGGTGAACGAAGCCGACGACCTGCTGAAGGAGACGTCGGTCAACGTCCACAGCACGTCCAGGATGATCGCGGCAGGCCGCCGCCTCGACGCGGTGTCGATGCGGCACACTATAGAGTCCGAGGAGTACTGTGGCGCCAAGGTCGCTGCGGATATCTACAAGAGCGTCTACGGCGAGGTGGGCGAGCTGTGCCGCAAGCTCGGTAACCAGACGCTCAAGGACGACATGGTCAACATGGGCTGCCGCCTCGCCGACGTGGCCGCCACCTTCGGGCAGAAGCTTCAGTCCCTCGAGGAGGAGCACGCCGCGGCCCTCGAGGTCCTGCTCCACCCCGGCGCCGGCGGCCCGACAGAGACGGTGTTGCACCAAATCTTCTGCGACGTGGTTCTCGCGCTGCTGGAGCGCGCCGACCGCCTCCGCTTCGCCATCGTGTGGGCCGAGGCCTGCCGCGCCGTCGTCCAGCTCGAGAAGCCCCTACACCTGACCGCGCTCGATTACCTCCTCCCCCGCTTCCCCGGGCATAACGAGGAGACGCGCCTCGCGGTTGAGAGCGCCCTCCAGGTGGAGCCGCTGACGACCTTCTCCGCCGACGGGTCCGATGCCGACGGTGACCCTTACCCCACCGGCGGTAAGATCGGCTACAAGCTGGCGCGCCTCGAGGCCCGCGACAGCGGCGTCGCCGCGCCTCCTCCTACCCCCAGCGAGTTCGCCGAGAAGGTAGCGACCTATCTCCTCATCGATGCCGCTGCGGTGGCGGCCGAGGCCCAGTGGCTCCGGGAGATGGAGCACATGCGCTGCCAGCTCGACGAAGCCATCCTCGCCGCCAGCTCGACGGAGCCATCCTCGCCGTCGACGCACCTGTTCCGCTGCCAGCTCGAAGAAGCCTTCGCCACCGCCGACGCACTCCACGCGGCCAACTCGGACGGCCAGCCGGCCTCTCGGTACTGGGGCGACGAGGACGACGACGGCGTCAGCCGCCGCGTGCGGCATAAGAAGGTGGGCGACGGCGCCGCATTAGCCGATAGTAGCGCTTCTACTATAGCCACACCGTCGCTAAGCGCGGTACCTGACGGTGATCGCAGGGCAACCCATCGGCTGACTAGCTCCGCGGCGGAGCTCGCTGACCTGCAGTCGCCAATGCATGAAGCGGCCGCCACACCAGAGCTCTCGGCGGCCTCGGCGACCTTCCATGCGCCCCAGCCCTCACCCATGACGGAGCCGCTCCCCTACGAACTCGGGTCGAGCAGTCCTAGTAGGGCTGGCTGCTACCATTGTCCTGAGCGCCACGTGCTGGCCTCAGGGACTGTGTCGAGTAACCCATATCATGATCGCCATATGCCGGCGAGGTTACTAGGGGATGAGTGTGTGTACCCGCCTGATGCTGGCGTGGTAAGACAAATAAACAAGCAGACATGGCCACTCATGGTGGAGGTGTGCGCAAGCGAACCCGCCGTACCCACGTCGAGTGAGCTAGCTGCGGTGATGGCCCTCGCCGAGGTGCGCGCGGCCGAGGGAGGCTTCATAGCTATTGGCCATGATGCCGGTGAAACCGACGCCCCGAACCGAGTGGCCGGGCCGTCAGTAGAGACAGAAGATTCTACCGAGGCACAGCCCGCGGCAAAGGTGCAGAGGTGCCGCCCGAAAACACCTACCCCACAGGGGTCTGATTCTAGCCCTACCCGGTTCTTCAATCCTGATTGGACGCCGCCCAAAGAAAGTAGCGAGGCGTTCACACCCGAGAAGATTGAGCCTACTGATGCGAAGGGGGATGCCGATGCCCTATCGCCGACTGCATGGGTCACCCCAGACGCGCCGACGTCCGAGCTGACAGCGCCGTCGGCCCCGGCCGCGATGGACCGTGACCGTGCCGTGTCCCCCGTCCACTCCGCACGACGCCGCAGGCTCGGATTGGGCGAGACCGCCGAGGATGCGTGCCGGGCCGAACCGATTTCAAATGCGCAGCGGTTCTGTTTTGACTACAATTTGGGTAGGGCGTGCCGCCCTGAGTGTACGCACTATGGGTGGCGTCATGCCTGCCAAAGTTGTGCTCGAAACTGCGCCCATGGGGAGGGTCGGTGGGAGTGTAGTCAGTGCGCGGAACCACCGCCGCCTGAGATCGCGCTCGCCGAGCCGAGCGGCGCCACCTCGGACGAGCCACGTCTCCCCTCCGCGGCGATGACAGCGTCATCACTTGAGCCGGAGGGTGAGACCCCCGCCGCGCCCGACAGGTCCAAGCCGACCGAGGAGCAACCACAAGACTGCGAGTCGCAGCGCGGACTGGCGCGGCCGCCCGCGATCGATTTGACACCCTACGTGCGAGAGGAGAAGGCGGCCAATCGCATCCCTCGGTATGTTACATTATCGAAGAACAATCTGAAGGCGATCTTAAACGACAAAAAGGGAGCGAGATGCTACTATTGCTTTGGATCGCCGTCCATCGGTGTCGAGGTCGCGACGTGCGACCCGCCGTACTACGATACCGTCGTTTGTCCGATGTGCGGTGTGGACGCTGTGCTGCCTGCGTCGGAGATCCCTGATGAGGCCACGCTTCATGCGTGGCATTACCTTGGCTTCATTGCCAACGGCAACCCGCCCTCCGACCCCTCCGTCGAGGCGCCGGGCGAAGACAGCGATCGCGACTCGCGCGCTGGCGAAAAGGCACAGCGGTTCAGTAAACTGGCATCGGCGGCGATGCGGTACCATCGGCAGGGGCCGCGGAAATATTACATCCAGAACTTATCCAGCGCAGAATACGAGCTCCTCATGGAGTCAGGCGCTACTTACGACGAGGCGTCGGCGGCTCTCGACCAAAACGACGGGGATGTCTCCAGCACCGTGGAGCTGCTCAAGAATGAGTCTAATAGCCCAGGTGTGATGCGCGCAAGGGCGCAACGGCGAGAGGAGCGGGCGAGCCGGGGGCGAGCGGCCCAGGTCAAATCTGAACCCCTGTGCCCAGTCGAGTGGCCCTCCTTGGCTCAGTTGGGCGACAACCCAGATGTCGCCGCTAACCCGCCATCAACGAGTGACGTCGCGAAGCCGCCATCGGCGAACACGCAAGCTGTGAAGCCTCAGCAGGATCAGATTCAGGACGGTTCGGCCCAAGGCAGTCTCGGAGTAGAGCTGCCTCCACACCCTAGCCCCGCCGGATTCGCTGCCGGAGTACTGGGCTCGAAGACATGCAGCGAGACTTCGACGGCACCCACCGTCGTCAATCCAGCCGCCTATGTCGACGCCCGACCCATGCACATTAGCTTCCACAGCGATGCGAGCGGTGCAACCGTTGTGGTAGTAGCCGGCCACACAATTCCGGTCGAGCAAGGTGCTAGCGGCATGCGCGTAGGGCAGGAGGTCGTAGTGGACGCGTCGCGCTATGACGCCGGCAAGGTCGCGACAGCAGGGCCCATGGAGAGCGTGTGGGACGCCCCGCACTGGAAAACAAATAAGCCACCGCATGCGAAGACGCGGTACAGTCGATGCCCTTGGCGCCGGCCCGTTGACGGACCCTCCCCAACCTCTGCCGGCCGCGCTGACGCTAAGGCGACGCCTCAGCGTCCCCACGGTTTCGCTCCGGCCGCAAGAGGCGGGGCAGCCGCGACCAGCACCATGAGGGGGGCGAGTGGGCCTAAAGACACCTTCAAAGAATGGTCGGCCCTTCGGAATGCCTTCGAGGGGTCAGCCAAGACAGACAACATGACCAACGGCGTCGTAGATCTCAAGCCGCCCGAGGCTGTGGTTGCTAAGCGCGCACCGCAGTCGAGCGGGGTGGTGACTGATGGAAGAGGCGCCTCGCCCGGGAGAGGCGAGGTCTGTGGTGAGCGTGCCATTGTGGAGGCGCCGTGGCGCACCCTCGTGCCGGGGCTTGACGCCACGAACTTTCCCTCTAATTTTGAGGCAGGACCCGAGTTGGAGCACCTAGGTAAGTACGCTAAAGTCTACCGGGGCGGCTTCTCGGACCCAGACGGCATCGAAGCCGATCCCGCAGACCTCTGTCGAGCCGGACTGACCTTTAAAAGAGACTACTGCGCGTTAATAGATCACCTGCTTGGCCGTGTCCCCGAAAACCTATACCTCGAGGCTGGGCTGAAGGGCATTTACTTCGTGGGCGGCCTGAGAGTGAGAGGCGTAAGCGAGAAGGCGATAGCCCTGCCGGCGGCTGGTTTGATCTTGATAGACTTGAAGTGGCTGGACAGGGAATTGGAGGCCACCGAGGGAGAAAGTCGGTCGAAGATCCTCGTTTTCAAAGCAGGCCGAGTCCTCCATGAAATAGCTCACCTGTGTGACTACCGAGCAGATCCCCAAGGGTGGCGGTGTGTGGATGAGCTGATGAAGCCACTGCTCGGCGACTTACGATTCCCAGCTCGCGGCAGCGGACTTCTCCCCGACGTGACGGACTGTACCCGAAGGCTGCTCCCTAACCACATGCTCTACGCTGCTATGGCTCCGGAAGAGTTCAAGGCTGAGATGTTAGCTGATTTGTGGCTGATAGGAGATCTGAGCGCGGCCAGCGACCCCCAAAGGCTGGCCTGGGCGTATTGGCGGGCGAGGTCGAAGGCGGCGCTGCCTAGCCTCAACAACGACGCCCTCAAGTGGGGGTTTAGGGTCTCTTACGATGCTCCGGACCTACCCATCTGGGCCCAACGCGCCCTTTTCGCTTACAAGATGGGTGACCATGTCCAAGCGACCCCCTTGTGCACCGCCCGGAAAGAGCTCGAGGATACCCTGGCTTATGCAGAGGCGGTGGCCCTTGTGAGGCAGAATCAGCCGCCGCTAGGACTTGACGCCCAGCGTGGGCGAAAGATGAACGTTTGCGCTAGCGAGCCGCACGGGCCAACGGAGGCACCTAGTGAGATGGCAGATCCGCCACTGTGGCTGGCCCGAATGAGGGAAGAGCTAGCCGAGGCAGGGAATGGCGCGCCCTCGCTAGAGAGGACACTTGCAGAGCCGAGCGATTGGCTCCAAGGTCTCCCTACATTCGATCAGTTTGAAGCAGAGATGGCAGCCTACAGCGAAGACGCCCTGCTTGAGACCGACCGCGCCCTCGAGGATGCTCGAGCCGAGGGATCCTCGACCAGCCCAGGAGGAGAGCGGCGAGGCTCCAGCGGGGAGGTATCGCGCTCCGAAGGACAGCGTGAAGAAAGGCGAGGCCGCGAAAGTAATGACACCGAGAGGGTAGTGACTGCCGCCGCCATGAGCCGAGCAGGGCGCGCCCTCAGTACTGACACTGTTGAAGCCGAGGTGCGTCGAGGCCCGATGCGCACAGGGAAATCCAAGTACGCCTCGACTGACGCTAGGGATGACCACCGCCCATATGCGAAGGGCTCGGGGTGGGCTCAGAGATGCATCTCCCCTGAGAGGAGGTCGAAGAGTAGCGAGCGCTGGGGGCACCTGGCCTCGAGGGTTGAACGCAACCACCGCCTACCACCCGCTGCCCTGCTCGACGATCTTGAGAGGAGGTACGCGGCCTCCCTTCGTCGGCAACCCAGGGATGCGTCCTCGGCCGAGATCTCGATCATGTTCGATATCAAAGGCGAACACAGCGGCCAGCGCAGCAGACTGTGGGTTGACCTCAGCGAACGGGCATCCGTCATCCTCTACCAGGTCGTCCTGCAATCTGTCGGGCACGTCAGCCGCAACATGTTGGGGTGGCGGCTGGTCGGTGGTCGCAGCCACGTCACCTTCGATACGGAGTGCTCGGGGGAGAAGGCGGGTCTTTGCGACCGCGGCCGCTATTCACTGGTCGGCCGGCTGCGCGGCGGCGGCGATGAGCAACCATCAGAGGAAGACCCTCACGCTGGGCAGCAACAGTGGGCCGACGGAGAGTCCGAGGCCGCGCAGTCTCCGCAGCCGGTTCACGCACCCGATGGAAGCGAGGAGCTACCGCCCACGCCCATCCCGGTGCATCGGCAACCCGGAGAGAACCCTCTGCCTGCGGGGTCGACGCCGACGGCGCAAGCTGAGGCGGCTACCCCGGCCAACCCCGTGGGCGAGACAGCCGCAGGAGCGAGCGAGGCGGGCTCTGCCTGCGCAGGTGTCACAGGTGCACCAGCGCCGCAGCAGCCTGGCACCACCAGCTACTCGCCTTTTGACACTGAGCGATTGCGTCAAGAGCGCCGGCGCGCCGAGCTCGAGGACGCGATGCGGGCCGAGGAGCGCAGGCGCGCTGAGCTCGAAGCCGCGATGCGAACCGAGGAGGCCCGCGAGCAGCGGCGTTTCGCAGAGATGGAGGCTGAGAGGCAAGCTGAAAAGGTGCAGGAGCAGCAGCGGCGCGTAGAGCAGAAGGCTGAGAGACAAGCCGAAGCGGCGCGTGAGCAGCAGCGGCTCGCAGAGTTAGAGGCTGCGGGGGAATCTGAACAGGCGCGCGAGTGGCAGCGACTCGCCGATGAAGAAGCCTCGCGGCTCGCTGACTTGGCGCTAGAACGGCGTATTGAGAACGAAGTACAAGCGAGAATACAGGAAGAGATCGAGTCCGAAAGGAGGGAGATGGAGCTGAAGGTGGAAGAGCTAGTCGACCTCGAGCTGCGGAAGCGCCTTTCCCGGGTGGCGGCGCATGCGAGAGACCGAGCCGAGGCTTCGAATTCAAACGGCTCCCCGGAAGCTCTCAACTCCGGAGAAGAGGTCGCAACCAGCCCGACTGCAGCACCTGACCCAGAGGAGCTCGACGTAGGCCCCTTAGATCCTGCGGCGACTCGCCCCGGCCGCTCCGTCGACTTTGGGTCGTCCCCTCATTCCCAGCAGACCGATCGAAGGCCAGAGGAGCAGCCAGCCAGCCACCCGCCGCGGCCGCGCTCCGAGAGGGCCCCGGGCACCGAGCCTCGATGGCAGCGCTTTCAGGGTAACGGAACAGAGGGTCGCTGGGACGACGGATCGGCGATGCCCTCTCGACGCGCCTCCGCTCGAAGCCCCCCGCCAGCGTCCCCGCCCGTCAGCGGCCATACGCTTGGGCCCGGCGGACCTGGGCCAGCCTCGACTGCGACAACGACGGCTCGGGCTGCCCGTCGGGGCGCCACGGGCTCGACCTTCTCGATGCCGGACGACCCGGATCAAGCCGATGATGACCTCTCATTCTGGGAGCAAGAGGAGTCGGCCACCTTTACGGACGCCCCCACCGAGTCCATGCTAACGCGTTACTGCGAACGCCACAGCGTGGCCAAGGAGGTGCAGGAGTTGATCCAGACGGTCCGACGCCTGCCCTGGCAGGCCAACACGGTGTCGCCACACACGAACTGCTTCAACCCAAACCTTGAGCGGCCGCCTCTGCCGCAGAAGCAGAACAGCACCAAGAAGTTGTCAGACACTCGCATAGCCCAGAAGGACTTTAAGTTCTTTACTGATCCAAAGCTCACCGCCTCCACGGAGCTGGATCAGCTACATGCCTGGGTGAAAGTAAGGACCGAAATATGCATTACGTTAAGGACGTGTGTCGATACCCGCTGCTCCGGGGCCGAGTTCCTCCCAGCTATTAGGGACGAGCTCAACAGATTGCTGGGCCATACTCAAGCCCTCCCGCAGCTCGCCGCACTTATTGTGCAAGGTCTCCAGACCTTCGTGACGCTCGCGTCAAACTGTCTACTCCTGGCCTGTGACATGCACTTCTGTCCCGAGTACAGCTCGCTCACGGCGCTGCAGACGGTGAGGCGCAAGCAGGGGCAGTCTCTTGTGGACCTGTTCGCGCACGTCGAGTTGCTCCTTCTGCAGAGTAAAAATAAGGAGCAAGAGGGTCGGGACTATATCTACGATATGTTGCGCCTTACGGACCGGCAGGCAATCCCCGACCTGCATCGGTATACCGTACAGGCAGTGGAGGGAGGAGATCAGCCCTGGGCCGCTGAGGTAGCCGTGGCGCTGGATCGCGCGTGCACCAACGCGCGCGCCTATGCGCGCACAGTGAACGAGAAAGATCGGGCCGCCGTTCTCCAGCTGCAGGCCATCGCGTTCAACGCGGGCATTATCGGGCTCGACCAAAACCTGTCCCTAGCATACAAAAGCGACGGGCACCGCGCGGCTACATACGGTGACTATGACCGCGAGGATGCCCAGTACCCTCCGCGTCAGCCGCGGACTCGCGGGGCGAGGGCGCGCAACACAGTTGCGCCAGTCACCACTAGGTCGGCGGGGCCGCCCCCGAGGGCACCGCCTCAGCAAGTGCAACTGCGGCCTCCGCAGCCGCCACCGCCTCCGCCGCCGCCTCCGGCGCAGTTGCAGCCGACGCACCAACAGCAGTTTCTGAAGCCCCTAGATCACGCGGGGCGCTTCACGGAGCGGCCTGTCGGCCACGCGCAAGCCGAGCCGCGGAAGGGGGCGAGTAACCCAGGCCCTAACCCCAACGCGACCACCACAAACCTGTGGATCGACATGGCCGAAGCCCGCCGCGCGGCCGAAGAGCAGGACTCGGAGAGAAAGCGTTTGGCGGTGATGATATGGCCCTCTGATGACTGCACGCGTTTCGCCGCCGACGTTGAGTGCAAGGCTACTCCGGTGTTTGAGAACGACGGGCGACCTGCCTACTTCAACGACGGCAGGCCCATGGTCTCGTTTAATCACAAGAATGCCTGCCGCTTCTGCTCGGTGTGGGCTGCTCGCCACCTTGATGAGTGGAAGCAATGGCCACAGGAGGTGAAAGATGGGCAGCACAACCCAAAGGTTTGCCCGAGAAGTATCGCGGCGCTGCTTAAGGCTGGCAACCCAGGTGCGAGCTTCCTGAAAGAGCGTTGGGGCAAAAAGCCCACCCGACCGGAGGGCCAGCGTAGGCCTGGCCAATAGGGCAGCAACGGAGCTCACGGGGGCGGGGCTCCGGGTAAAGATGGGGGGAGGATGCGAACACTAAGAGTGTCGCAAGAACCCAGTGTTGCCCCACTGGAGGTCAGGGTAAATGAGTTTAATATTAACTGTAATTTCGATAAAACCCCTAACCTCCGCAATGTAAACTCAGCATGTATGCATGAAACGTATAAAATGAGGGGAGATACCCCTAAGCAGAAGACCCCGCGGGGCCCTCTCGAATACAGAGGGTCCGCGGGAAGACCGTCAGACTCGTTGGAACAGATATTCGTGAAAACCCCGCTCGAGTACTCCCCTAGGGGGAGTGATGAGGTGAATTCCGCCCAGGCCGCAGGAGCACTGACGATACAAAACTGTCTGAGGTTCTGGTCAGTACCAAGGTGGCGAGCACGCGGATACGACCCGCGGAGGCCACCGTCCACACAAAAGCCAGGCGCTACACGCTTGCCAGGTTATGAGTTAAGCACGCGGGAGGCGGCAGCCTTACATTACCTAATCGAGAACGGTCGTATAGGTGAGCTTGACCGTTCATTATCCCAACTGCTAGAGAGAGGCGCCCAGCTCACCGAGAAGTCGCTCCTGCCCATGAGCGTGTTGTCGCGACAATTAGGTGAGCTCTCCGCCTCCAGAGCCATTCTAGAGTTCGCTGAGCAGTTTGACCTACCTCGCTCGGGGCGGCTCTATAGCGAGACCATTCTAACAGTGTTGAACCGAGCGTCCAGAGAAGACGCTGAAGCGATAGCCTGGCGTGCGGCGAGGAAGGGCTACCTTCTCTCCCCTACCGCCCGGTCTCGTCTCGAGGAGGCAGGCTCATACACCTCAGAGCAGTGGCGTGCCCATTGGAGACTGCAAGTTCTACGGGTAGAAGAGGCGGCCAAGCGGCGCCTGAGCCGCACTGAAGCCGGAGAGCGCTGTCATGTACGAGCGCCCTTCGCCGTTTTCACTAGGCATCGTGGCTGCACCGTGGAAGTGCTAACCTGGAAGGGACAAGTGGCGCCGTTTCATTCGTTTAGTGGCGCGGCGCAGACCGCGCCGCGGCGACCTGCTGACGCTAAGTCTACCTTCTTACCCCCAGGCTTCACTTACCCTAACGCGGTCGATGCCGACCCGCTCCTATGCCAGGCTCTGGCCGACGCTGTAGAGCAACACTCAGAGGGGCACGCGTACTGTCAGTGGAAGTCTTTGGTGATGCCGCTCAGAGAAGGGAGATGTCCCTACCCCCAAGAGGGCATGAGAAAGCTAACGCCATCAACCTCGAGGATCCGAGAGGGACGGGCGGCGTTTCTCGCCCCCGAATCTAGCTTCGAAGCGTCTACCTGGCATGTGGAGCTCCGACCAGGCGACAAGCCGTTCTGTAAACCGCCAGAGGAGTTCGAATGGATTCCCCTTGACGAGGCGGTGTGGGCGCTAGGAGAGGCAGACCCCCTCCAGCTATGGCGCCACCTACTCATTCAGACCACGAGGTGCCCCGGGGCGGTAGCCGCCGGCCGGCACCCTCGGATTGAACGATCCCCTACCGGCCTGCCGCGGGCGTTGGTGGCCTGCGAGGAGTCACTAACCGTTAACAGCCGGCTGTCGGCTACCCACCATGCAATTGTCATGTCCGTTGATCTATTACCCCCAGAATACGACGGACCCCGACACTTAGTGAACGAAGTAACCGAAGTTTTGCACTTGGGATGGGACCTCCTAATTGGGTTTCCGCCGTGCCAGCACTTGTGCAACTCTTCTTCAATGTACCTTCCCCGTCCCGGGAGAAGGGAGCGGATGAAAACTGCTGCCGATTTCTTTGGGAGCTTATGGACGGCCCACGTTCCAGCAGTGGCTCTAGAGAACCCAAGAATGCACTCAGAAGCGTGTGAAGCGATTGGAGGAGTAAAGCCGAGTCAGACCATTCACCCCCACATGCACGCTTGCGAGGTGACCAAACCAACCAACCTTTACTTGCGAGGTCTGCCCGTACTCCAGCCCTCCCAGGTGGTGGCTGGGCGGATGCACTCCATATCCGCCTTGCCTCCGGGACCCTTGAGAGCGATGATCAAAGGGCGCACCTTCGACGGCATCGCCCGAGCCATGGCGCAGCAATGGGTTCCGGCCATAGCCGCCGCTCGCCTCCAGATGAGCGAAGACCGAATAGCACTAGCCGTGCGTCACAGTCTGAATAGGAGATATGGGATCGAGGGAGCCTTGAGTGGCCCTAGACCCGATTGGAATGCCGTTAGGCATTTTCAGCGCGAAGCTACAGTGATAGCCGCCATCATGAAAGCGTCAAGCCGCAGCCGGCCGACACCGCCAGGAAAAAAACGAGAGCGTACGGCGGCAGACCCGAGTAGCCCTACCCAGGAGGCTGCGGCACCGGAGCGGTCACTGAAGGAGATTACCTTCGCCGCCTGGAAGCGCTCAGTAGAGTTAGCCAGAGGAGGCATCTTTGGAGTATCTCTTTTCCAAAGGTCGCCCCTAGCGCGGCAATTTTCTGGCAGAGGAGCCAAGTCTCGGTGGCTGGCAGCTCAAAGGATAATAAGCCAACACCTGCTCGAGTGCGCCGATCCGACGCCAGCTGGTCGACCTGTCCCCAACTTATTACCTCCGCCGGTGCCCCCTATCCGTCGTATCCACCGTCGATTCGGGTCATGGTGGCTTTGGATGCCAATTGCGGGGACCAAGGATAGGCCGCCCCGACATGAGTGGAGGAAGCTGTCACCCGAATGCCAGGCCGTCCTGGGGAGAGCTGCAGCCGGTTTGAGGTCCGAGGCTGCTAGGTTCGGCCAGGGGCAGATGCCTCCGCTGATCGTTAAGAAATGGGCGCGCCTGGCGAGGAGTCTCAGGATGCGTTGCAGCCTTGCAACGTTCCGGGAGGCTAACGAGCCAGTTGCCAGCCTCCTACCCAGCGTTGCCCGCGTTCTAGGCGACGTATGCCCGAAATGCAAGCGGCCACGATCCGGCGCTGACCCCTGCCCTAGAGGGCTGGGAGCGGAATCATGCGAGCCCCCGGCTCGGGCGACCAAGGCTATACAATTCGTAAAAGCAGGCCCAGCGCCTTGCGTTGGAGCCGTCACCGGCCGCCTCAAGGCGGAGGGCGTCATTAGCCAGCATGCTCGCTCTTGGCGACTACGAAGGCAGAGACGAGACTCCGCCCTAGGACGAGCCTGGCCGTTAGACAAACACATGTGTGCGGCCCATGGGATGGGGTCGCTCCCCTCGCCATGTTACCGAGTAGGCGCTGCGCCACGCCCACCGAAGGTGAGATTGAACGAGAAAGCAGAGCCCGAACTGGTTAAACTCCGGCTGCCAGTCGCGTTTGGAGAAGACACTGTTTCAGACACACCGACCTTACCACCCCACCACCGAACGCACTGCGCTTGGTTGAAGGATGTCCTTATCTGCACCCATAACGTCGGCCAAAAAAGGCTGAAGGCGCCATACTTAGTAGGGCGAGCCTGTGCCTGGTCTCCAGCAGCGATGGGAGACAGTGGTGCCGCCATCAGTCTCGTCGGTACCGAGCTTTTGAAGCTCCTGCCTCCGGATGCGGTAGTCAAGTTCCGCTGGGCGAGGAGCCAGATATCTAAGAATGTATGCGGCCCAAACGGGGAGCCCCTGGTCATCCTGGGCGAAGTGGAGCTACTGCTTACGATCTCTAGGGTTCCGTTTAGGCATAAGTTTTGGATCGTTCTGGGAGGAGATCTGCTGCTCTTGGGCGCCGATTTTATGGCGCCTCGAGAAGGCGACGTATGCCCAAGAGTCGACAAGGGTGATGGAATCTCGGGATTTTGCACATTAAACCACCCGACCTATGGGAGGGTACGCCTGCCGTTGACTACCGATCCGGTTCAAACGCAAGGGAAGCCTTCTCGGGTAGCCGCAGTCGCTCCGGCAACGCCGTTCGCGGCCACCCTGCCGCAGCACCATCTGTTGTTTAACGTCGCAGCTTTCAGGGTAGCGCCCCGCAGTGAACGAGAGCTACTGCTACGTCTCCCGGACCGCTTGCAGGACCCGCCATGCACCGAACCACTCCTCGTTAAACCCCTCGCCGACCACAGGGGATTGGATCCCTCGGTCCGCGTAGCCTACTCACTGTCGAGGCCGAGAAAGCCCGAGGGTTCTAACGACTTGCATGTCCCAGTGAGAGTGTTGAACCTCGCTCAGACAGCAGTGTCTGTTCCAGCGCTATCGCCGCTGGCGGAAATGGAGATTGGCAGCGAGGCTGCCGACCCGGCCGAGGGGCTGAGCTTCAGTCAAGAAGAGATTCAAAAGATCCTAGGGGAGCTAGATATCGACCCAGATGGAGTGCTCTCAGCAGAGCAGCGGCAGCAAGTAGACGAGCTAATCAAACGAAGGCTCGGCGCCTTCGCGCAGGACGCCAACGCTCCGTCACAAACACATGCTATTGAGGTGCATCTCCCCTTGAAAGAGGGAGCAGTTCCGCATAGGCACGCCCCTCCACGGTTAGGGGTCGAGGGCCGTCGCTTCGTAAGGGAGAACGTAGCCGAAATGGAGCGCCGCGGGATTGTCTATAAAACCCAAAGCCCATGGGCCTCGCGCATCGTACTTGTGCGAAAAAAGGACGGATCCCTCCGACAGTGCATCGACTACAGAGACCTTAACGCGAAGCTCTTAGTTCAAGACAGCCCCTTACCCCGTATAGATACATGTTTAGAAGCCATGACAGAGGGCTTTTTCAACGAGCAAATTGCACAGCTCAAGAAAGAAGCTGAGTCGCCGTTGCAAGGCGCCCAGGAGGAGTCTTCGACCGCCACCGCAGGGCAGGCCGAAGCCGCGGTGGCGCCGACCCAGCAAGATATGGCTGACTCGCCTGAGAATAGCGCTAAGTCTTACCGCGGTGCCCCGAGGTTCTGGTGTACTATAGATTTAGCCAGCGGTTTCCATGGTATTCCCATAGCTCCGGAGTCACAGCCGCAGACAGCCTTTGTGACACCTGACGGAAAGTATGCGTATACTCGCTTACCGTTCGGGCTTCAATGTGCACCGTCGTACATGGTTAACCTAATGAATGAAGTAATGCAAGGGCTGCAGTGGTCAATTTGCGTTTGCTACATGGATGACACGCTGGTGTGGGCCCAAAGCTTCGAGGAAATGATGGAGCGTCTCGAGCTAGTGCTAGAGCGCTTTATAGGGGCCAACTTGAGCTTGAAAGCGAAAAAGTGTGTACTCTTCGCTACGAAGGTTGACTTCCTGGGATTCCGCCTCTCAAACCAAGGCATCGAGGTGTCTCCAGAAAAGGTAGAGGCGATAAAGAAGATCAATTCGGAAGCCATCAACAACCTGACGGCGGTACGCTCCTTTCTAGGAGCGGCGAGCTTCTACCGCAAACACATTCGGGGCTTTGCCTCGATAGCCAAACCGTTGACTGAACTTACACGTCAAGGCGTTGACGTATCAGTCGAAAGCCAGAAGGAGCCTGCGCAGACCGCCATCCGCACGCTAAAGGAGGCGCTCACTACTACACCGGTGCTGGCTTTGCCCCGTTGGGATCTGCCCTTCATAGTGCACACCGACGCCTGCATAACAGGCCTAGGCGCGGTCTTATGTCAAAGAGATGAAGAAGGCACAGAAAGACCCATCGCCTATTGGGGCCGAGTGTTAACCCCAGCTGAGACCAACTACACCGTGTCGGAGCTGGAGTTACTGGCCATTGTGAGCTGTATAAAGCATTGGAGGCCGTACCTTTGGTCAGCCAGCGGCAAAAAGTTTATCCTCCGAGTAGACCATGCTGCCCTTCTTTACCTACACACTGCAAAGGATACCGTTGGCGGAGGACCAGCCTCTCGCTTACAACGGTGGTACCTCAAACTGCAAGAGTACCGTTTCGAAGTATGGCACCGTCCCGGAAGAATACATTACGATGCTGACTTTATAAGTCGTATGCAAGGGAATCCGGAGTACGCAAGACTTACGCGAGATGTGGATACCCCGGACTGGGCCAGGGTTTCAGAAGAATCGGTCCGCAGACATACAGCCGCGCATGAGCAAGGTTCGGTCAGTCAAGATCCCGAGGTACAGGCCAACCCGCCCAACGCCGGTAACGCGACGACCGGAGGCGCCGCCCTTAAGGAGGGGGGAAGAGTACCTCAGGATAGGGAAGAAAGTCCCAGTAAAAAGAGTGAGGCCAAAGCTGAGACGCTGCCGCCTACTAACCCACCTACAGACGCAGAAACCCGCGAGATCATCGCACTGGTTAATACTACTCGAGCACCCGCGGGTGGCCGGGTAAGCCAAGCGCCGGCGACTTCTGAGGATCTCTCAGTTCAAGAAACGTTCGACCTCCTAGCAGCCCTTGAGGCTCGCTTGCCAGCCGACGAGCGGCCTGCTGCCCTAGAAAAACTCGGGGTTCAACTAAGAAAGGGCCGAGGAATCTGTATGGCTACCTTGGAAGCTATCTTAGGACGTCTACGCGAGCAGGGGCTCGGGCTGAGAGCGGCCGAGCTGGCCGAGGTCATGATGTCAGCCCACCGCATATCGAAAAAGGCACTATACATAGCCCTAGCCGCTACTCATAAAGCAGGGTTGTGCCTGCAGTCAGCCCCGCTGCAACGTGCACTGAGCACCGATTTCAACGTGAGAAGCACCGGAATGAAGAAAATGCTGCAGGCCTTGGAGCTAGAGTTTGATGGAGGAACCGTAGCTGCAGAGGAGCTCCCTGGCTCTCGCAGACGCATCCCTTATGTCCATATCATAGTGACCGCATCGGACGGCCAGTTAGTGTGGTGCCCAAAGCCCACTAGCCAGAGAGACGACATCTTAATGATGAGCGCCTCTAGGGAATGTTCAGATGAGACAGGGATCATCCTGACCGCCAGACGCGCACTCAGGGAAACGCTAGTAGAGACGCCGCCGACCTTAGTGTCGACCCTTGACGACCAACTTAAGTTATTCCCTCAGGGCCAAGCAAGGGTAAACCTACCGGGCAATAGTGATTGGCACAAAGAGAGCCGGCACTTCTTCTGGCTAGTACCCTTGCATCCGCCAGACCCCTACGAGCTGCGATCGTCAGCTGAGAAACCAGAAGAAGAAGTAGGGTGGTTCTCGTTAGCTCAAGCCCTACAAACCTGGAAACCGGCCGTGGCCAACGCCGTCGCCAAAGCTAGGCGCAGATATCGGGACACGAGCCTACCGGAACTACACGCACAGCATCAAATAACACGCGGAATGGCGGGAGAGAACCTCCCCGAAGTGCAGTCACTCCGCCGGTCACTAAACTCCCTAGTGGCCACCTGTGTTACCTGGCATGACTGGGAGCAGCTGAGCCAAGGGCGGTGGGCCGCTGCGAAAGTCATAGGTGGAATCGACAGCCCCGCTGCTCGCACCATAGCGGCAACCAATACACGCCGATCAAAAGCGCAGCCGCTCTTAGCCCCAGTCACCGACTCAGTAGAGCGAGCCAAGCAAGTCTGGTCTAAGTACGCCGCACATGAGGTTCCCCATAGCGAGGATATACGACGTGAGCAACAGGCAGACTTGTGGTGCAGCGAGATCATGGAGCACCTGATCTCAGAAGCTATACCACCAAAATTGACGGGCCCAGCCGTTGCTCGTTTTGTAGCAACGGCGGCCGAGTACACCATCAGAGAGGGCCTGCTGTTCCGATACCAGCGTGACCCGCGCGCGCACCGCAACGCGGTGCAACTTGCGGTGCCGGTTACACTCAGAGTGCCCTTCATGGAAGCTTTCCATGAACGAGCTGGGCACCCAGGAGTAGAAAGAACTTATCAGGCGCTACGTCAGAGGGCTTATTGGCCCGGGATGCGAGAGTCTGTAGTGCAGCACGTGGCAGAGTGTCATGAATGCGCCTTGGCAAAGAAGCCCTGCCACAGCTTCGGAACCACCATCCTTCCGGGGGTGCCATCCCGCCCGTTCGATACTATCTATGCAGATGTGTTGACCCTACCGGAGTCAGAGCCGGTAGGCCCGAATGAGCTGATCTACAGTAAATTGCTGATCTTTTGTGATGCGTTAACCCGATGGGTAGAAGCCATACCGCTCCCCAGCGAGCCGACCAGCGAGGAGATCGTTGAGGCTTTCATTGAAAACATCGTATCTCGATTTGGGGTGCCGAGATGCCTCGTATGCGACCGAGGATCCAATCTGATCTCGAAGCTGTGCCAAGAGGTGTACGAGCTGTTGGGAGTAGACATGAAGCCCTCTACCGCCTATCACCACAATACAAGCGGATTGGTGGAAAGGTACAATCGTACCTTGGCGGGATTACTGCGAGCCGCTGGAAAGGACGGTAAAGACTGGCCCCTCCACGTACCTTGGCTGAACTTCCTGTTCAGAGCGACCCCACATGAGGTCACCAAGGAGAGCCCAGCATTCCTGGCCCTCGGACGAGAACTACGCACCCCCGCAGACCTACGCCTGCTCGCGGAGACTGATCCAGAGGTAACGGCGCATACCGCCACACAGCCATCTTCGTTATCTACCCCTGACGCCGACACAGAAGCCGACACTTCAGCCTCTCCCTACACGGCGCAAGCGCTAAAGAGAAGGTTAGAAATCGCCTGGGACTCTGCAGCCCACCTATCAAAGGCAGCTCAGATGTCTAGTAAAGAGCGCCGCGACCTATCCAGAAGGGAGCCGGAGTATCAGGTTGGAGATCGCGTGCTGGTGAGAAGGCCGGTCAATGACCATACCGGCGTACCAGAGGGGGGTAAGCTCGCTCCCATATACGAAGGACCTTACAGAGTTTCGGAGGTCCTAGAGAACGGCAACGTGCAGTTGCGTGACCTGAAGTCTCGAGGGTTATACGACGTATTCCACGTCACCCGACTACGACCCTATCTCACCTATACATCCGAGAAGCCTCTCGAGGAGGATGAATATCTGGTCGAAAAGATATTAGCCCGGCGTGGAGAGGGGGAGAACAGAGAGTACCTCATAAAATGGAAAGGCTGGAGTAGCGCTTTCAATGGGTGGGAGCCTCAAGCCCACCTCATGCGACACTGCATGGACGAAGTAGCAGCCTTTGACGCCAATTGTGACGAGACGGCGGCTCGCTCTCGACGCGCCAGAAGGCAGCCGGCACAGCCAGACCCCGGCGGGCTGACCAAGCTGCCGGAGCAGCTCTTGAAAGAGATACAAGAGCGAGAAGAGCGCCGCACAAACAGAACCAGGCGAGTTGCAGCACCGGTAAGGCCTAGATTAGCGCCAGCGGGGAGCAACGATGAGGCGCGGCTCCTTAACTTGGCCGTAAACCCGAGGCCGGCCACCGAGGCTCGTCTCATCTCAGGGGCCTGGCATTACTTCTGCCCGACGGACGGTAACGAGGCCTGGATTGACCAGCGGTTTTTCTGCCCGGCAGAGTTGGAGGCTATGAGCCACCTGAGGTCTAAACAGCGTCCAGCCCAGACGTGCCAGAGAAATCGGCAGGGGCGAGAGGCGAGGGTAGCCACCACGTCGAGACGCATCGGCAGCCCGCATGATCCTGGGGGTTCGAGTAAAGAGCCCACTAAGGTGGGGGGAGTCAGGAGCTCTTCCCCGGCCACCTCGTGGGCAGCACTCTCGCTGCCGCACTGCCCGGACCTCGCCCTTCTGCGGAAATCCCAGAAGGAGAGAGACCTGTCCGAAAGCACTGCTAAAGCCTTAGTGGTGGCGGAACGTGCCGCGCAGATGCCCCTCGCAGCTCGCATCGAAGACCTTAAAGATCGCCTATTGCAGCCCAACCCCAGTTGGCTAGACTACTCCCACTGGACTAAAGCAATGGGAAAATTATATGACGACCAAAGAGGGGAGGTTGTATCTCGCCAGGTTAGGTCAAAGGTCCCCCTACAGTGGCGGGCCGAGCGGTTGGACAACCCAATACCGGGGCCCTGGCCGAAACGGGGAGCCCGAGAACTCCAAGAGATTATGGAAAAGGAGGCAGCCAAACGCTCCTCTCTACTTGGTGATCCAGAAACTGAACCCCATGTTCGCACGCAGCTACTCGAGCAAGAGGAGCTGCTAGCGCAGGCCTATCACTACCTGGCCACACGTCAAAAATGACTCAGTACGTCATCGTACCCCATGTATTCATTTCATCTAATACATGGGTGATTCCATCATAGCCCGGCAGCTTACGCCCGACGATCCCACAAGGATCAACCATTCTACATCCAAACTACGTCCACTACATCAGACGTAGAGCCTACTCCGTCATTGTATGACACCCGGTAACTACAGCTTCACCGCGTAGGCGCCAACCCTTTAGTGAGGAAAGATCGGGACGGTTATCAGTGTCGTCCCTTCCTGACCAATGTCCTTGGGAAGGGACTAGCTGACCCATCCTCGGCTTTCGGGGCA
>Ga0315320_10001375_pt1 | contig 20107 bp, 16 predicted proteins | sample M140m21515metaG_FD_203458 | JGI IMG/M metagenome (GOLD analysis project Ga0315320, IMG submission 203458) | Ammonia-oxidizing marine archaeal communities from Monterey Bay, California, United States - M1 40m 21515 | ecosystem: Environmental > Aquatic > Marine > Coastal | place: USA: California... | reverse complement strand
GCGATACCCAACTCGCTGCGACGCGGTGCCAAGCCCAACTCGGCGGCGAAGATGGCACGGCCCGCACGTGGTTCGGAGAAATCTGGATTGCCGATGAAACCGAGTTCTCGGCGAAGCCATCTCTTGGTGTGTGCTTTTAACGCCACTGGATCGGAACTAGCCACGGCAAGATCGTCCTGTATGTCCGCGTTGGCTTCCGCGAGTTCCTTGGACGAAATCCATGCTCCTACGCGAGGGGGGACGGCACTCGCGGTGAGTCGAGTACCTTGAGTGCTGTCTTGATCCATCGCTGTAGCTTGCTTTGTTCGACTCGACATTAGACTGGCGTCTCCGTGTTGTTTTCTCGGCGGGACAAGCGTGGCTGAACGTTTTCAGGCCGCGTTTGAACGTTTTGAACGCTTTAAACATCCAAAACGTTCATTTAGGTATATCGCCGGTTGATTCGCTCGGCAACGGGTTTTTACTCAAATCGGGAAAAAATAATCGCTTTTCTCAAAAAACACGGCATTTCAAGCCAGTTTCTCTCCGAAATGATTGACTAGGACGGTATACTTCTCTGTGTCGCGAAAACGTTCAAATCGACCCCGTGCCAAATTGCCATGCCTGCTCAGCAACCTCAATACTCACCCAAGCAAGTCGCTGTCGCTCTGAGCGCAAGCGAATCGTCGGTGAAACGATGGTGTGATCAGGGTGCAATTCCAACGATCCGCACCGTTGGTGGACACAGGAAGATCACGCTCGAGGGTCTGCAAGACTTTCTCCGACGAACCAATCGTGGACTTGAGTCCCCCCAGGCCCTTGGCCTGCCCTCACAACAAGGACGCCGCGGCGATCTTGTTCCCGGAGGCGACGACCCCGACCAGCAACTGTTCAGGAATGCGTTGGCCACTGGGGATGAAGACACATGTCGCCGAGTCATTTGGAAGCGTGTTCGGAGCGGGGAACTTCGCAGCGAAGTTGCCGGTTACCTTGTCACCGATGCAATGCACGGTTTTGGTCAGGCCTGGGACTGCGACCAACTTGATGCCTACCAAGAGCGACGCGGATGCGACATTTGCATACGGTTGATTAATGAATTGCGAGGCGACTTGCCTCCCATAGCAGACAATGCAGCAGTTGCGATCGGCGGTGCTCCGGAAGGAGATCCTTACCAGCTGCCGACTGCTCTCGTCGAACTCTCCTTGCGAGAAGCCGGTTGGAACGCAGTCAGTTTAGGAAGCAACCTACCGACTGATAGTTTCCTGCAGGCGATTCTCGATTATCGGCCGCAACTTGTGTGGCTGAGCGTTTCTACCGTTGCAGACCCAGCATCCTTCATCAGCGAGCAGAATCGACTTGCGGAGCACATCAGCGATGATGTCTCGCTGCTTGTCGGCGGACGCGCCTTGGGTGCTGAACTACGTCCGCACCTCAGATACACCGCACACTGCAACGGATTGAGGAATCTCGTGGACCTTGCCTCGATGATCCGACCGGTCAGTGGACGCTAGTAGCGACTGGCGCGCCGATTTTGGGCAGAGCCTTGAACTTGCGCGGCAGAATGAGTCAGACTATTGCATCGTGCTACGCGGCACGTCTGCGATTCATGGCACCTGTGACGCAGCCTTCAAGTGTCAAGCGCCCGCGGTAGGGAAAGCTGTTTCGACACAGAACTAGAATCCGTGAACCTCGCAGCATTTTCTTGCTACGACTTCCGTCGCAATGAGAAGGAAAACCCCGTGCGTCGATCATGCAATAGAGTCCATTTCGCGTTTGTCCTTGTACTTGCGATACTGCCCGCCATGGAACAAAACTCCATCACAAACGCACAGCAAGTCATCCCCACCAAGCCCGACATCGTCTATTCCCAACGAGACCAAAAGCCACAATTGCTGGACCTTTACCTTCCGCCACGCCGAACCGGTCCGGTGCCGCTTGTAGTGTGGGTGCATGGCGGTGCGTGGAGGGCTGGATCAAGAGCACGTGTTCCCATCACTCAACTACTTGAGCACGGACTTGCGATTGCCAGTGTTGACTACCGACTGAGCGGCGTTGCTCCCTTTCCAGCTCAGGTCCACGACATCAACGATGCGATTGGCTACCTTCAAAGCCATGCGAATGAACTGGGACTCGATCCCGCACGGTTCGCGATTGCTGGCTCTTCTGCCGGCGGACACCTAGCAGCTTTGGTGGGAGTCTCGCAGGGTGTAGCTGCACTATCAGCACCGACATCACAAAACGTGGAGGCGACTTCCGAGTCGCCGAAATTGAAGGCAATCGTCTCGTTCTTTGGCGCGTCCAACCTGCAGACGATTTTGCAGCAGTCAACACCTCATGGCTTGAGCGTACGCATTCCAGCTCTGCAACTACTGCTACGCAGCCAACCAGACGAAAATCCAAAACTTGCTCAACTAGCGAGTCCTGTCTCCCATGTTGATTCCAACGATCCCGACTTGTTGCTGCTTCACGGTGACCAAGACCCGCAAATGCCGATCAACCAATCCCACGAACTTGAAGGTGCGTATCGGAAAGCTGGCTGCCCGGTTCAATTCAATGTTGTCCATGGTGGCGCACATGGCGGGGAGAAATTCTTCACAGAAGCACAGATGAATCGCGTAGCCCAATTTATCAATGCGTCATTTGCAGACTAATAGCGCTGACATGCCGCCGGGACACCAGCGGCTGCTCATCCTAACCGGGCATACAACACGCTGAACTCAGACACTTGCAAAGAATCGAGCTGAAGCAGCACCTGCTGCTAGCGGAATTACGACGCATCAAATTGCGGCTCAAACCTGTAGCCCGACCGCAAGGATAAAATAAGAAAAGGCCGACGCGAGATATCGCGTCGGCCTCTTTTGACTGGTATCGGCAGACACATCGTGCTGCCGAACTCATAACGATTCGGATTCAATGACATCCGTTCGGGTGCCATTGATCTGGGCTCAGTCGCGGCTACGTCCGCCGCCACCACCGTCACGACGTCCTCCGCCGCCACGACCACCGCGGCCGCCGCCGCCACCACCGCCGCCACCACCACGTCTGCGACGAGGACGCTCATCATCGCCACCTCGCTCGCGATCCTCTCCGCCACCGTCAGCCTCAGCTGCTGCGGCCATCGGATCCTCTTCGCCAAGCTCTTCGAGAGCACGGCGGCGACTCAATTTGACGCGATCATGCTCATCGACATCGATCACGAGTACCTTCATGGCATCTCCCACGTTCACGACGTTATCAATGCTGCTGATGTACCCACTGCTGAGTTCACTGATGTGACACAAACCGTCACGCCCGGGAAGAATCTCAACGAATGCACCAAACTCTTTGATACTGCTTACGGTGCCGTCGTAAATCTTGCCGATCTGAACAGTGGCAGTGCAAGCTTCCACTGACCGAAGAGCTTCCTCGGCTGCGTCCTTGCTCGTACTTGCAATCAAGACAGTTCCGTCATCATCAACTTCGATGACAGCACCAGTTGTCTCTTGAATTCCACGAATGTTCTTACCGCCGGGACCAATCAGTGCACCGATTTTATCGGCAGCAATCTTGGTACGAAGCAATCGAGGAGCAGTTGCCGAGATTTCGCGACGTGGACGCGAAATTGTGGTCAACATTTTCCGCAAGATCTCGATACGAGCTTCTCGCGATTGCTTGAGCGTGGCACGAATGATGTCTTCATTGATACCAGTGACCTTCAGGTCCAACTGAATACCAGTGATACCGTTCTGCGTGCCTGCGATCTTGAAGTCCATGTCACCGAAGTGATCTTCGGTACCGAGGATGTCTGTCAGCAACACCCAATCTTCAGGACTTTTTCGAACCAAGCCAACCGAGATACCGGCGACAGGGTTCGTAATGGGAACGCCGGAAGCCATCAATGCGAGTGTCGCACCGCAAACGCTGGCCATGGAACTACTACCATTGGACTCAAGAATGTCGCTGATGACCCGAATTGTGTACGGGAAATCTTCAGCAGCGGGCAGAACCGGAGCGACGCTGCGTTCTGCAAGACAACCGTGGCCGATTTCTCGACGCCCTGGTCCTCGAATTGGCCGGCACTCGCCTACCGAGAACGGTGGAAAGTTGTAGTCCAGCATGAATTTCTTGCTGTACTCATCCATCAATCCATCGACTCGCTGCTCATCACGAGAAGTACCCAGAGCAACTGTCACAAGCGACTGAGTTTCCCCGCGCTGGAACAATGCCGAGCCATGAACCCGTGGAAGCAGATCTGTTTCGCAGTAGATGGAACGCAGGCTCTCGTTATCACGCCCGTCCGGTCTCGTTCCGGCGTAAATCAAATCGCGAACGACCTCTTCTTCGAGATCATGCCAAACCGACTTGAAACGCTTTTCGCAAACAGCGTCGTCAGCCTTGGGATCAGGAATCACATCCAACTTAGCTCGATCCCGCAACGCTCGGACAGCATCTGCACGATCCTGTTTGCCCGAAGTCTGCTGTGCAGCTTTGAAGTCCTCGTAGTAGGTGTCCGTCAGCCGCTTCATCAGGCCATCGTCTTCTGGTGCGACGAACTCTTTCTTGGTCGGATTGACTTTGGCGTAAAGCTCTTCCTGCAGGTCGATGACATCACGAATGACGGAGTGAGCGAACTGAATCGCAGCCATCATCTCGTCTTCCGGCATCTCCTGTGCGAAACCTTCGATCATCGCCACTTGCTCAGTTGAGCCGCTGACGATCATGTCGAGTTCGCTTTCCTCAAGGTCTGCATTGGTCGGGAAGGCGACCATTTCGCCATCGACCTTACCAACGCGAACACTTGCGATCGGTCCCTGGAATGGCAGTTCGCTGACGAGCAATGCCGCCGCGGCACCATTCATGGCCAACACGTCGCCATCATTCTGCAAATCACTTGCGATAACAAACGCTTGAACCTGCACCTCATCGCGAAAACCGTTCGGCCAAAGCGGGCGAATGGGTCGGTCCATCAGACGCGAACTCAGGATTTCTTTTGTGCTCGGACGTCCCTCACGCTTCAGGAATCCACCAGGGAACTTACCAGCAGCAGCCAAACGCTCGCGGTAATCACACGTGAGAGGGAAGAAATCGAGGCCCGGTCGCGGGTCACTCGATGCGGTAGCGACCAGAACAACGGTCTCACCATATTGGACTAAAACACTGCCTGCGGCTTGCTTGGCAAGCTGCCCAGTTTCGAACGACAACGTTTGTTTGCCGATCTGCTTTTCTACGCGAATTCTTTTTTCGGTCACTTTCAAACTTCCTTCAACCTACAAGACAACAAGAAACCTCGGCGGATCAGGGTCCCATGAACCTCAAGCGTGATGTAACCATCGCTCTGGTTCTGGCAAGCCAGCCCATCCGGGTATTTAAGGCATGTGAGCAATCGAACGATTGCATTCGAGAGGCGGCACAGTGGTGAAACACCAGCTGTGGAGAGATAGGCGCGAACCATCCGTCAGCACGCGAGGCATCCGGCCTGGCCGTTGATTTGCGAAAGGAGAGACATATCTGCCAATCCGCCTAAAACAGGCGAGTTGGCCCTGCCATCTTCGCATGTCCGCGGCACGGACGGGCTACTTACGAATGCCCAGTTTTCCGATGATATCGAGATATCTCTGAGGCTCTTCACCCCGCACATAGTCAAGCAAACGTCGGCGACGGCTGACAAGACCCAGTAGGCCTCGTCGCGAAGCATAATCCTTACGGTGTGTCCGCATATGCTCAGTCAGCCCGTTAATCCGCTCCGTCAAGATGGCAATTTGCACCTCTGGGGAGCCGGTATCGGCGTTTGAATTACAGTTTTCGCCGATTACCGCGGTTTTTCGCTCTTTCGAGATCGTCATTCGTTTCTAGTCGTTTACGTCGTTCTTTTGCTCACAAGTTGGCCGGTAGTGTACCGGCATGATATTCTCACGCAACGCCAAAACGCCGCACCTGTGCAGAAAATTCACCCCAAAATCATTGACTTCCCCGTCAACCCCAGCTACCTAGCCCCCCGAGTCGTCACTATCTTGCGCATTCTAAGCCCCGCAAGCACCTCAGTAGCCTGCTCGGCAGGCGTTCGACCGTCTCCACCTCGAAGATGGATCTCTGGGGCATTTGGAGATTCGTAGGGATCACTGATTCCGGTGAAATGCTTGATTTCACCAGCCCGAGCCTTCTTATATAGACCTTTGGGATCCCGTTGCTCACAGATTTCGAGAGGTGTATCGACAAAAACCTCGATAAAATCGCCAACACGACCTGATTTCTCGATGATGGCTCTCACGCGATCTCGATCACGTCGATAAGGACTGACAAATGCAGTGAGTGTGATCAACCCTGCAGATGCCATTAAAGCAGAAACCGATCCTACCCTGCGGATATTCTCCTCTCGATCAACCTCTGCGAATCCCAAACCGAATCGGCCTGCAAACTCCTGACCGTGCTCCTCTGCCAGCACGCTCGGCGGAGCACACAAACCGTGCCGAATGTTGTCGCCATCCAGCAGCATGGTGGCGCAGCCCAGTTTTCCTAACTGCCGATCCAACTCGTTGGCCACTGTACTCTTGCCGCAACCACTCAGGCCAGTGAACCAGACCACCGCACCTTTTTGGCCCAACCGCTGCTCACGCTCGTCCCGAGTCACTGTCTGGTCATGCCAGACAATATCCGATGGATCAGTCATAAAAATTCTATCCTCGTTGTCGATTTTTTTGTGTGCTGTCGTTTCGTCGCTGGAGGGTTTTCCAACTCAGATGCCGCGACGCTTTCCCGCTGTCTCGGTAGGTCAACACGATGTCAGCACGCAGGCATCTTCCCTTCGCGGGCCTCAACAAAACTTGCTGCGACCTGAAGTTTGCGATTTGGTATCAAGCTTAACTGCCAAAAACGGGCTTTGTCGAATCCAACACAGGATCCGAGCTAAGCGACAAAGCCGATACCGCCCCAAAGCAGTGAGCAAGCCCGAAAACGGATGCAGTTGAAGTTGAAGCGTAAGACAGTCGCTGACGGCCTTCATCCGGAAACGTATTGAGCCCTTATGGTTGTGAATCGGCACAACACAATACGGAACAAGGTGATTTACGAAAGAGCTGCCGGAATCCTCACCAGAATCGTTGCCGTCTCCGAAAAGCGACGAGAACTAAAAAGTATCGGGGTAGATAACCAATTCGATTCGACGATTCGCGACCCGGCCTGCCGGCGTGTCATTACTTTGTCTTGGATTGTTTGATCCCTGTGCGACGGTAAACAACTGCTGTCCGGGCAAACCAGACCGACGCGTCAAGAAATCGAGAACAGCGAGAGATTGAGCAGAGGTCAACTGATGACTGGTTGCGACGCTGCCTCCGTAAATCTGGGCATTGTCGGTGTAACTTTCGATCCCAATCCTCTGCCTTGGAAATACTGCACTGACCTGGGCAGCGATTGGATCCAGAACTTGCGCGGCTTGAGCATGAATCTGCGCGGTTCCGGGTTGGAAAACCTGATCGGCTGGGATCACGATTCGCACCACGTCACGATCTTTTTCAACGGCAATACCACCCAAGTTCAGCCTTGCTGCCTGTTTAGCCAAATCGGTATTTGCTTGCAGAGTTGCGTTTCCACGAAGCTGCGTTGAAGCTTGAAAACCCTTGACCTGACTTTCTGCCGTCTCTCTAGCGATCCGAGTACTCTCGAGTTGCTGCGAAACGTCAGCCAACTGAGTCCGCAGCAGGTCAGCTTCATCCTTGTACACCTGAGCTTTTTGCTCGGTTTGAGCCATTTGTATATGCAACTGGCGATTGTCGTCATCCACCAGTTGGGCCCGTCTCTGCAGCTCAGAAATCTGAGCCTCTGCAGGATTCGCTGCCAGTGCATTGGGCGGCCGTTGCCAGGCAGAGCCACCCAAGTAGGGATTTTGGGTGCAGCCAGAGGCGATGAACGCCACAAAAGCAACCAATGACGGCGTCAAAAGAGGACAGTTCCGCACGGTCGTTTTGGCAGCGTTTCGCAACGTGATTCGCAGATAATGCTTTGAGGAATCCATTCCCAGCGTCCTTCCTAGTCAGCGCAGACTTTGCCGCAGTTGAGTTGGACGGTAAAGTCTCTCGCGGGTGACGACAAGATCAGTTCCAGTGACCGCATCGACACCCGGGCATGCAAGCATTTGCGGCTCTGGCACCTTAACCCAGTCGACACGACGGTATTTGCTTCGAAACGTGAAATCAAAAAATCAAACGCCCAGGTTGCCTCGAGCACTCAGCCTACTGGCTTCGAATTTTTTGGCCCGCGGGTCAAGCAATTGAATTTCAGCCCGAAGCTGTTGATCGGTTTATGATTGGCCAGCTAGCAGAATCACATCCAACTCACACCCTCTGGTCCTCATTTTCTACAAGGCAAGTTCAGAATGTTAAGCGAACAAAAAGTTGGAGAGCTTCGGTCTGAATTTGCCGCGCTCCGCCGCCAAGTGGGAGATCAAACCGCTGCTTTTTTTGATGGTCCCGCAGGCACGCAAGTGCCACGATGTGTGACCCAAGCAATCACGGATTACTTGGAACAATGCAATGCGAATCATGATGGCGCATTTGCAACGAGCATTGAGAGTGACCAGTGGGTCAATCAGGCCCACCAGGCCGCAGCCGACTTGGTGGGGACCTCAGATCGTGGGACGATCGCTTTCGGTGCCAACATGACATCACTCACGATGGCATTGTCTCGTGCGTTGGCCCAAACCTGGAACGCGGGTGACGAAATCGTGCTATCTCGACTGGAGCACGATGCGAACTTTTCACCTTGGGTGCTCGCCGCCCAAGACCGCGGAGTTGAAATCCGCTACGTCGACATCAATCCCGAGGACTGTACGCTGAAACTGGACGAATATGCTCGGGTCCTCAATGACCGGACGCGACTGGTAGCGGTGGGCTGCGCCTCGAATGCTGTGGGGACCATCAATCCTGTTCAGAAGATCTGCCAGTGGGCACGTGAAGCAGGTGCCTTATCATTCCTCGATGGGGTGCACTATGCACCTCATGGCTTAATGGATGTCGAGGCATGGGGATGCGACTTTCTGATGTGCAGTGCCTACAAATTCTTTGGCCCTCACGTTGGCATCCAGTATGGGCGCCGCGAACTGCTGGAATCACTGCAGCCGTACAAATTGCGTCCCGCAACAAATAATCTGCCTGGACGTTGGATGACCGGTACCCAAAATCACGAGTGCATTTGGGGCACCCGTGCAGCAATCGACTACATGGCATCAATTGGCGGTGACATGGCCAGTGGTATGCCACGCCGGGATGCACTGCGGATGGCTTTCAAAAGTATCAAAGCTTACGAGGAAGCACTCTTGCTGCGATTACTTGATGGCCTGCAACAGCTTGATGGGATCAAAGTTTGGGGCATCACGGACCCGGCTCGCGTGCACGAGCGCTGCCCCACTATCTCGATCACTCACGAGCGATTTACTCCACGGGTGATAGCGGAGCGATTGGCGGAGCATGGCATTTTCGTCTGGGATGGCAATTATTACGCGCTGCCCCTGACCGAGCGTCTGGGGGTAGAACCCGAAGGAATGGTGCGTATCGGGCTGGTTCACTACAACACGGCGGCGGAAGTCGACCGCTTGCTCGACCACTTGGGTTCGCTCTGAACGCGTAGCATTTCGATCCCGTAGCGTTTTGGCGTCACCAAAATCGTCTCGCGACAATCTGTTCCGTGAAATTCGGATATTGCGCCGGTCATTTGATGGCGTTTTGACTAGTATGGCAGTGAGTTTTTTCAGGATTTGGTCAGCCAAATCCCACGCCCTCCCACCCCCGTTGCTTTCAGGACTGTTCGAAAACGATGAAAAAGTTCATCCCACTCATTCTTTGTCCCTTTTTAGTCGTGAGCTCAGCGTCCATCGCTGCGGCAGGCACCAATGGCTGTTTTGCGAAGAAACTCAGCTCGATCCCGATCGTAAAAAGAGCGTTCGGCCCCACACGAAATCAGCTGATTTCTCAGACTCAGCGGCTCAATGGTGAGATCAATGGACTCAATCAAAAACTCGAAGAATTGCAACTTGCACTCGCAGAGGCGGAAGCACTCTCTGCGAAACAGGCAGCAGACATCGAGGGATTGACTCAGTCACTCACTGCAGCCCAAGCCGCCGGCGATAAAGCTAACGCAGCTCGCCAACAGACCGAAAAAGCTCTTGCGGCAGCGAACGCGGGAAAAAAGCAGGCACAAGCCAATGCAGAGGCGATGAAGCAAGCCGCCGTGCAGCAGAAGGCCGTCGCCGAAAAAGCATCACAACAAGCAGCCGCCGAGATGGCAAAGCTTAAACAAACGTTGGCTTCCTCACAGAAGGCTACGAACAACGCCAACCAACAACTGGCTGAATCCCGTAAGCAGCTCAACAACTCGCAAAAAGCTCTGAAGGCTAGCCGCGATGAAGTCGCAGCCTTGAAAAAGGCAGAACAGCAACGGAAGCAGGACGAGGAAAAAAAACGCGCTGAGCAAAAGGCAATTCAAACGCCACCTGTTGAAGAGAAAAACCAGAACGAGCCAGAAGAGCCAGCACCAAAGGATGCTGACCCCAGCGACCCAGCAGCTGTGCCGGCCAAAGATGATGATTCACAAACAGACGGTGACAAGGCTGCCGAGTAATCGGCAGACGTCTGCAGAAGAGAAGGATGCCTGAACGCTTCGCATTAGCGGCGTTACTGTTGACATCATGCGCCGCTTTGGAACGCTCAGACGATTGCAGATGCCAACACTGCAGGCTTGTTGTTTAAGACCACACTACTGACGCGTTTCAAGCCAAAAGGACCGATGTCTCCGGACATCGGTTTTTTCATGTCCGTCAGGTCGCCGTACCTCACCAGATTCCACGTATTTGGCAGAGCATGTCGACGACAGAACGGTGTATCGAAGAAGCTGGTAACAAGACCGCAAAAAAGAACTAGTCGTGCGTTTCCTGAGGCGGCGGTGAAATACCGCCAAACAGTGGCCAGCTTAGAACATCCCTTGCCCAACGGAGACTGAACTCCCGAAAGAGCATCGGTTGGGCTGGTGGCTTGCTAAAGCGTATCGGTGCCAGCCTGCCCCGACTCGCCATGCTCTTCGCTCGCGGGATCTTCTCCTGACTCATCACTTGACTCTTCTGAGGCAACCTCGCTCGCTTCTTCAGCGGCCAGTTCCTCAGCGGTCATGTTCATCAAACGATCAAGAACCCCGTTCACAAAACGTGGACTATTTTTGTCTCCGTATCTCTTCGCCAACAGAATGGCTTCGTTCACCGCAACACGATCCGGCGTGTCACCGAACATGATTTCATAGCCGCCTAGACGCAGGATATTGCGATCAACAACCGGCATCCGCGATAAGGACCAGCGAGTTGCCAGTCGCTTCAAACGCCGATCGACTTCCTCACGATGCTCGAGAGTTCCCCGTAACAGGGCGTTGGCAAAATTGGTCAAAGCTGACCTGCCCTGCATGCGGGAGCGAATGAACTTCTTTGCTTCGACCGCTTCACGGCTGTCATTCACGTCCGCTTCGTACAGAAGTTGGAGTACGATTTCGCGGGCTCGGCGACGGCTGGACATACAGGCCTGGGCGGTGAATGGCTTCAGAAAGAACAAATGGGGCTGTGTCCGCGGATTGTAGGCGCAATGCCGGGGAAGGTCGATTGGGGTGACCTGCGGAATATTGCCACCAGACCAACTCCCTTCTGATTTCACGCTGGTGAACTGATTTCACAAGGCGCCACAACATCCTGCCAAATTGAACGTCACAGACTCAGCGCGCCTTGTGAATCCGTTAAAATCGTGTGTGAGCGGTGCTCGTCAGCTTGGGATATGGATGCCCTTTGCTGCTGGTGTTGCTCAGTGCTCACTGCCAAACGCTGCTCACTGCCAAACGCTACTCACTGCCAAACGCCTGCCACCTGATGCAATGACTATCCGGCACAATCACGGAGATACCTTCTATGAAAACTGTTCAGCTTGTTCTTTGTTGGGTCGCTTGCACATTTGCTTGGCTACCATCCGCTGAGGCACAACTGCGAGCTGGCGCTGCGATCGTGGATATCACTCCGCAGCAACTGCCGGTTCTTGTGAACGGCGGCATGCTGTCGAGATCAGCCAGCGAGATCAAAACGCATGTCAACGCCCGTGCTGTTGTTGTTGATGATGGCAACGAGCGTCTCGGTATCGTCGTGGTTGACAGCTGCATGCTTCCGAAATTCCTTTTGGATGAAGCGAAGCAGCTGGCGGCTACGAAAACAAAACTCAAAGCAGACCAAATTCTGATTTCGGCAACACACACGCACACAGCGCCATCTTCTTTTGGTTGCCTGGGCACTGATCCTGACCCTGCCTACGTTCCCTTCCTACGGCAACGCTTGGTGGAAGCTCTGGTCGAAGCAGAGAAAAAGCTACAACCGGCGCGTGTGGGCTGGGGCGTGGCAAAAGCAGAGCAGTTCACTGCCTTACGGCGTTGGGTGCGTCGTCCTGATCGTCTTGCTGAAGACCCTTTCGGCAATCCCACGGTGCGTGCCAACATGCATGCAGCAACACAACCGGATGACGTGACCGGGCAATCGGGCCCTGAGGACCCTGATCTATCGATGATTGTGTTCCAAGCGACTGATGGAACGCCCATCGCTGCCCTCGCGAACTTCTCGATGCATTACTTCAGTGACAAGGCAATCAGCGCTGACTACTTTGGCCTGTTTTGTGATGGTCTGCAGCAATACGTCCAACAGCGGCATCCCAAGTCAGAAATGGTTGGGATCATGTCCCACGGTTGCAGTGGAGACGTTTGGCGACGCGACTACATGACATGGAAAAGCGGTGAAAACCCAACAATCGAAGGCTACACACAGGGTCTGCTCGAAGTCGCAAAACAAGTTTATGAATCAGTAGAGTTCGAGGAGAACGCCACACTCGCGATGGCAGAGTCGCGCATCCCGATGAAGTACCGCGTGCCCAACAAGCAATTACTGGACTGGTCCCAACGAATCGTTGATGCCATGGAATCAGACGCTCCCAAGGATCGGCTCGAAGTGTATGCCAGAGAACAAGTTCTGTTGGACCAAATGCAATCGACCGAGATTGTGGTACAGGCAATACGTATTGGGGACATCGCCATCGCTTCCACTCCTAACGAAACCTACGCACTGACCGGCCTGAAAATTAAGGCTCAGAGTCCTTTCCCCAAGACCATGGTGATTGAACTTGCGAACGGCGCTGATGGCTACATCCCACCGCCCGAGCAGCACTTGTTGGGTGGCTACAACACGTGGGCGGCCAGATCGGCTGGACTTGAGGTGACCGCTGAACCGCGGATTGTCGCTACAGCCGTGAACCTTCTGGAAACCGTGACCCAGAAACCCCGAAGACAACCGCGTGAAACTACAGGTAAAGCGGCCAACCAACTGCTCGCAGCAAAGCCCGTGGCGTATTACCGCTTTGCGGAAACCGAGGCGCCGGTGCTAATCGACCAGTCTGGCAATCACCATGACGGCGTCTATGAACCGGGCGTCTGCTTTTACTTGCCTGGCCCTGCCACGGCGGAACACCAATACACAAGCGATGGGGACGTGAATCGCTGCGTTCACTTTGCAGGTGGCCGCGCGCGGACTCGACTCGCATCACTCACTGATTCCTACTGCATCAGCATGGCATTTTGGAATGGAATGCCAAACGATGCACGGGCTACCACAGGATGGCTGCTTTCCAATGACTACCCCCACGCAATAAGCCAGCATGGTGAGCACCTCGGGATCAGTGGCACTGGATCCAATGCCACGCCAGGACGCTTGATGCTTCAACAGGGGATTTCTGAACCAGTGTTGGGCAAGACCGAAATCCCACGCTGGAAATGGAACCATCTGCTGTTCGTCAAGGATGGCAAACGAGTTCGTGTTTACCTAAACGAAAATCCGGAACCTGAGATCGACGTCGCGATCGAAACATCGGGTAAGCCTGAATCCGCCACCTATTTCATCGGCGGACGCAGCGATAACCAGTCGAACTTCGAGGGTCGCATCGACGAAGTTGCTTTTTTCAAAGGCTTACCGATGAGCTTGGTGCCACAAAGCGACTCATCGAACAAGTAAACCAGACGGCCAGAAATGTTCTATGTGAGCCGCATGATCACAGCGACCACTAAATTAACGCTGCAGCCCGATCACAAAGATCCTGAGCTTCGTCCTGCGTCTGAGCTTCGGCAATCAGTCTGACAATCGGCTCGGTGTTACTTCCACGAACAAGCAGCCACTTGTCCTGCCAAGCTAATCGCAAACCATCACCCGTGGTTGCGTCTGCCTCAGGATGCGCATCTACCAGACGGTCCAACAAAACGGGTAATTGCTCCGCTGTGACCTGAGCAACAGATTTAACGATATGGAATTTCGGCAAAGCGTCCGCTAACTCCGCCAACGACTTTCCGCTGCTGGTCATGAGATCCAATACCTGCGCCATTCCGACAAAACTATCCCGCACGTATCCGACACGAGGGTCAATGGGGCCACCATTGCCTTCACCACCGTAGGTCGCTTTCTGATCGATCATCAGATCAGCGACATTCGCTTCCCCCACTGCGCTTCGAAAGGATGCAACTCCCGCCTGCTGAGCCAAACTTTCGCTCATGCCACTGGTCGCGCCATTGATCACGACAGGACCACGCGTCTCTGCATGAGCCATCGCCCGCTGAACACAAAGTGCGAGCGTGTATTCTTCACCAATATATCGGCCAGCACCGTCCACCAACGCTAAGCGATCCGCGTCAGGATCTTGGCAAAATCCGACAGCGCAACCGTTTGCACGAACGATTTCCGCGATCCCCTGAAGATTTTCTGCCGTGGGCTCTGGCACATGGGAAAATTGGCCGTCGGGAGTCTCTCCCACTAAAACGACGTCACACCCCAGTTCTTCTAACAATCGCTTCCCCAGAAGCCCTCCCGCACCATGATTGCTGTCCAGCAAAACACGATGCTTTGCCCGAGCAATTGCAGCGACATCAACTGTCGCCAACACCTTTTCAAGGTGAGGCAGATGCGGGTCCTCACAATTTGCGATTGTGCCCAGTTGGTCAAAAGGTACCCAACCGGCTTCCTGAGCAAAGTAGGCATCCCTGATAGCACTTCCGGTTTTGGCATCGAGCACCCGCCCGGCAGGGCCAAACAACTTGATCCCGTTATACGGGGGTGGATTATGGCTGGCGGAAATCTGGACCGCTCCGGCAGCATTCAATTCACGCACCAGCACACCAATGGTCGGTGTTGCCGCAACATCGGCATCAATGCAGTCGCGGCCACTCGCTGTCAGGGCGGCCGTAATGGCACGGGAAAGCATTGGGCCACTGTTGCGGCCGTCGCGACCAATGATGATCGGACCCGCCGGCAACTTTGACGCAAAAGCGGCAACAAAACGGGTTGCCACCTCCGGAGTCAGGGTCTCTCCAACGATTCCACGTAAACCGCTGACGCTAATGATCAATTCGCTCATATTTCCCGAACCCTTGTATCCCTCGTTGCCAGTTTCCATCGTCTGCAAATAGAATCGTAATTACCAGATTTGGCGAGGTGTTGTCGGTCTTTTCTTTTCAATCATTTTCTGTTGGTAAAAATGAGCAACGTGGAACAAGTTCAAAAGTCTCTCGGAGCGATCAAATCTGCCGTCTCCGCCGGCAAACTAAGCCAGACAGCCGCCGAAAACGTCACAGCATGGCTAACCGAAGACAGGTACGCTGAGTACCAAGGGGCTGTCATCGAACACATTGCAGGCGAAATGTGGCAACCGCTCGATGATGCCTTTTGGACCATCATTCCTTTCGGTACCGGTGGTCGACGCGGCCGGATGTACCCGATCGGCTCCAATGCGATCAACGACCGCACCATTGGTGAGAGTGCCCAAGGACTGGCAGACTACGTTGTTGAGCATTGTGGTGGCAAAAAAGATCTCTCTTGCGCGATCGCCTACGATACGCGTCACAAATCGCGTCACTTCACCGAATTGTGTGCCGGGATCATGGTGGCAGCAGGCTTCAAGGTTTATTTGCTGGATGATTACCGGGCCACGCCGCAATTGTCATTTGCGGTTCGCGCGAAACAATGCGACTGCGGGATCATGGTCACCGCCAGTCACAATCCACCGAGTGATAATGCGGTGAAGGTTTACTGGTCCAGCGGCGCTCAAGTGCTCCCACCCCATGACAAGGGCATTATCGACCGTGTGATGACCTGCCAGGAGATCCGCGTCACACCGTTTGATCAAGCGGTCGCGGAAGGCAAAGTGGAAGTGGTGACCGATGAAATTGACGCAGCCTTCACAGACGCTGCTGTTGCTTGTGGTTTTCCCGGCTCAAGGAATGCAAAAGTCCTGTACTCGCCGTTGCATGGAGTCGGTACTGCTGCGGTGATACCACTGTTACAACGCGATGGCTTCACTGACACCCACGTTTACGAACCTCACGCAACACCCAGTGGTGATTTTCCCAATGTGCCTGGCCACGTATCGAATCCCGAGAACCAAGCGGTTTTTGACAAACCCATTGAATATGCCAAGGAAATTGGCGCTGACCTCATCCTAGCCACCGACCCCGACTGCGATCGTATCGGCTGCGCGGCTCCCATCACTCTGGATACCAGCGGCCCATGGAGAACTTTCAATGGAAACGAAATTGGCGCAATCCTGACTCAGTATGTTCTGAGCAAACGCGCCGAAGCAAATACGCTCACCACAGACAATTACATCGTCAAAACACTCGTCACCACTGAGTTGACTCGGCGTATTGCGGAGAGCTTTGATGTGCGATGCGTGGGAGATTTGCTGGTGGGCTTCAAGTACATCGCCGAAGTCATTGATCGTGAGGGGCCAGATCAATTCGCATTCGGAACCGAAGAATCGCACGGCTACCTGATCGGCCAATACTGCCGAGACAAAGACGGTGCCGTCGCTTGCATGCTGATGAGCGAATTGGCCGCAGAACTGAAACACAAGGGAGTCTCAATGCATGACTACCTCTGTGACCTGCATCGTCAACACGGCTACCACCGTGAAATGCTGATCAATCTGTTCATGGAAGGCAGTGAAGGTATGGCCGCCATGAAGCGTCTCATGAAAGCTTTTCGCGAAACACCGCCGCAACAACTTGCTGGGATTCCACTCAAGCAAATTAGAGACTACGGCAATTCTAAATGCACTGATCTGAAGTCCGGCACAAGCCAAGGACAGGAAGGCCCAGTGGGAGACTTGATCATCATGGATCTTGAAGAAGAAGGAAACTACGTCGCAGTACGACCAAGCGGAACAGAACCGAAGATCAAACTTTATGTGTTCACGCGAGCGTCTGCCGAAGAGTCATCGCGTGACCTAGATGAAGCCAAAGCAAAGCTGGAAAAAAGACTGGTCGCCCTCGAATCGGACGTTCGTCAATACGCCAAGGCAAATGCCTAAGCTCGCCGGTCCAAGCAATCGACTCTAATCAATCTTCCCAAACACGTTGTGGCTATGGATTCCGCATGGCATGAGACGGGGCTGTGCCGGTTACCTTGCTAGCGAGTCACCCCGTTGCAACGGTAGCCGTGAAGAGAATGATGCAAAACAAGGTTTTGGGCACGAACTCAAAGCAGCACTTGACGTTGTTTACGGTCTGCGTCGCATCGCGTGTTGGTGCTACAAGCGTTATTTACACCAACGGGACCGTGAAGATGGATTGGAAGAAATCATGCATGAAATTTCTGGAAGGGATGCTGGTCCAGAATTTGAGATTACCGCAGGCCAATTCCGAGACATGGCTACGCCCTCAATCGGGAACGCCGCGCACAAGTAACCTTGGCTAAGCAGTGCCACCCACGGTCGGACACTTCGGCTCAAACCTTCTGGCTCAAACCTTCTGGCTCAAACGAAAAAAGGAGACCAGGTTTGAAACCTGATCTCCTTTTCAAATAATCTAATTGACTACTAGCGAGGCCTAGTAGCGACCTCCACGGTCGCCACCGCGTCCGCCGCCGCCACCACCGTAGCCGCCGCCACCGCCGCCACCGCCGTAGCCGCCACCGCCGCCACCGCCGTAGCCGCCTCCGCCGCCTCGACCACCGCCGCCACCGCCACCGCCGCCGCCACGTGGGGCGCGAGGACGTGCTTCGTTGACTGTTACGTTACGACCAGAGATTGCAGCGCCATCAAGATCTTCAATTGCTGCCTTTGCATGCTCACCATCAGCCATTTCGACAAAGGCGAAACCACGAGATCGGCCGGTCTCCCGATCCATGATGATGTTAACCGACGTTACCTCTCCAAACTGTTCGAAAGCCGAACGCAAATCTTCGTCGGTGGCGGTAAACGCGAGGTTACCTACATAAATATTCGTCACAAAACTAACCCTACTAACGACCACCAATGAAGCAAATCGCTTCGTACAACTACTTGTCGGATGGTGAGAAAACGGTCCAAACCATCGATCAAGGAGCTCCGGTGGTTCCTAATACACTGAAAATCGTGACAGAGTGCCGCACCATAGTCAATGCTTCGCCGGCTTTGCCGTTCGCAAAACACCGCTTTTCCCGAAATTTAACAAAACAACGGGTAAGGTATCAGCCTGCAGCTACCCCGATCTCACCTCTTCAACTCGATCGTTTACAATCGGGTGACTGTCTTTTGTTTTCTCCCCCCCCACTTCATTGCCGCCTTGGTAACCCCCATGCTGAAACATATCTCCCCCCCAGTTGTCTTAACCCAAGCTGCCTGTTGTGCCCTGCTTTTCACAGGAACACTGCTTGCTGACGACACAAATTCCGGATCTCACGCCATTTTCGACGGGAAAACCCTCGATGGATGGCACGGCCAACCTCACTTCAGCCCCATCAAACTGGCTGAAATGTCAGACGAAGACAGGAAAGCCCAACTTGCAAAATGGGATGCTGAGGCAGCCCAACATTGGAGCGTCTCCAATGGTGAGTTGATCAACGATGGCAAAGGCCCCTACCTGACAACCGACAAGGACTACACCGATTACGAATTGATGCTTGAATATCGAACGGTACCCCGTGCCGATAGTGGCATCTACTTGAAGGGGACACCACAGGTCCAGATCTGGGATTACACGGATGAAGGTAAGTTCAAACTGGGCGCTGACTTGGGTAGCGGTGGACTGTGGAACAACAGCAAGGGTGCTGCTGGAAAAGATCCTTCCGAACTTGCTGACAAACCTTTTGGGGAATGGAATAAATTCAAGATCCAGCAGATTGGTGCACGCACGACTGTCTACCTGAATGACAAAAAAGTCGTAGACAATGCGACCATGGAAAACTTCTGGGATAGAAAATCACCACTATTCAGATCAGGCCCAATCCAATTGCAAACACACGGCGGCGAAATTCGCTGGCGCAACATCAAAGTCAAAGAACTGAGTCCTGAAGAAGCCAACGCTGCACTTCAAGCCAGCGAAAACGATAAGGACTTTGTGTCACTCTTTGATGGCAAGACGCTCAAGGGCTGGCAGGGAAGCGTAGACAATTACGAAGTGATTGACGGTGCCATTCGCTGCAAGAAAGGCAAAGGCGGCATGCTGTTGACCGATAAAGAATACGGTAACTTCGTTGCGCGGCTGGAATTCCGCCTGCCCCCTGGCGGAAACAACGGACTGGCAATTCGCTCACCTGGTAACGGCGACCCGGCTTACAGTGCGATGACTGAACTGCAAGTTCTCGACTCGGAACATCCCAAGTACGCCAAACTCGATCAGCGGCAATACCATGGTAGTTCCTATGGCATGGCTGCTGCGAAACGAGGCTACCTGCGAGATGCGGGCCAATGGAACTATCAGGAGGTCACCGTGGACGGCAGCACCATCAAAGTGGAACTCAACGGAACAGTAATCCTAGACACTGACCTGAACAACGTCACTGAATTCATGGGTGGGCGACCCCATCCGGGAAAAGATCGGGCCACCGGATTCTTTGGATTCGCGGGACACAATGACCCCGTCGAATTCCGTAACGTTTCCATTGCCGAACTGCCTGCAACTGCTGCAAAGTAAACGCAAGTTCGCCAGCCGCACCGGCGGTTTAGCCAATAACGCCCGCGGTGTGAGTAATAACACCCGCGGTGTGAGTAATAACGCCCGCGGTGTGAGTAATAACGCCCGCGGTGTGAGTAATAACGCCCGCGGTGTAGGAGAGAGTTCACCCCCGGTGCCAACC
>Ga0315320_10001374_pt1 | contig 20116 bp, 18 predicted proteins | sample M140m21515metaG_FD_203458 | JGI IMG/M metagenome (GOLD analysis project Ga0315320, IMG submission 203458) | Ammonia-oxidizing marine archaeal communities from Monterey Bay, California, United States - M1 40m 21515 | ecosystem: Environmental > Aquatic > Marine > Coastal | place: USA: California... | reverse complement strand
AATGGCCTGCTCACCACCCAACGCCATGAAAGCACTGTTGTCGCCTGATCCGGCACCTAAAGTAGTGCGTAATGAAGTTCCTAGCTCTTGGGCATCTGCGTACTTAAGCTCGACGACAGTGTAGATATACGTGCCAGGCTTGTCAGCGAAACTTGGAATGTCTTCTTCGTTAACAAACGGAGCGTTAGCTTTTATTGTCGTGTTATTGCCGCCGATGTTCTCAACGATTACCACCACGGCCAAATCACCCGCACCTTGCTGTACACAGACGAAGCCATTTATCTTCATCATGATTTGGAAGAACGAATAAAAGTCGTCTTTGTGAATGCGCTTAGTGCCATAAAGCAACAGTTTCTTGTTGTCAAGCTTTTGGCGAACGTTTGCGGATGCCGACTCATCAAGCGTAAAGTTAAGCCCAGTGTTGATTTGGCATATCTTTACAAACTGGCGCAGAGTAAGCCCACCTTCGTCGACTTCGCTGAGGTCGAGTGTGTAGTAATCACCTTCGTCTTGGATGACTCCCTGTGGGACAGCTATGTCGTCTTGAGGGTTTTGCGCTGCTGCAGCTGGCAACAGAAAGGTGAGTGAGAGAAGTATTGTTGGGAGCATATGCCCTATTCGTGTGGAGTGAGCCCGGAGGCAAGATGCATTAGTGTAAACTCTTAGCTACTAGTAACAAAGGCTCAACCATGAAGTTTTTTGACGAAATTAGCTTCTCACTTCTTCCCAAATATTCTGGCCGTAAGTGTAGCCTATATCAGTGTTTTGAAGTATCCTAGACTTTCGATGCGAGTCGCCACTTACCTCAAACCCGAAGCTATTATGCTGCGACCTGCTGCCGCAGATAAATGGCAGTTGATTGAAGCGCTGTGCCGTCAGCTTTGTGAGGCAAATAGTTGTAGTGCAGCCATCACTAATCAGGCGGTGAAAGCCGTGCTGCAACGCGAAAAATCGGCTTCTACAGGCATGGAAGGTGGTGTAGCGGTACCTCACTCGGCAGTGGATGGTTTACCAGGGCTAATGGTTGGCATGGCAGTGATGCCAGACGGTCTTGAATTTGAGGCTATCGATGGTTCGGTAACCACTGTAATCGTGATGATATTAGTGCCTAAAAGCCAAAAACTTGGTCACTTACGCTTATTGGCCGAAGTCGCACGCCGTGTCTCAGATCTGGGATTTCAGCAGCACATGTTCGCCGCATCGTCTACGGGGCAGATAGTCGATCTGTGGCTCTAGCGCTGCGGCCAGCTGCTTAGCTCAGACACCCAAAGTTGCGCTGCTTCTTGTAAGCGCTGGCGTGTGTCGCGGTATTGCTCGATATCACCGCCCATCGGATCGCTAATATCGTGGCCAGACAAGTCAAATAACGCCGCCGGGGATTTCGGTGGCAGGGCCGCCAAGTGACTCGCGCTCATTGCCAGAATAAGATCCCACGGCTTGTCGAGTGCTGTTTCTAAAGACTGAGCATGATGGCCAGAGATATCAAGGCCGATTTCGTCTGCGACCCGCTTAGAATTCTCGCTGATGCCTTGGCCTTCGAGAGCAAAGGTTCCGGCAGAGTCGATGACAAAGCCGAAGTCGGACAATTTTTCGGGCGAGACCTGCCAAGAGGAGGCGATTTCGGCCTTAAGGATTTCTGCAGCTAGGGGTGAGCGGCAAGTGTTACCGGTACAGAGCATCAACATCGACAATCCGATGTTTTTGGACTTAGTAGGGTCGCCACGCAAGATATTTGGCGTTGGGAAAACGTCGACCACACTTGATGCCTTACCACCGAGGCTGGAGTCAAGTAGCTGCATCGCGTAAGGTATCCTCTTTTGCTCGAGCCATTCAATCAACTTTTCACCCGCCATGGGCGGTTGTGTGCTGTCGTTAACACTTGTCGCCAATAGTGGCATCTCATATTCTTTAGCGACGTTTTGGAAGTCGATGTTTTGCGGCCAACGTAGGCCCACTTTCTGGAATGGCCAGTCGATTGTTGATGAGATAGCAAGCATCGATGTCGGCAGCAAAACGGTGCATTGCTGTTGCAGTGATTCTAGTAACCAAGGGTGGATGCCAGCCGGTAAGCTAGGACTCAGCTCCTGCAGCATCGGCAGACTTCCCAAATGCCAACTATAGGCTTTCATGCTATCAGAGCCCTTCAAATCAGACAATTTAGCGGCTCCGCCAGCTATATCAGCAGCCACTACCAAGCCTGCGACAGTATCTGTTGGTAGAGCGATGACGTCGCCATTGGCTAACAATGCTGTTGCCGTTTGGATGCCATCTGGCGTGAAAAGGTCGAATGCTAAATTAGACAATGCTAAGAATTTGGGGCGTCGTTATTCTATATGGGCGCGATGCGCTTAACTCATGACCAACGACAAAAGTTCAAAAGCTCCTGCTGTCGACCCGCAAACCTTGGCCCGTTTGGCGGGTGGTTTAGCGCATGAGTTGAAGAACCCGCTTAGCACGATTGGGCTGCATTTAACATTGCTGCAAGAAGACTGGCTGGACGAAGATTCTGCTAAGGCTCGTCGCACTCTGCGCACCGTAGATGTGCTGCGCAATGAGGTTGAACGCCTCAATGATATCCTTGAAGATTTTTTGCGTTTCGCAAGTACCGACTCGCTCGAGTTTAAGCCCGCTTCTATCAACGCTTTGATTGAAAAAGTAGTCGCGTTTTCTATGCCTGAGGCACAGCGCGTTCAGGTGCAAATGCATAGCTACCTCGACTTGAATTTGCCGAACATATGGATAGACACGAGTCGTGTACAGCAAGTATTGTTGAATTTAATCATCAATGCTCGGCAAGCCATTGAATCTACCGGTGCTGCTGGTAATATCAGTTTGATAAGTCGCAAAGATGGCGCGTTTTTAGTCGTTGATATCGTTGACGACGGTCCCGGGATGGCGCCGGACACCCTCGAGCATTGCTTTGATGTTTATTATTCGACTAAGGCTAAAGGTTCGGGCTTAGGATTAGCTACTGTGCGCCGAATAGTCGATGCGCATGGCGGCGAAATGTCCATTGAATCTTCATCCGGCTCAGGCAGCAAAGTACATTTGCGTTTTCCACTCACTACGGCAACCGATGATTAAAGACCGTATTCTAGTGGTAGATGATGATTTGGCGCATGCCGAGGTTATTCAAACTGTTTTGCAGCGTAGTGGCTATACCGTCGAAATCGCCGACCACTTTCAGGCTGCGGTTGACCGCGTACGTGCTCGCGATTTCACTATCGTGATAACTGATTTAATGTTGGGCGATGGCTCTGGCTTAGATTTGTTGCGTGACATTAATCAACGTACTCCAGAAGTAGGGGTGTTCGTGATGACGGGCTACGCCTCTGCCGAGACAGCGGTTACCGCAATGGAAGAGGGTGCCGTTTCTTATATTATTAAGCCCATTGATGCGCGCGAATTGCGCGCTCGCGTCGAACGTCAGCTAGCCGCGCAACATTTGTTGACAGATAACGACGAGTTACATCAAGCTCTAGATCAGCGTTTTGGTCTCGAGGGCATGATCGGAAACTCGCCGGGAATGAAGCAGCTGTTTTCACGTATTAAGCAAGCGGCGCCATCATCAGCTGCGGTGTTGATTTCCGGAGAATCGGGTACAGGTAAAGAGTTGGTCGCACATTCTCTGCATCAATTATCTAGTCGCTCACGTCGAAAATTTGTTGCGGTTAATTGCGCAGCTTTAAGTCAGTCGCTAATTGAAAGCGAGCTGTTTGGATATGTGAAGGGCGCATTTACCGGCGCGCAAGATTCAAAAATAGGCAAATTCGAATACGCCGACGGCGGAACTTTGTTTCTGGACGAAATCGGCGAAATGTCGCTTGAGACACAGGCTAAATTGTTGCGCGTTCTTGAAAGTAAAGAAGTGATACCTGTGGGGGGTAATCAGGCGCGCAAGGTTGATATTCGTGTGCTTGCGGCGACTAACCGAAACCTGGAAGCTGCTGTTGCAGCTGGCGAATTCCGTGAAGACTTGTACTACCGGTTGAATGTAGTCACCATCGATGTGCCTCCATTGCGCGAACGTGATGGTGACATACCACTGCTTGCCAATCATTTTTGCAAAGAGATATCCGCGCGTGAATCCGAAGATGAGCCAAGCTTTGATCGCTTAGCTTTGGCAAACTTGGTGGCGCATAGCTGGCCCGGTAACATCCGCGAGTTGAGAAATGTGGTCGAAAACATGGTGCTGTTTGATACGGATGGCTGCCTTGGTGTCGATGATTTGCCCCTTGGACTCGAACAAGCAAATGTTAAGGATCTTCCGAATGCCGCTGTAAATACTGAAACTGCTGCCAAGCTAACTGACGAAAGCGCAATTGAGCATTTCGTGGGCCAATCCTTGGCATCTGTAGAAAAGGAATTGATACTAGCTACGCTCGAGGCCTTCAAAGATAATCGCAAGCTTGCCGCTCGCCAGCTTGGCATTGGTGAACGCACACTTTACCGCAAGATTAAAGATTATCAGGGCGAATAACTGCCATATTGGCAGAAATACTGTGGCACAACTCTTGCGATAACTAAGCGAGGAAATCCTCATTAAAATTATGACAAAAATAATCGGAATTGACCTGGGCACAACGAATTCAGTGGTGTCTGTACTTGAGGGTGGTGAATCTAAAGTCATCCCAAACCGTGAGGGTGGACGTACCACTCCGTCTGTAGTTGCTTTTCAAGACAACGGCCAACGTTTGGTCGGTGGTGCTGCTAAGCGTCAGGCTGTAACGAACCCTACGCGGACGATTTCGTCTATTAAGCGTTTCATGGGGGTTCGCAGCGATGAGCTAGGCGAATTGAGCAGCCATTTGCCATACGAAATAACCGCCGCGAAGGGCGATTTCGTGAAGGTTAAAGTTGGCGACAAAGATTACTCCGCACCCGAGATCAGCTCCTACATTCTTAGTTACCTAAAAGAATGCGCTGAAGATTATCTAGGTGGCGAAGTGAAGCAAGCAGTTATTACTGTTCCTGCTTACTTCAACGATGCTCAGCGTCAAGCGACCAAAGACGCTGGTGCCATTGCCGGTCTTGAAGTTGCGCGTATTGTTAACGAGCCAACTGCTGCTGCTATCGCCTATGGTTTAGATAAAGACAAGTCCGGGAAAGTCGCTGTCTTTGACCTTGGTGGTGGTACCTTTGACGTGTCTGTACTTGATATGGGCGACGGTGTTTTTGAAGTGCTTGCAACTTCAGGTGATTCACACCTCGGTGGCGACGACTTTGATGAAGCACTCATTGATCATGTGGCCTCTGAATTTCAGAAGGAAAACGGCATCGATTTGCGCGATGACAAGATGGCCTTGCAGCGGCTAAAAGAGGCATGTGAAAAAGCAAAGTGTGAATTGAGCTCTGGTTCAGAAACGCAAATCAACTTGCCGTTTATTACTGCCGACGCGACAGGCCCTAAGCACTTAATGCTTACTTTGTCGCGCGCTAAGTTCGAATCCCTTTGTTCAGATTTGTTTGATCGCTGCAAGAAACCATGCTTGCAGGCCATTAAAGATGCCGGCGTGAGTCCTTCTGACATCGACGAAGTGTTGTTGGTTGGCGGTTCAAGCCGTATCCCGCGCGTTCAAGAAATCGTAAACGAAGTGTTTAAGCGTGAATCTAACAAGTCCATGAACCCTGACGAGGTGGTCTCGCAAGGAGCGGCTATTCAAGCCGGTGTTCTTTCTGGCGATGTTGAGGATTTGGTGCTTCTCGATGTAACGCCACTGTCACTAGGGCTCGAAACTATGGGTGGAGTGATGACTGTGCTTATCGAGCGCAACACAACAATTCCGACAACCAAGAAAGAGGTGTTTAGTACTGCAGCCGACAACCAAGATAAGGTTGAATGTTTAGTTCTTCAAGGCGAGCGTCCAATGGCACGCGACAACCGAAAACTAGACAACTTCACCCTAGATGGCATCCCAGCTGCCCCGCGTGGTGTTCCACAAATTGAGGTTGAGTTCGATATCGATGCTAACGGCATTTTGTCTGTGCGCGCTGTCGATAAAGCGACTGGTAAAGAGCAACATATCACTATTGAGCAATCGTCTGGCATCTCTGATGAAGACATCAAGACCATGCGTGACGAGGCCGATAAGTTTAAAGAGCAAGATGATGCTGCTAAAGAAAAGGCCGATAAGCGCAACACCGCTGATCAGTCTGTTTGGCAAGCTGAGAAACTCATCAAAGAAAGCGAAGATAAGATCGACGAAGCTGACAAGTTAGCCATTGAAGAAAAAATCGAAGCTGCTAAGAAAGCTCTTGAAGGAGAAGATCTCGCTGCAATTGATGCTGCTGTTGAAGAATTGAATAAAACGATTCAGCCAGTGGCTCAGAAAATGTACGAAGCAACCGCAGCTGAAGAACAGCAGCAGCCAGAAGCACAGCCGGCGTCTAACCAGGGCGACGACGTAATCGACGCAGACTTCGAAGTCAAAGAATAGTGGTGTTCGAAAACGCACAGCAATGTGCGTCTACTCAACGAGGCTAGGGGATTGTATCCTTTAGCCTCGGCATGCTTTTTGCCCTACCTAGTCGATGATAGAAATTGAAGCCTTAAGTAAGCAGTACGGCAGCGTGCTAGCGCTCGACCGTTTGTCCATTAGCGTGGGCAAGGGCGAGATACTTGGCTTGCTAGGTCCTAATGGCGCCGGCAAATCAACGGCGCTTAAGATTCTTAGTGGCTATCTGCCGCAATCATCGGGCGAGGCCCGCGTCAACGGCTTGTCACTGCGAGAAAAATCGCTTCAGGCCCGCGCCTTGGTGGGATATCTTCCTGAGAATTTCGTGGCACCCAATGAGTTATATGTCGCTGAATATTTGCGTTACCGCGCAGGCCTTAAGCGTATCGCTCGTAAGGAGCGCGCTGCTGAGGTTTTGCGCGTGATGAAGCTCGTGGGCATTGAGCAAAGAGCTAAGCAACGCTTTGATGCTTTATCGAAAGGCTTTAAGCAGAGGCTCGGAGTTGCTGACTGTTTGCTAGGTAACCCGCCAGTCCTCATTCTCGATGAGCCGTTTTCAGGGCTCGACCCACTGCAGCGCCAAGATTTCCGCAATATATTGAGCGGTCTTAAGGAAGAGGGCAAGGCCATTATCTTCTCTTCACATGTACTGCCAGAAGTTGAAGACATTGCCGATCGCGTGCTTATTATCCACCACGGAAAAACACGGGTGGCAGCAGATATCGAGCAGCTGTTAAGCATAAATCAGCAAGTGGTTATTTCGACTCATGGCGACCATGATGAAAACTTTTCGAAGCTTGCAGAGTGTGGCGACGAGTTAACATCGACAGTCGTTTTGCGCGCTAATACCTTCGTGGCCGACATCGATGTCTCACGACGTGCAGATTGTCTAAAGAAAATGATTGAACGCGGAATAAGAGTTGCAGGGTATTCAACGTCGAAGCGCGATCTTGAAGATGTGTTTGCCGAATTCGTTTCTTCTCCGGCAGAGGTGGATTAAATGGCGTCGTTCTTCGCATTGCTCCGTAAAGAATTGTTTATCTTGGCAGTCTCGCCTTTTGTTTATGTGTTGCTGGCCGTATGGTTTTCACTAAATGCCTTGCTGTTTAACATCAGCATTGACACGCAATACATTCAAGCAGATCTTAGTTTGTTGCCACCGTATTTATTCGGCTCCGGCATGTTGGTTTGGTTGCTGCTGCCGATATTTCCGCCGCTACTGTGTTTGCGTATGTTCGCGGAAGAGCATCGTGTCTCAACTCTCGAGCCACTACTGACCGCGCCCATTACGGATAGTGCTGTGGTGCTGGCCAAGTATTTCGCAGCGTGCCTGTTCTTCTTGGTGTTCTGGGGTGGCTTGCTGTTTTTCTTTTTGTTGCTCGACATGCATGGCGCCACACTCGATTGGGCGCGCATTATCGGCGGCTTCGTCGGCTCGTGCTTGTTAAGTTTTCTGTTTATCGCTACAAGTCTTTTCGCATCCTCATGGGGCGGAAACTTGGTGTTAGCAGCTGGCGGTGGTGCCGCCATCAATTATTGCATGTTGTTCTTGCCGGCATTGTTTCAATATGACGATACGGTGCTAGGTGAAGTGTCCCGTAATAGTCATTTACCAGATTTAATCAGCAACGGCTTCGCGGCAGCGCTCATCGATAGTTATGCCGTTATGTATTTGATGTCGTTAAGCGTGTTGTTCTTGTTCTTAACCTACTTGCGCCTGGTTTCACGAAGGTGGATACCATGAATCGCAAATTCTTATTGCTCTCGATATCGCTCGGCCTTTCTATGGCAGCGATTTGTTTGGTCATAGCATGCTTATATGTATTTTCATCGCCGAACGCGCGACTACGTTTCGACTTGACGGCTGAAAAGAGTAACGGGGTCAGCGAGCGAATGTTGAATGCAATTGCGAGTATTGATGCACCGGTACGCCTGACTGCATTCCTATATCGCGAAGATGAAAAACTGACTTCTTATAACTCAAATGTTTATATGCGCGCATTTGATCGACTACGTCTGTTAATTGACGATATTGAAGCGCGCACGTCAGGCAGTTTCTCCAGCTTAATTGTTGACTCCAATAGCCCCTTGGTAGAACAACAGCGGTTGCAGCAGTTGCATAGTCGCCAATCTGGCGAGGTCATTATTTTGTCAACAAGCGACAATCATGTCGTCTTGAAGTTTGAAGATTTGTTCGAGGTTAGCCAAGCTGTCGATGAACAGCGTATCGCCGCTCGTCTACGACGTGAACGTATTGACGAAGCTATCGGTGACGCTGCCTTGCGACTCTCGAACGCAAACCCGTTTAAAGTCGCTGTGATTAAAGCGCTTGCTGACGATGTTTCGATACAGCCCTTTTTAGAGTTTATGGAGCGTCAAGGCCACACCGTTTCACACGTGAATAGTTTCTCGATGGTCGGTGATCAAGATTTAGTAGTGGTGCCGGGGCAGCTTACGCCATTTACTCCACTCGATTTTGCAGCGGCTAAGCAATGGGTCGATGACGATAAGCACCTGTTTCTAGCATTGGGTGCCTTTACCACCACAGCGGTGGTCGATCAATGGAATCAAATCCTCGCAGAGCGCGGTGAGCACTTTGAAGAGGGCTTGCTCTGCGAGGCGATACCCATTGCAGGTACTTTTATGGAGGGTCGCCATGAATGTGCCATCCTGGAAATCAACGCTGGTAAGGTTAGTGGGCAGCATAAGATTAACGAACCTTTGCTTAAAGCTAAACGCAGCTTATTGTTTGCGGGCACCCGGCCGCTAACCTTTGGTGACTCTACAAACAAATACAGTCAATCACGTTTGCTGCGGACTTCAGCTGGCGCATGGATTGATAACGATAAACAAGGAGTTCGCTTCGCACGCGATGGCAATGAGAAAGCTGGCATTCATGCTATCGCCATCGCTAGTGCGGCATGGCGTCCGCAGTCGGCGTTGCGAGCAGGGCACTTATTGTTGTCGGGTTCAGATGAGATCATGCGCGAGCACCTTGATTACAATAAAGATTGGCTAGCTGCATCGATCATGTTTTTGCTTGGCGACGATCTCGAGAAGTCTGGATTGCGTAGCATCAATGAAATACCATTCCATCCTTCGCGTGAAATACTCGGAAGAATAAAGGCTTTGACTCTGTACCTGCTCCCCGGATTGTGTTTGCTGCTTTCCCTAATCGTTTGGATACGCCGTAAGTAATGTCGAAAACCAAGATTTTGTTTATGGTTGTCGTGTTGCTGGGTGCCTTTGTTGCGCTGCGCAAATTCAATGCGACTATCAACGCGATAGAGAAGCCTGTCGAGCAAGTCATTGCCGACCAGCTTTTTAGCGAGCTTAACAATGTAGAGCGCATCGTCGTGAGCCGACCTCTTTACGGCAACAGTGTCAGTTTCATACTTGATGACGAGCGGTGGTCGATGAGTGAGCCCATCGTCGACGCTGTTAATCAGAGTGCGTTAAGGGCACTGTTTGATGAATTTAACGATTTGCGTGTGCGTGACTTGCCGCTAAATCTCAAAAGCCAAACTGCGGCAGATCTCGGCCTCGATACGCCAAGATTCGTCGTTGAAACTTATTCGACTGACGGCATGAAGCACACTTTGCTGATAGGTGCGCAGTCGATACAGTCCGATTTTGGAGTCGGTCAATTTGATGGCAATACCTGCCTGGTGCCGAATAGCTTCGTCTCCATACTTTCGCGCTCTGTTGACTCGTGGCGCGATCAGCGCTTGTCTACCCTCGGCGCTAAATTGCAAAAGGTCGAGTGGCGGGCAGTTGACTCAGAATACTCTTTTGTCGCTTATAAAAACGATAACGTTTGGCGCTTTGCAGAACCTTTTGATGGATTGTTCAGTCTTAATGCGAGTGCTCTGCTTGACGCAGCTCTCGGAGCTCGAATTGCAGCTCTGGGGGCTCCGCTTACTTCTGATTATGCGCTAGGCACAAAACTAGGTCAGCTATTCCTAAGTGGCAAAGGCGAAAACGTTATTCTTGATGTTTACTCAGGTTCAGTAGTATCGGACGAGCGTGCGTTCGTGCTGCATGTCACGCCACAGCGCTTCGCTATCCTTCAACAGCCGCCGTTAGCGCTGCGCAGCCAGCGCATTTTAGACTTCAACCCACAACATCTTTCAGCTGTTGTCGTGCGCTATCGCGAACAAGACTTTGTTCTGTCGAAGTCAAGTGATGGATGGCGTGATGCTGCGGCTTCTAAAGTTTATGATAATCACATCATTGTTGATTTGATAAATCAAGTTCGCTTGGCCGGATTCAGCGACGAGACCAAATCACGTCCAGAGCGCGAAGCCGATGGCATGATTGCAATGTCAATCTCGCGGGTGCCGCGCATAGAGAAGTGTCCGCAATTGTTGTGGTGGCTCGACAGCGAGCAACGCGTATGGATAGGTGCTAAAGACTCGAAACAAGTGTGCCTGAGTGAAGTGAACTTCGAATTAGGTGTTAAGGCTATCTTCGCCGTCAAGCACTAACTTAATCGCTTGCGGATAGGCAATGAGTTCTGCCGCAAACACTTTGGATGCAATGTCGTCAGTGGTGTCATCGGTGTGGAGCTGAACCGCCGTTTGTAAAACTATAGAACCACGATCGTACTCGGCCGAAGCGAAATGCACAGTGCATCCACTCACTAAATCGCCAGCATTTTTAACGGCTTGGTGAACGTGGTGTCCGTAAAAACCCTTGCCTCCATGTGCCGGCAACAACGCCGGATGAATATTCAGCACTTTAAACTCTAGCTCAGGTGGAATCGGCAGCAATTGCAGCCACCCGGCGAGTATGACTAAATCCGCTCGCGCTTCGAAAATAGCGCTAAGTATTAGTTTGTTTCGCAGCTCGACGTCAGGATGGCTTTGCGGTCCAATAATCAGATAGGGCAGTTGCAGCTCTTCGCAGCGGTCAATGGCGCCGATGTCTGCCCTTGACACGATGACCAAGGCGATGCTGGCCGTTAACTTCCCATCAAGGATGTGTTGCTGAATATTGGCTAGAGTGCGTCCACCGCCAGAGGCTAAAACTACGAGTTTATCCATTTTCGCTAAAAGCAATCTCTCCGCTGGTGGACCAAACAGCTAATAATGAGAAGCGTTGCATGAATAAATCAAGAAGCTGTAGCGCTGAATAATGCTTGCCATCATTTAGACTGGAAACGATCGCAGTAGCCTTCAGGATTGCGGCCAATTCTATAGCAGCGACCGAGTTAAAATCGATAGGTGTGAGTAGCAGTTCCCATTGTTGAAGTTGTAGAACAGCGTCTTTGATTTGCTGGCTAGTGTATGTACTAGAGTCTCTTAGAATGGCTGCGGTTTGCGCGCAAGCCACTAGCAAACTTAAGGCCTGGAAATCACTATCGCTTTGGACGTCGATTCCAGCGTTCAAAAGCAATATGGCCCATTGATTGGCTTTTAGGTATTCTTGCCAAGAGTCGTGCCGAGGTGTGCGCTCACCACGTACCTGTAGCATCAAGTCTATGCCAGTCAAGTCGGCCTTGGTCACGAAGGCGCGTTTGCCTTCAAGGTGCTCTTCAATGCGTATATCGCCACCACTTAATTTGGCCAACAATGTTGCGTGCGCTGCAGCGGCGCTGGTAAATAACTGAAGGTACGCGTTGGCGCTAGCGGAATACTGCGCTGGAGCAGATTGCGCAGGAAGCTTACTTAACCCAGCGATTGCAGCATTCAGATCAAAGATGGATAGAGGTTCACAAACCAAATTGTAGTGCTGGGTCCTAAAGGCCTTTCTCTGCTTGAGCGATTCGGCTTGGTTGAAAGCATCTGTCGCAATAAGGCGCGCTGCATTCAATGCGCCGATGCGCGGTTGCCACGAAGGTGGGTAACCGTAGTCACCAACAATTAAGGCTGCGAGTTCTGCAGTAGCTTTTTCTGCTTCAGTAAAAGACAGACTCTTCAACAGTTGCTGATGGTTTGCCTCGAGATCGTTAAGCGCGATATCGAATATGCTGAAGACGGACTGGCGTGCTTTGGCCTTGTCAGCCTCGTCTACTTTCGCTGAAGCAATGCTGTCTAGCGCCTCATTAATTTTAAGCGTGGCCATCAATTCGATGACGCTGCTGTTTAGCGTATTGACTAACATCTTTTTAGCGGCATCCTTGTCTATGACATCTGGCTTTAAAGTTTGGCCGGCGTCGCTCTCGGTGGCAGTGTCCAGTCGAGCCTTTTCAGCTTCGAGGCGGGCGCGTTCGGCGTCGTCTAATTCGGCTTGCAGACGTTCGACTTCAGATGCTAAGCCTGTGTCGATAACTTTTTCGACAACAATCTTCGCTTTAGAATCGTTGCCCTGGTTGAGTGAGACGAAAGCTGTTGCGCCAATCGCAATCACTGCCATAGCAATCAGAGGAATCGGTGACCGTTTCTGGGGCGCCAAGACATCGTTGCAGAAATCGATAATTTCAGCAGCGGATTGTGGGCGCTCGTCTTGCTTCTTTGCCATTAACCATTCAACCATCTCTTGAGCATCGTTGCTGGCATGAGCTACGTAATCACCCAACTGTGGAATATCGTCATCGCGGTGTGCTAGTAGAATTTCTTTAACGGAATTACCTGAGAAGGGCGTAGCACCAGTGATTAAGCGAAACAGGGTACATCCGAGGCTGTAAAAATCGCTGCGTTGATCAACAGCGTCCGGCGTGGCGATTGCTTCAGGAGGCATAAAGTGTGGAGTGCCGCCAACCGCAGTGCCTCCGACCAGCTCGCGCGTGGACGACATGCCCAGGTCAGCCAATTTAACCCGGCCATCAGAAGAGAACATTAAGTTCTCGGGTTTGATGTCGCGGTGTACTAAGCCATTGCTGGCAGCGTACTGCAAAGCTTCTGCAACCTGGCAAATGACGTCGATCGCTTGCGCTTCACTGAAAGCACCGAAGCGCTCTAAATGAGCTTCGGCATCACCTCCATCGACGATTTCCATGCCAAAGAAGTAGGCGCCATTCTCTTCTCCGACGGAGTAAACTTGAACCAGATTGGGGTGCGACATGCGCCCGGCCGCAATGGCTTCACGCTTAAAAGCTTCGATGGTGTCAGCGCCTTGCTGTGTGGACTTCTGGTTGAGAACCTTGAGTGCAACCTCGCGCTGCAAGTCAAGTTGTAGTGCGCGGTAAACGATGCCAACGCCACCATGGCCTAAGCGTTCTATAATTTGATGACCACCAATAACCGTGCCTACTAAGGGATCGTCGATAGCAACAGCTGCGTCAATAATGATTTCAATCTCGCAATCGTCGCCAACAAGAGTGACACCGCGTTTCGCCGAAACTTCGATTTGCTCAGTACTCTCTCCGTCGAGCAGTACGCTACATTCACCACAAGCTGTAATGGCATACAAGCCGTTATCTTGCAAGCTAATGCTGACACCATTGCGTGCGGGAGCCGATAGCGCAAGTCGGTCGAGGCCGCCGCCGGTTAATAATAAATGCAAACTGCCATCCGGAAACTTAAAAGCTCCTGATGACGTTTCACTTTTCCAAACTAGCTTGGCCGACATAACGGTATTTTAACCGATGACAGGGAAAATAGCGCGCCCGACACGGACAAGATTAGCGCCTTCGGAAATTGCTATTTCAAAATCACCACTCATGCCCATAGAGAGGATAGCGTCATCCTTAATAAACCGCTGCTTCTGTAGTGACTCGAAGCATTCGCGTACGGCAGCAAAATCGTTATGCAGTTGCGCGTCATTGGCATCGGCCACGGCAAGATTCATTACACCAGCCAATTGGATGTGTTTCAATTCGGCAATTTCATCGCAAAACGCGTCAACTTGTTCAAGACTCAGTCCATTTCGGCCATCTGAGTGGATATTAACCTGCAAGAGCACACTCAAATTCCGGCCAGTTTTAGCCAGGACGCGCTCGATGCGCTGGGCTGTTTTAATGTCAGCGAGAGCCTGGTATAGGTTGCAAGCAGCTACGCCTCGTAGAACTTTTTTGCCTTGTAAAGGTCCAAGCAGGTGCCATTCGGCGTCTGGCAGCACTAAGCGGTGTTCTTCTAGCGCCTGAACTCGATTATGCCCAAACAATCGATGTCCGGCGGAATAGGCCTCTCTTAAATCGTTAGCTGTTGCCGTTTTAGCAACAGCGACCAACGAGACCGCCTCTGCTGGGCGTGAGCTACGTTGAGCAGCGCTGGCGATACGCTGTTTCACAATGTTTAGGTTGTCGGAGACGGTAGGCATGACTAAAATTCTCGCCCTAGGATACACATCATGATAGTCGGAGTCCCAAAAGAAATCAAAGTACTTGAGTCGCGTGTTGCACTTACCCCAGGTGGTGCAACAGTATTATGCGGTCAGGGTCATCACGTGTCTGTAGAAACCTTAGCCGGGGATGGCTCTGGTTTTAGCGATCAGCAATACATTGACGCCGGCGCAACAATTTTGTCGTCCGCGGCTGAGGTCTGGGCGCAAGCTGACATGATTTTAAAGGTTAAAGAACCGCAGCCCAACGAGGTGGCGATGGCGCGTAAAGGGCAAACCATTTTCACTTACTTTCACCTTGCTGCCGACCGAGAACTAACGGTGAGCTTACTAGAAGCAAGGTCGCATTGTTTCGCCTACGAAACTCTCGAGCTGAACGGTACCTTGCCACTGCTTACCCCGATGTCGGAAGTGGCAGGGCGCATGTCTGTACAGGAAGGTGCCAAAGCACTTCAAGCTCCTGAAGGCGGGCGCGGGGTTTTGTTGGGCGGCTTACCTGGCGTAGCGCCTGCACAAGTAACTGTTCTTGGCGGTGGTGTAGTAGGCACTCAAGCAGCTTATATGGCCGCAGGTCTTGGTGCGAATGTGACTATTCTAGACCTCAGCCTAGATCGCATGCGCTACTTGGAAGATGTCATGCCGGCTAATGTGACTACCGTCTATTCGAGCCCGCAAGCCATTAAGGCTTTACTTCCGACAACCGATTTATTGATTGGCGCAGTACTCATCCCTGGGGCGAAAGCTCCGAGGTTAGTTTCTCGCGAAGACTTAAAAATAATGCAAAATGGCGCAGTCATCGTTGACGTTGCTGTTGACCAGGGCGGGTGTATAGAGACCTGTACTCCAACGACGCACGCGGAGCCGACTTTCGTGATTGAAGGTGTGGTGCATTATTGTGTGGCTAACATGCCAGGCGCAGTTCCTCGCACCTCTACTTTTGGCCTGACTAATGCAACTTTGCCTTATGTCTGCAAGCTAGCACGCATGGGCGCCAAAGAAGCTCTAGGCGATGATCAGCTACGTTCGGCCGCAAATATTATTGATGGTAAATTGTGCTGCCAAGCAGTGGCCGATGCCTTCGGCTTAGATAATCATAGCGCTTCTGATTTGGCTCAGGCTCTGTAATGTCACCACTACTGCTGCTCCTAGTATTAGCGGTCATTCAAGGCCTTGCCGAGTTCTTGCCGATATCTTCGTCAGGCCATCTAGTGCTTGCAGGCCAACTACTCCCTGGTGGAGAGAAATTACCTGACGGGGTAGGCGTTGAAATACTGTTGCACCTAGGCACTTTGTTTGCCGTGTTTATTCATTACCGTGCGCGTATCGCACGACTGGTTACAAATTTGTTGTCGAAGTCGTTGGCCGGCAGTGAGCAGCGTGATTATTTATTTAAGCTCATCATTGCAACCATTCCAGCAGTGCTTGCAGGCTTGTTCGTCTTCGACACCGACAGCACTTTCTTTAAAAGCACCGATGTGGTCGCGTGCGGATTGATATTTACTTCATTGGTTTTGCTCAGTTCAAAATTAATTCGCGAACCGGGTTCTCTTGTAACGACAGATGCCGAACAGCCAATCAGTCTCTCTAAAGCCATCCTTATTGGAATTGCTCAAGCAGTAGCAATTCTGCCAGGTATATCACGCAGTGGCTCGACTATCGTCATGGCGCGGCACTTAAAAATAAATGCGCAGCAAGCTGAAGACTTTAGTTTTTTGATGGCCATTCCAGTAATTATTGGCGCGGCAGTTCTTAAACTACCTCAGCTAGATTTCGAAAAAGGCCTGGGCTTGTCAGCGATAGAAATCAGTGTGACTTTGCTGCTGAGCTGTGTTGTGGGGCTAATAGCCTTGCACGTGCTGCACCGTGTTCTTCAAAAGCGCAGGCTGCACCTTTTTGCGCCGTACTGTTTAGCGGTTGCGATTATCGTACTGCTAACCACGCATTAACTAAGGCTGGGTGCGACGGTAACCCGCGACCCAACGGCTCAACACCGGGCCAGGGCATTCGGTGCTCTTGAGCTCTCTGTGCCCATAAACATTACTGCTCTTAATCGAATACTTTTGACGCAGTTGGTCTACCAATCCCGTTAAAGCATCGAGCTGTGCGGGCAACAGGGCCTGAGCGACAGCGTAATCGGTGCCGCGCGATGGCTGGGCGACAAAATTCCCTAGCAAGCAAATTCCGATGTTTCCGATGTTATTAGTACCAGACGCATGTGCACCCTGAGCATCAAGCGAGCGTCCGGCAATGACGTTTCCAGCGCGGTCTATTAAGAAGTGATAACCAATGTCGGCCCAACCACTCGGTGAACGTTCGTTCATATGCTGGTTTTGAATATTCTTGACTTCAGCACAGGCCGCTACTTTTGACAAAGAGGAGAACGGCTCGGCAGTGTGGTGCACTGTGATGCGGAATGGCGCAGTCATTTTATCCCAATTCGACCTCATGCCTGCGGCGCGCCATTCGCCACGGTTGATATCGACGTGAATAGCTCCGGCGTTAGCGCTGACACCACGTGGTGCCTTGAGGTTTGCTGAAACTAGATATACGTTCATTCGCTCTGCGACGGCACTACTTGCAAAGGCAGTTGGCTTGCCGCTGAATGCGGACATCAAATAGCTCGCTTCGGCCTTGCTGGCTGCGTCGAGGTGGGTAAGTGATTTCTCTAGGTGGCCGAGCCCAAGGCTTGGCTGAGAGCTTAAGAAGTAACTGAGTCCGATTCCTTTCTCAGCGCGAGCAATTTCTGATGCAGAAAGTTCGCCGCGCAGAGCCTGATAGAAGGTAATGCGAGCCTCATTGGCTTGCTTGGCCTCAATTTGTAGTTCACCAATCATCAAATACGCCTCGCTGCGATCAGCTGAAGTCATTGAAGGGATTTTGCCTTGCCAGTACTCTATTTTTTGCGTCAAAGTAAAGTCGGCTGATGGTGAAGCAACAGGCGGGGCTAGGCCCACTTCGGGTTTCTTATGAGTGACGGGGGTAGCACAAGAGACGACAAGTAAAAGGCAGGATGTAGCAAGGGGAAAGCGCATTACATAAGAGTAACCAAAATACACTATCGATTTCTAGTAAGGAATGAGTAACATAATGGCATGACAGCGAAGTTCTGGGTGTTCGAAGGTATGGATGGTGCGGGTAAGAGTACCCAGGCTGGGCTATTATTCGACAAATTGGCATCTGAAGGGCGTAATCCTATCCATGTGCGTGAACCGGGTACCACGACACTCGGAGAATCTTTGCGTAATATGCTGCTCGACGCTAGCCGTGAAAACTGGCATCAACGCTCTGAGGCACTACTCTTCTTTGCCGCACGTAACGAGTTGCTGCGTCAGCAGATAGCTCCGGCGCTCGCCGCTGGCAGCGACGTCATTTGCGACCGTTTTACGCCATCCACTTTCGCCTATCAGGCTAAAGACAATAGCGATTTTGACTTTATTGCGGGCATCCATCGCTTGGTCGTTGAGGATATCGCGCAGCCAGACGGCGTGATCATCTTCGATTGCGAGCCAGAAACGAGCTATCAAAGGGTCAGCGAAGGTGGAGCGCCCGATGGCTTTGAAAGCCGTGGTATCGATTTCCAGCGTAAAGTGCGCCGTAACTACCAACAGTTTTACGCGCGATTCCCTGAAATCACTTTAGTTGTCGATTGCGAACAACGTTCCATCGAGGATATCCACCAGCAAGTTGCAGGGTGGGTCGAGAGTAGACGCGATGATTGAGAGACTATTCGCTACCGAGATTGAACGCAATCATCTAGCCGACACCTACTTGTTCTTGGGCGGATCACCTACGCGGCTAAAAGATATGGCTTTGAAGTGTGCATCGCTGTTGTTGGAATGTAAAGGCGACATCTACAATCATGCCGACTGCACTATTTTTGATCCCACCGAATTTGGTGTTGATGGATTACGCGTCGAACATATTAGTCAGCGTAACGACAAAGTTCAGTCCTTAGAAAAGGCGTTGCGGTATCGGCCGGTGGGTTCTGGTTATCGTGCCATTCTCATGTACGATGCCGACAAGATGACCGTCGATGCGATGGGGGCGTTGCTCAAAACTACCGAAGAGCCGCCTGATAAAACGGTGTTGTTTTTCACGGCTAGCGATTTGTCAGAATTAACCCCGGCTTTTATTTCGCGTTGCCGAATTTGGCGAGTGCCGCAAACTTCTGCCGCTGATGCATTACGACTAGCGTCTAGTGCCGGCTTGAGCGATGAGCAGTATGCGCGCTTGTTGCAAGTGTTCGGTAACCGCGATGTCGTGCTTGAACTAGATACGAAGCAACGGCAGCACGTCCTTAAAATTATTGATGATTTCGATTTATGGATTACCCGCGAGCTGCAAAGCGAGAAGTTGGTAATGTTTGCGCAAGGCGCTAAGCATAACGACAAGCGCAGCTCCGGCATGCACGACTTGGCGGTAGTAAGGTCTTTGTTAGCTAGCGCAGAGATACAAGACGACTTCCTAGTAACTCAGGCGCGTTGTATTGAGGCACTAAATGACGGAATATCGTTGCTGCAATCTCAGGTCAATCCTGACGTAGTTTTGAAAAATACTTTGGCGTCGCTGAACGTCTAAAGTAGCTAGTTGTAGGGCTGTTTCGGTAAGCGACTTACTATATGTAGTAATACGCAAAATAATTGGTTATTTGTGGCAAACGCTATATGGCATGTCCGATACATAAATCACCTCAGGGTTGCTCATGTCTCACAACAAAATCAAACCACTCCTTCAAGAATTGCGTCGCCACACCGGCTATAGCTTTCCACTAGAGGCGTACATCTTCGTTTTGGAGGCACTGGATTACACAATATATATGCAAGGCCATACCGGTGGGCCGCTCGCCTCGTCGCATATAACGCCTGATGAGCTTTTGAAGGGCATCCAGCGCTACGCTAATAACGAGTTCGGCTCAATGGCGTCATTTACCTTTAATTCGTGGGGAGTCACGGAAACTGCTGATTTTGGCACTCTAGTGTTTGACATGTGTGCTGCGGGGCTGTTAAATAAAACAGAGACCGATAAGCAGTCCGACTTCGCGAACGGCTTTGATTTTAAACTCGCCTTCACTAGCAACATTCCTCCGTCACAACTATGAAATCAGCTAACCTAGTCCGCGCCATTGTGGTGTTGTTTAGTCTATGGTTAATCTGGTTGTTGCGAAAGGTGACTGTGCCGCTGCTCGGCGCTTATTTGTTTATGTTAGTGTTGCAGCCCTTGCAGCGACGACTAACGCAGAAACTGCCCAGCTCGGTTGCTGCTTTATGCTGCGTTTTGGTTTTACTAGTCGTTCCGGTAATCGCATTCTTGCCAGCTATCTTTGACTTCCAGCACTTGCTTAGTCAAGTTCCTATGGACGACCTTGGCGGACTAAGTACTCAGTTGCGCGTGCAGTTTAATGAATGGCATGCGTCGCTTCCTTTGTGGGCAGCAGAAAT
>Ga0315320_10001372_pt1 | contig 20135 bp, 20 predicted proteins | sample M140m21515metaG_FD_203458 | JGI IMG/M metagenome (GOLD analysis project Ga0315320, IMG submission 203458) | Ammonia-oxidizing marine archaeal communities from Monterey Bay, California, United States - M1 40m 21515 | ecosystem: Environmental > Aquatic > Marine > Coastal | place: USA: California... | reverse complement strand
CTAACTGAACAAAACGAGAAAACTTTTTTTGGGTTAAAAATAGTTACATCTTTTCAAGAATTCAAACAAACTAGTGATGTGATTATTGCTAATAGAATGGTAGATGAATTGAATGACGTAAGTGAAAAGGTTTATACAAGAGATATATTTAATAGTGATTAATTATCTAAAAGATAATTTAGAATTATTAAAGAGCCATATAGGATTCTTAAAATATTTTAAAAATACTTCCTGGTTGTTTTTTGAGCATATTTTGAGAATGACATTAGGGCTTTTTATTGGAGTCTGGGTGGCGAGATATCTTGGACCAAATCAATTTGGTTTATTCAGTTATGTTCAAGCTTTGGTTGCAATGGCATCTATTTTTGCAACTTTAGGAATTGAAAGTATTTTAGTTAGAGAGTTGGTTAAAAATAATAATAGAAACTATTCTCTAATTGGTGCTGCTTTTGTTCTGCGACTTGCAGCTTCTATTTTAGTGATAACAGTGCTTATTATTGCTTTAAAACTATTCTCAAATGAACAACAGACAAATGTGTTAGTATTTGTTGTAGCTTCTTCAATTATTTTTCAATCTTTTGGTGTTATTAATGCCTACTTTCAAAGCATAGTTCTTAGCAAATATACTGTTTACGCGAACTCTTTATCTTTTTTTGTATCCAGTGTTATAAAAGTTCTTTTGATTATATATGAAGCACCTCTTGTAGCTTTTGCGTATGTAGTTCTGCTTGATAGTATCCTTGTTGCAGGTTTACTCTTATATTTCTATATAAATTATGTTTCTCTGGGTGATATAAAGAAAATTACGTATGAAAATAATCTTGCGATAATGCTTTTAAAAGACTCATGGCCTTTAATGTTAACTGGGTTGGCTATAGTTATATACATGAAGATTGACAAAATTATGATTAAACAAATTATTGGAAATGAAGCATTGGGACAATACGCGGCAGCCGCCAGAATTAGTGAGCTTTGGTACTTTATCCCACTCGCAATAACTACCTCGTTATTTCCAGCTATTATAAATGCAAAAAATATTAATAATGATCTCTATAATATTAGGATATGCAGGTTATACAGTTTTATGCTTTGGTTGGGTTTGGTTGTAGCAATTATCACATTTTTTAGTGCAGATTTTATAGTAGACTTTTTATACGGAAATCAATACTATGATGCATCAAAAGTGTTAATTATTCATATGTGGGCTGGGATTTTTGTTGCTGTTGGAATGGCTTCTAGTAGATGGATGGTTTGTGAAAACCTCCAACTGATGGCTTGTTTTCACACTGCTATTGCAGCTTTACTTAATATAATGTTGAATATATTTTTAATACCGAAGTTTGGGATAAGTGGCGCTGCATACGCAACAGTTTTCTCATATGCAGTATCAAGCTACTTACTGCATGCCTTTCATAGCACAACTAGATCAAACTTTATAAATATATCTAAAAGTTTCATACCTAAGTTTTAAGGATAAAAAAAATGAGTAAAAAGAAAATATTAATAACAGGTGGAGCAGGGTTCATTGGTTCTCACCTTTGTGAGTACTTCTCTAAGGATGAAAATAACTCAGTTTTTTCGTTAGACAATTACTTAATGGGAAGCTCTGATAATCACGTAGATAATGTTACATATATAAATGGAGATACTGCAGATATAAAAAATTTAATAGATTTTACACCGAGTATAGTCTATCACTTAGGTGAATACTCCAGGGTAGAGCAGAGCTTTGGTGACATTGATCAAGTCTGGAAGTCTAACAAAGATGGTATTTTTTCTGTTCTTCAATTTGTTAGAAATGCTGGTTGTAAGATTGTATATGCTGGTAGTAGTACAAAATTTGGTGATGGCGGCTTAGGACGAAGCGCCTCTCCCTATGCATGGACAAAAGCAACAAATACAGAATTAGTAATTAATTATGGTAACTGGTTTAATGTTCCTTATGCAATTACGTATTTTTATAATGTGTATGGAGAAAGAGAAATAAAGACAGGAAAATATGCAACCCTCATCGCATTATTTAAAGAGAAAATGAAAAATGGTCAATCTCTATCAGTTGTTTCCCCAGGAACACAAAAAAGGAATTTTACTTATATAGACGACATTATCAGTGCTTTAGTTATGGTAGGTGAGAATGGTTATGGTGATGAATTTGGTATAGGTAGTGATGAAGCTTTTAGCATCAAAGAGGTTGCTGAAATGTTTGGTGGAGATATAGAGATTTTACCAGAAAGACAAGGAAATAGAATGAGTGCAGAAATGGTTACCGATAAAACTAAAGCACTTGGTTGGTCCGCGAGCCAAAAATTGAAAGACTATATTGAGGTATGCAAAAAAAATAAATGGATTTAAGTAATCATTAATTGAAGAATAGATTTACTATTGCCAACAATTAATTGTATTTAAACTACTAAGCAAGTTTTTCATTTAATTCTTATATCTACACAAATGGATTCAAACAAATATTTCGATTAAGATATATTTATTATGATAGATACTAAATCCTTTGGGTATAAAAAATATAAAAAAATATAAAAAAATCTATGATTCAGTTTTATTTGATAAGTCTTCAAAAGCCAATGAAAATATTGTTAATTGGTATAAACAGCAAAGAATGTCTAACACATTAAATCCTTTGAAAGACAATGATATAGAATCAACTTGGCTTGCAGTTGGTTATGTATACTATGATTATTTAGCAATTCATATTATTGATTCATGTTCATAGAGTAGCTATATATGTTATTTTCTATAATCACAGTTGTATTTAATTCTAGGAAGGAGCTGGAAAGAACAGTTCATTCGATACAAAATCAATCTTACAAGAATTTTGAACATATTATAATTGATGCAGCAAGCACTGATGACACTATACCATTTATTAAATCTTTATCTTTTAAAAATCTTAAGTATCTTTCTGAAGAGGATGACGGTATCTATGATGGCATGAATAAAGGCATAGAACTAGCAAGCGGTGATTACATGTTATTTCTTAATGCAGCTGATACCTTTGCAAATGACCATGTATTAGAAGATGTTGCTAAAAGTATTGAATATAGCCAACCTAAAATTATTTATGGTGGAGTAAATATTTATTCTGAAAATGGTAAATTTATAACGGGTCTTAATTCTTTTGAATTTAGTAAAGAAAATTTAAATAAATATGGTACAAGAGTGGTTTGCCATCAATCTATCTTTGTTCACACAAGCATCAAGAAGAAATACAGTGAAAAGTATAAATTTAAAGGTGAGCTTGATTGGTATTATAATTTGGATAAAAAAGTTAATAAAAAAAATATAACTGTTGTAGATTATGCGATAAGTAATTATTTTTTGGGAGGCATTGGCGATAAAAAATTCTGGAATAACTTTTTTGAGAGGATTAAAGTGACTAAAGCTCATAATAAAATAACCGAATTCTTTCTAATCCTCCCTTATTTAGTAATACCCATAGTTTTTAGATTAAAAAGATTAATGCTAAAAAAATAATATATTTCATAAGGTATAAATTCTTTTAATATTTAGTATTGATCTTATTGGGTCTCACCACCTTTCTTTGTTTATTATTTTTTGCTTGAATGACGGAATGAAGTTTTTTAAATAGATGTAACTTCAAACTCCAATCTTTTTCGTTGCTATTAAAAGCCTCTCGACTATAATTGTTGTTCTATAAACTAAAATTTAAACTTTTATCTGGTTTTCCAAATATATATATCAAAAGATTATTTTGTAATCCAAGAAGAAAATAAGTGACATAAAGTATGAGCGAAGTTACACAATATCAATCGTCGAGCTCGCTCAACACATCTGTACTGTTTTTAGTCTTTAACCGTTTAGATACAACCATACAAGTATTTCAAGCCATTCGCCAAGCTAAACCGCCGCGTTTATATATTGCTGCCGATGGCGCTCGAACTAACAAAGAAGGAGAAGCTGAAAATGTCAGTGCAGTGCGAGACTACATCATGAAAAACATTGACTGGAATTGTGAAATCAAAACACTTTTTAGAGATGAAAATATTGGTTGTAAATATGCAGTAAGCTCTGCAATCACCTGGTTTTTTGAAAACGAAGAACAAGGAATTATTATTGAAGATGACTGTCTACCAAGCCAAAGTTTCTTTTGGTATTGCGAAGAGTTGCTAGAAAGGTATAGTAATGATAAATCAATCTATTTAATTTCTTCTGATTCACGTGGGCCAGAATCTTTTGGAATGAAAGAGGATTATGGTTTTTGTAAATATCCACTTATCTGGGGATGGGCATCATGGGCTAGTGCTTGGGAAGACTATGATCCTGAATTAGAGGACTGGCCTCTCCAAAAAAAAGTCTTGCCGGCTTCAATTTCTGCAAATAAACCAACAGTAAAATTTTGGGAAAAGATATTTCAAAAACTTTATAATAAAAAAATTGATACATGGGATTATCAATTATCATACTTACTTCTAAAAAATAAAGGTAAATGCATTGTTCCAAAAGTTAATTTAGTTAGCAATATTGGATTTGGTCTTGAAGCTACCCACACTATGGATGATGAATCTCCAAACGCAAACCGAAAACTAGATGAAATAAAAGTTCCTCTTCACCATTCACCTAATCCAGAATCAGAGAGAAAAATCAATCAATATTTTGATGCTGAGTTTTCCTCAAAATCATACATCGCTAGATTTATTAATAAAGGCAAAAGATTGATCACTAAAAATAATAAAATTAAATGAAGAATACTTTTGAACATTCAATACTCAGCCATACAAAAATAACCGCTTCTTTGTTTAAAGAATTCTTAGCTGGGGCTAGAAAGAGTAAATGAGAAAAGAACTTTCTTCTTCAAATGTTTTATTGGTTGGTTTAGCCAGAAATTGTGAAGACAGAATTCAAGAAGAAATTAGAATTATTAATGCTGCTTTTGTTAAAGCAGCGTCTGTTAAGTGGTTTGTTGTTGAGTCTGATAGTGATGATGGAACCTTACCCATTCTTAACAAACTAGCTGTCGATGATAAATTTGATTTTGTATCGCTCGGTAGCATTAGAACCAAATACCCAAAGCGAACAGATCGAATAGCTAAATGCAGAAATCGTTATCTAGAAGAAATAAAAAAAAATCCAAAATACATCAATATTGACTTTGTTGTAGTTGCTGATCTGGATGGAGTTAATTCCAAGCTTACAGAATTATCAGTTAATTCATGTTGGAATCTTAATGAGAATTGGGATGCTTGCTTTGCAAATCAATCTGAAGTCTATTATGATATTTGGGCTTTGCGCCATGCTTTATGGTCACCAAATGATTGTTGGGAGAACTATAATTTCTTAATTAGTAATGGAAGCAGTAAATCCAAGGCACTTCAAAAAGCAGTACACTCTAGGATGATTAAAATTAAAAATGATGAAATTCCAATTGAGGTTGATTCCGCATTTGGTGGCTTGGGGATATATAAAAAAAGTGTGATTTTGTTATCAGAATATATAGGTTTGAACACAAAAAATGAAGAGTTTTGTGAACACGTTAGCTTCCATTTAAATCTTCGTGAAAAAGGTTGTAGATTATATATCATCCCTAGCTTAATTAACTGTGGATGGAATGAGCATAGCAAGAACATTAGACTAATAAGCAGGGTTAAAACAAAACTACAAAATTTTATAATAAGACTATCTAATGGTGCCATTCATTTCAAAAGATAGCATTAAGAAATTACTTTATAAATAATGTGAGTGAACGGATTAATATTTTAAATAGATATGGCATTAACTTTAGAAAACGGCTGCAACAACATATAATAAGATTATATAACTGGCATGTAATTGAAAAAATTATTAAAAAAATTGAAAATAATCTTTGGAAGTATTGCATTCGATCACCTTGTCAAAAGACGTAACTATATACTTACAAAGCCAAAAGAAGGTTATTTCTCAATAAATGATCTTGAAATTTTTTTTTTAAGTATTAGAAATAAACTTGAAAAAAAAGAATATAAATTCAAATTAAATTCAGACATAGGGCTACTACTATATTCATATGAAGAAATGAGTGTATTCTAAATTTTAATAGTATATGGGTTCTTGCAATATGGAAAAATCAATTATGAGAAGGAAATATTAAAATGATAAGTTTTATCATGATGGCATATAACGCTGATAAATATTTATCAGATGCTATCTTAGAACTTCAAAAAGAAAAAAAAATTAGCTGGGAATTAATTATAGTGGATGATTTTTCTACAGATAATACCTTTTCAATGGCTAAAGCTTTTGCTAGTGACGATAATAGGATAAAAGTAGTAAAAAATATATCTAAAGGAAAAGTTTCTGGAACTAATTATGGTTATAGCCTTACAAAAGGCAATATTATAAAATGTATTGATTCCGATGATGTTTTGCTTAATGAATTTTTTAAAAATTATGATGTCATGCAGAAGTATGATGCTCATTGCCATAGTGCGTTTATTACAGATAAAAAATTAAAAATCAAAGGTATTTATAATATAAATCCACTCATGCTATCAAAGGATTATGAATTCATCGTTTCTAATCTTATAAGCTTTCCAAAATGGACATGGTCTTATAGTAGAAAAATTGCTGATAAAATATTTCCAATGCCAGAGTCATTGCCATTCGAGGATGTCTGGATTGGCTTAACGGCAAAAAAATATGCACAAGACATATATGTAATTAGCGAACCAGCATATTTATACCGACAACACGAAAAACAAACCTTTGGTGGTATTATCAACTACGATGCAGAAAAAGTTATCTTTAGAAGTAAAAGACTTCTTAAGTTAATAGATATTTTAGAATATGAATATACAATTACAAAAGGACTTCCTAAGAATATTTTTGACTCTGCAAGAACTTATAATAGTTTAATGAGTAAAAAAAATATATCTATACTTGATACTTTGCAGTCTAAACTAAAACTAGTAACTAAACTAAAAATTATCCTCATAAAAAGAATGCCTAGCGTTGCAAAATATATAACTCTTTTAAAGTGGAGGCTTGATGGGTCTTATAAAAGTTAATATAAATAGTTTTCTTTTTTTTGTACTTTGTATATGTCTAGCTACATTTTCAATCAATTATGAAATTGTTACATCCCTAAGAGTTTTAGATATTTTTTTTGTAATTTTATTTTTTTTATTTTTATTGACCAATCCACCTGTAAATAAAATACTGCTAATTGTTTTTATTTTTATTGCTTTTATTTTTTTTACTTCAAATATGGTTGGAATATTTTTATATGGTTCCCCAGAACTGGAGAGGCTGGTATTTATTTATAAATATTTCTTTATTTTTACTCTTCCATGGATGGTTGTCGTGATTGTCAGAACAGATGAACAAATAAAAATTATTAATAAGCTACTTCTTATAAATTTTATATTTCTTAGTAGTTGGACTTATATATATCTAGCATTATTAGCTTCTGGATCAATTGTTGGAAGTTTTAGGCCCTCATTTCCATTTTCTACAGACTATACGGTTTCTGATGCTCATCTTTATTCCTCATATCTTGGTTTTTTTCTTATAACTTATATCCTCTATCTAAAAAATTATTTTAACCATAATTTCATAATATCTTTTTTAATAATAGTAAACGGCTTGGCAGGGTTAATTTTAACTGGAAGTAGGACTGGATTAGTTATGCTTATACTAGGATTTTTTTTGTTTATTTTATATAGTTTTATTTCTTTACTCTTTAAAAATAAAAAATCCTTACTTCAAAGAAAAACAATCATATATTCGGTTGCATCTCTTATCTTAATATCATTTGCCATAATTTTAATGGCTCCATATATAAGTATTTTTTTTATAAATTATACTGATCTAATTGAAAGAGCTTTTAATCTTGAACTATCTACTGATATGAGTTCGCAGGCCAGAATACAACAGTTTTTTATTGGGTTAAAAGATTCAGAAAATACAGGATTATTTTTGGGATTAGGTCTTCTAAGCTCACTTACTTGGTATGATGGGATTATTTCTATATTAATTGCTCATGGCGGTCTGTTATTTATTTTTTCCATTTATATTTTTTACTATCTGATAATAAAAAAAGCAGCAATAAATACAATAAATCAAAAAGATTTTTTGCTTTTCTTGCTTTTAACAATTTTATATTTAGCTGCAAACATAGTTACAGAATATATTTTTATTACTCGAAATGCATTTCCTGTACTGGTAATGCTTTCAATATTATTTATAAATATCTTTAATAAAAGAAAAGGTATTACTTTAAGCTGATTCATGTTTTATATGATAATAAAAGTTCTTTACATTCTATGAAGATATCAATAATAACTGTTGTTTGGAATAATGTTGAAACTATAGATAATGCAATTAATTCTGTTTTAGAACAAACCTATAAAAATATTGAGTACATAATCATAGATGGTGGCAGCAATGACGGCACTGTGGAGGTAATTAAGAATTATGGAAAAAAGATAGATAAGTTTCTAAGTGAAAAAGACAAAGGTCTTTATGATGCTATGAACAAAGGTATCGCTATGGCTTCCGGCGATATAATAGCAATACTTAATAGTGATGATGTTTATTATGACAATAATGTTATAAAAGATGTTGTTAATAAGATAAAAATCTCACAGCTTGATATCGTTTTTGGTGATTTATATTACGTACAGAAAAATAACATACAAAATGTTGTTAGATATTGGAAATCTTCTGAATTTAAAAAAGGTGCTTTTGCAAAAGGCTGGCATCCGCCTCACCCAGCTTTCTTTGTGGCTAAAAAAGTATATGATAAATATGGTCTATTCGATTTAAATATGAGTATTTCAGCTGATTTTGAATTGATGCTAAGATTTTTAGAAAAATATAATATTTCTTCAGCTCACTTACCCAGAGTATTAGTTAGAATGCGTATGGGAGGTGCTAGCAACAATAGTATAAGTAATCGTATTGATGGACTTCGAGCAATATTAAATGCTTTCGATAAAAATCAAATAAAAGTAAATAAGCTTAATTATCTTGTTTATAGATATCTACCTAAGATCACCCAACTTTTAAAAAAAGCAAAGTAGCTTCAATTAATTTGCAATTATTAAGCAAAGAAATTTATAACAATAAAAAAGATTTAAGATATTAAATTAAATTCACTTTAAAATATTAATAATAATGATTAAATTAAGAAACTTAAACCAAGAAAAGCCATTTTTAGTTTTTGAAGAAAAATATAACGATGCGCTTTTAGCTAAACAAAAAAATATAGAAGCTGTATGCATCTCTTCTTACTCAATGGAAAACAAAGAGGTCAATGCAAGATACGTTAATTTAAAATTTATAAATGATAGAGAATTTATTTTTTTTTCAAATTACAAATCACCAAAAGCAAATGATTTTCAATTACACAATCAAGTCACTGTCTTGATATATTGGAATAGTACAAATGTTCAGATTAGGATGAAAGGTAATATTAAGAAAACCAGTAGAAAGTTCAATCAGGCCTATTTTAAAAATAGGGATAAGAACAAAAATGCTCTTGCAATATCCTCAGAACAATCTTGCTCTATTCCCTCTTACGAGGATGTCAATAAACTATATAGAAAATCTCTTGAAAATGAAAATCTAATAAAATGCCCTAATTATTGGGGTGGATATGCATTTACCCCTTACTATTTTGAATTTTGGGAAGGGCACATGTCACGACTGAATAAAAGAGAGGTCTATGAAAAAAGTGATGATAGTTGGAAGCATCTTATTCTTCAGCCCTAGATAAAATTTTATTGCGTAATGGGTTATTTAGTATAAAATCAGCAACATCGAATGACAAATATTAAACAATCACAAACAAATAACATTATTTTTAATAATTAATGTTTACAATTTCCATTTATCAAAAGGTGCTCTCATAGCTTCTCAGAAAAAAAATATCATACCTATTAACGAAAAAATTAAAGCTAGCGAAGTTATGCTTATAGGATCAAATGGAGAAAAACAAGGGTTGGTAGCTTTTTCTGTTGCCTTAGAATCAGCAAGGGTAGCTTCTCTTGACTTAGTGCAAGTATCTCCATCAGATGCATCACCTGTTGTTTGCAAGCTTCTAGATTATGGTAAGCATGTCTTTGATAAGAAGAAAAGTTTATCTTCTTCAAAGGTAAAGGTTAAAAGAAATACCACAAAAGAAATAAAATTTAGACCCTCAACAGATGTTGGTGATTATAATATTAAATTAAAAAAGATTAAAAGCTTTATTCTTGACGGAGATAAGACTAAAATAAGCGTCCGTTTTAGAGGTAGGGAAATACTAAACAGTGACATGGGTCTTAATTTACTAAATAGACTAAGGGACGAACTGATAGATATAGCCCAGGTAGACCAAGAGCCTTCTCTTGAAGGTAGGCAACTACTAATGGTTCTTTCACCTTTAAAGAAGAAGTAAGTATAAATTTTTATAAGAAGAATAATATGGGATATAAGTTAAAAACACATTCTGGAGCTGCTAAGCGTTTTAAAAAAACAGGCTCATCTGTTAAGAGTAAAAGTGCAAATAGAAACCATATCCTTACCAAACAGTCTACAAAAAGAAAAAGACATAACAGAGGCTTAAATAAACTATCAGGTATAGTATTAAAAATGGCTTCAAAACTAATAAGAAGATAAATCATGCCAAGAACAACCAAATCTGTAACAGCTAAAGCGAAACATAAGAAAGTACTTAGTGCTACTAAAGGACACTATGGTGCTAGAAGTAGATTATTTAGAACAGCTAAACAGTCTAATATTAAATCCTTGCAATATGCATTTAGAGATAGAAAAAACAGAAAAAGAGCTTTCAGAGCCCTATGGATTGCAAGAATCAATGCTGGAGCTAGAGAATTAGGTGTTTCGTATTCTGTTCTTATAAATTCTTTAGCTAATAAAAATATTATTCTAGATAGAAAAATTCTTTCTGATATAGCCATTTCTGATAACGCAACTTTCGAGAAGATTGTAAAAACAGCAACTAGCTAGATATGCTTGTCTGATGTCAGAATATAAGGACATTTCACCACCTGAGTTAGTCAAAGACAGGGGCTCCCTGCATCCAATAAATCACATGAAAGATTCTATTATGAATCTTTTAATTTCTTTTGGGTTTGAAATTATTAATGGGCCTGAAATTGAGACAGAAGAATTTAATTTCGATATGCTTAATATTAAAAAATCACATCCTGCAAGGCAGATGCATGACACTTTTTATATTGAAAACAAATCAAACCTGCTAAGAACCCATACATCGCCCATTCAAGTAAGAGGCATGCTTGATAAAAAACCGCCTTTAGCGTTTATTTCTGGTGGTAAAGTTTATAGGAAAGATGATGATGCAACTCATTTACCAATGTTTCATCAGGTTGAGGGCATATATGTGGATGAGAATGTAAATTTTGCTCAACTCAAAGAGTTAATTTATAAAATTATCTACTCACTTTTTGGAAATAAAGTTGAATTAAGGTTTAGACCCTCATACTTTCCATTTACTGAGCCATCAGCCGAGGTTGATATTTTATCAGAAGAAGGGAAGTGGCTTGAAATACTTGGGTGTGGGTTGGTAAATCCAGTCGTGCTTGAAAATTGTAATATAGATTCTAATAAATATAGTGGTTTAGCATTCGGGTTAGGAATTGAAAGAATAGCCATGCTCAAGCATGGAGTAACAGATATTAGAGAGTTCTATAAGTCTAACTTAGATTTCTTGAGTCAGTTCAAATGAAAATAGCATATAGTCATTTAATTCAACATATTGAAGAAAACCCTAGTGTTAGTGAACTATCTAAGAGCCTATTCCAATTGGGCCATGAGCATGAAATCGATGGCAATATACTTGATATGGAGTTTACTCCTAATCGAGGAGATTGCCTTTCAATAAATGGCTTATTAAGAGATTTAGCTGCCTTTTATACAGTTGAACTAAATCATGAAAAATATACCAAAGAAATTGATAGTCTTTCATTAGATTTTGTTAATCTATCTGATGGTATCTGTCCGAAAATATCATTTCTTAAACTAGAAGTTGATCAGATTCCTGAAGTTTATCATGATTTTTTAGATAATTATTTTTTAGATCTAGGGGTAAATAAAAATAACTTCTTTACGGATGTGTCTAATTATTTATCATATGAAACAGGTCAGCCAACTCATTGCTATGATGCAAAAAAAATAGGCAGTAAATTTGTTTTTCATGAAATAGAGAGTGATGAAGAGTTTGAAACGTTGCATGGTAAGAAAGTAACTCTTACAGGTAAGAATGCAGTTTTTTCAATGAATAACAAAGTAGTCAATCTTGCAGGAGTAGTTGGCGGTAAAAGCACATCATGTTCAGCAGGTACAAAGACAGTCATGATTGAATGTGCTTTCTTTCAGCCAGAAGCAATCATAGGAAAATCTGTAAAGTATGACATTCAATCAGATGCATCTCACAAATTTGAAAGAGGAGTCGATCCTGGATGCCATGACAACGTCCTTAGGCGATTTATTAATATTGTCAATAAGCATACCAATATAGTAGATATGTCTATTATTTCTTATAATTACAAAGATAACCCGGCACACCAAATACCATCCAATGTTAAAAAAATAAATCAAATTATTGGAATTAATTTAAGTGAAGCCGAATACATGGGTTATATAACAAAACTAGGTTTTGTTATTAAAGGAGGTTTAATTACAGTGCCTTCTTTTAGGAGTGATATAAAGACACAGAATGATTTAGCAGAAGAGGTCGCTCGACTAATTGGTTATGATAATATTTCTAGATTAGATATAAATATTCCAAAAAGTGATAAAAAAAATTACAAAAATATTGAAACTAAACTAAAGTATTTTCTTTTAGATCAGGGTTTTTATGAGGTCATTAACTCACCATTTGTCAATTTTTCATCAGAAGAAGCAATAAAAGTTGACAATCCATTAGATTCTAATAGAAAGTTTTTAAGAACTAACTTAACCAATTCTTTACTAGACAACTTAATATTTAATGAAAAAAGGCAAAAAGATTCAATAAAACTATTTGAAATAGCAGATATTTATTCGTCTGATGGAGCTATTCAAAAAGAAAGAAAACTATGCCTTATAGCAAGCGGAAGAATTGGACTGAACTATGAAGATTTCTCAAAAAAAATTAACCTGAAATATTTATCAAATTTATTCTATCAAATTTTACCAAATGAAGATTTTGATTTTAAGCTTTTATCTCGAGACTCTCTGGATACAAAGATAAAAAATGAAATAATTAGCTTAGAGATAAATATTGATCAATTTTCCAATGATATTCTTGCTTATCAAGAGATATCAAGCCCTCCTAAAAGCTTTAATAAATATAGCCCTATATCTGATCTACCTTCCTCTTTTAAAGATATCTCATATTCAGTAAAAGATTTAAGTAATATGAAAGATCTTCAAGATTTATTACTAGGGTATAAAGGTGATATTGTTAAGAATATTTATGTTTTTGATTATTTTAATAATAAACGAACACAAGAAATTAAGATTGGCTTTAGGTTCATCTTTCAATCAAAAAAAATAACACTAACTGCAGCAGAAATCGATGTAGTTTATAATGAAATTGTGCATCTTTCTCTTGGTATAAAGGGAGTAACTATACCGGGAATGTAAATAGCCTATGAGCATAACTAAAAAAGATATAATAAATAACATTAATAAAGGATCTTTATTAACAATTGAAGATGGAACAATTTTACTTGAATCATTTCTAATATCTATTAAGAAACAAGCAAAATCAAATAAAGTGAAGTTAAGTGGCTTTGGCACATTTAGCTTTAAAAAAACACCTGAACGTATTGGAAGAAACCCTAAAACAGGTGATTCCTATATAATACCTAAGTTAAATAAATTAAATTTTAAGCCATCTAACGTATTAAAGGATAAAATAAACTAATGAATAAAATTCTTATCTCAGCATTATTGATTACTTCAGCAACTATTTTTTCTCAAGATCTCGATCAAGCATATCTAGAAAGCCTACCAGAGGATGTTAAAAAGGATGTTCTTTTAAAAATAGATAAACAATCTAAAAATGAAAAACCTGTCTACAGAAGACAGTCATCTATGATAGATAAGCCGTATTTAGATGAAATGGAACTAGTTGAATTAAAGGAAAGATTAGAGGAAAGAAAGAAAAGAAATAGGTTTGGCGATAATATTTTTGATATGATGCAGTCCTCATTTATGCCTATAAATGAGCCAAATTTTGATAGTTCTTATATTTTAGATTTTGGTGACACTCTTGAAGTACAAGTGATAGGGCAAAAAAATTCTATTGAAAATCTTCCTGTTAAAAGAGATGGTTCAATCAATTTTCCAGAAATAGGAAAGTTGTTTGTTGCTGGTTTATCACTTAGTGATGCTAGTTATCTAATTAAATCAAAAGTAAGTAGTGCATTTATAGGAGTCGAAACTTTTGTTTCTTTGGTTAATATAAGGGATATACAAGTACTTATTACTGGCAATGCATATAATCCTGGTATTTATACACTTAACGGTAATTCAAATATCTTACATGCTTTAAATATGGCTGGAGGTGTTAATGATAACGGTAGTTATAGACAAATTGATCTGATTAGGAATAATAAAGTCATAAAATCAATCGACTTATATGACATTTTTATTCATGGGAAGTCAGGTTTTGGAGAAAGACTAAGGTCTGGAGATTCTATCTTAGTAAAACCCTCATTGAAAATGGTATCCATTAGCGGTGCCGTCAAAAGACCTGGCTTATATGAATTAACCGAGGATGATAACTTTTCTGATTTAATAGATTTTGGAAATGGGTTTGCAGATAACGCTAATTTAGAAACTTTAAGAATAGAAAGACCCGTTAAAGAAAGCACTTCCTTTGTAGAGATACCAGATATAAACAAAATTTCTTCCTTTGAGATTCGTTCCAGCGACAGGCTTAACGTAAGAGCTTATGAGAGAAGAACTGTAACAATCTCTGGCGCTGTTACCACTCCAGGAGTATATACAATTTCAAATGGTGAAACATTATCTTCATTGATTGAAAAGGCTCAAGGTTACAAAGAGGATGCATATCCATTTGGCGGATTACTTATCAATCAAACAGCCTTGGAGCTTAATGAGATTGCTGCAGAAAAGTTATACCAATCATTTGTGCAAAGGTTGATTACTAGAGGCGATTCATTATTTGCGTCAGAATCTTTACCATTTATTTTAGAAGAGCTCAAAAAAACTGAGATATCAGGAAGAGTTATAGCAGAATTTGATACAGACATAATCAAAGCTAATCCGGATCTTGATACAACTCTTGCTGATAATGATCAGCTGATAATACCTATTAAAAGTGAACAGGTTTATGTTTTCGGAGAGGTAAACCAGCCTGGAGCAATAAGGTATAAATCTTTACAAAATATTAAACAATATATTTCTGGAGCTGGTGGTTTTTTAGAAAGCTCAGACAATAATAATATATTTGTTATTTACCCTAATGGAAAAGTTAACAAAGCCACTAATGGCAGTAGGTTGTCTTTGATAAGTAGCAGAAGTAAAGATCTCTTAATTTATCCTGGGTCAGTTATTTATGTCCCACGTGAGGTCAAAAATGATCCTTCAATAGGTCCATCAATTTGGGCTCCAATAATAAGCTCTGCTGCTACTAGCATTACTGCCCTGAGCGTTCTCAGTAAACAATAGAATATGAGGTTTTTTTTTCATTATTTTTTACTATTTCACTTAGTGCAAATTATTATGAAGAGATAAACTCTTCATTCAATTCCTTTGGTCAAGTGGGCTTGATACAAACCCCAACAGCCGATTCCAAAAAAGAGGGTTCTATCTCACTTACTCTTAATAGAAATAATATTTGGAAATTTGGTACTCTATCAGTATCTCCATTTAACTGGCTTGAAGCAAGTTATTTTTATTATAGGCCTTCTGATTTAAAATGGGAGGGTAATAATGTTCCTGGGCATTTTCTAGACAAAGGCTTTAATGTTAAGTTTAAATATAAGCCAAAAAATAATAATAGACCTAATCTGGCTATAGGGCTTGATGATTTTGCAGGAACAGGTTTGTTTACAAGGGAATATATAGTAGCGACTCAAGACCTAAGGGATATCAAAGTTACTGCTGGTTTAGGATGGGGTAAGTTTGTGGGAGAAAATAGTTTTGGCAATCCACTTAATTTTTTATCTGATAAACTGGATACCAGGCCTAGCTCTAGTATTCGTTTTGGTGGGACCCCGTCTTATGATAAATGGTTTAGAGGAAATACTGCTCTATTTGGCGGTTTGGAATATTTTATACCAAATCAAAATAAATTGAGTATTAAATTAGAATATGACCCATACGATTATCTAGATTTTTCTGCCTTAAATAGGAGCGATGCTTCATTCGATCTTAGAAAGAAAGAATCAAATATTAATATTGGGCTTAGCTACTTGATCAATAAATTCTTAACCATTGATGCTTCTTTTATTAAAGGCAACACTTTTAATATGAGCTTTACTATCGGCACCACTTTTAACGAACAACTAAGCAGCAAACCTGAATTCAATCCATCGCTCAACATAAAAGAAAATAAAGAGCGTTTAAAAATATCATTTTATGAAAGCATTTTACTTAATTTAAATAGCAATAACTTGTTTTTACAAACAGCATCTCTTACAGAGGATCAATTAGATGTCGCCATATCAACTTCTCAACATAGAAGCGCTATAAGATCATCTTCTTATGCAGCATCAATTATTAAAAAAGTTGCTGATAATCATGAGATGGAAATCAATAGTATAAATATCAGTCATATAAATGCAGGTATTGAATTAAATAATATCAAATATATAGCTAACCATATCAATAATGATACTTTACCTATAGAGTTATTGATAAGAAGTACTGTACTTGAACCTGGAGATCCCTTTGGGTTTCAGGAAGATGAGTTTAAACCAAATGTTAATTTCCCTGTAATTTTTTCTTCTATTAGCCCAACTGTAGTAACTCATATTGGAAATCCTGAAAAATTCTTCTTTGGAGGTATTAATTTGCAACATATTAGCGAAGTTCAATTTAGTAGAAATCTATTGTTAAGTACTGAGATAAATGCACGAGTTTATGGCAATTTTGAAAATACTCTTTCTGGTCCAGGCTCTATTATGGAGCACGTTAGAACAGATTTAGTTGAGTATTTAAAAGAAGACGACTTGGTAATAACAAGAATGCAACTAGACTATGTCTGGTCACCAAGAAAAGATACTTATGCAAAGTTAAGTGGAGGAATTTATGAAACTATGTTTGCTGGATATGGAATTGAAACCTTATACAAACCATTTGGTAAAAACTATAGTTTGGGGTTTGAGGTTTTTCATGTAAAGCAAAGATCATTTGATCAGAGGTTTTCATTGCAAGATTATAATACAGTTACTGGGCACTTAAACTTTGGGTTAAGTTTACCGCTTGACATCGAATCTAATATAAGTTTTGGAAGATATCTAGCAAAAGATGATGGCTATACTTTTGATTTAGGAAGAAGAACAAAATCTGGATTTAAGGCTGGAATATATTTTACAAGAACAAATGTATCAGCTAAAACTTTTGGAGAAGGTAGTTTTGATAAAGGATTCTATTTCCAGATTCCCATGGATTTATTTAGTACTAAATATAGTGGAAATTATTCAACTATTAAACTCTCACCTCTAACAAGAGACGGAGGCGCAAAGTTAATACATGATAAGGATTTAAAAGGCCTTATATATAATTCAACACACAGTGAGCTAAGTCAACAATGGAACGGGCTTCTTAACTAAACTAAGTAATTTTTAGACAAAAAAATAGCGGGAAATCCCGCTATTTTTTTTGATAATTTATCTATGTACCAGTAGATGTTGATGAACTAGTCGATGTACTTGTTGATGTGCTTGTCGAAGTACTTGTCGTTGTACTTGTGCTTGTTGAAGTACTAGGTGCAGTCGTAGGAGTAGTTGTTGTTGCAGTACTTGGTGCAGTCGTTGTTGCAGTCGTTGTTGCAGTACTTGTACTTGGTGCGGTTGTTGGTGCGGTTGTTGGTGCGGTTGTTGGTGCGGTTGTTGGTGCAGTTGTTGGTGCAGTTGTTGGTGCAGTTGTTGGTGCAGTTGTTGGTGCAGTTGTTGGTGCAGTTGTTGGTGCAGTTGTTGGTGCTGCTGTCGGTGCTGCTGTCGGTGCTGCTGTCGGTGCTGTAGAATTATCTCCACCAGAACTTTCAAGGAGAGCTGCCGCTGCTGCCACTGCTGCTGCAATTGCTCCAGGACTTAAATCAACTTTTTCATTAGATTCTTCTTCTGCTTGAGAATTATCATTCTCTTCAACTTCTTGAGCAGTAACACTTGTTGATATAAACATGCCAGCAAAAAAACTGAATACTGTTCCCCATAAAACTCTGAATTTTGACTTTATAAATTTTGCCATTTTTAACACTCCACCTTGTATTATTATTAATATATCTTAAAGATATTCAGAGATTATAGGATAATTTTGAATAATTGCATACAAAAAACACCTTTTATCAATAATATTTCAATAAATATGTGTTTTTTTTATATATTTGTGGTCGGGATGGCCGGATTTGAACCGACGACCACTACACCCCCAGTGTAGTGCGCTACCAGACTGCGCTACATCCCGTTATTTTTATATATATATTTTATGTCTAAATTAAGTATAATCCTCTTTTATAAAAAGATTATCTAACTCAACCAGGTAATATATATTTAAATAAAATAAAATACTAACAAATATGAGATTTATATACTTAATAGCACTTTTCTTTATCTCCAACGCTATTGTTGCTGAAAACTTAAATATTTCGACATCCTCAGGTGTTGTACAAGGCTCTCTGATTAATGGAGTTGTAAATTGGGATGATATTCCATATGCACAACCGCCAATTGGAGATTTTAGATGGAAAGCTCCGAGAGATAATTTTAATAAGAATAAATTAATTGAACCTAAAGTTGGTAATTTTTGTATACAAAAGCCAAGTGGAATGGGGGGGTCAGAGTTTACTGGAGATGAACTTTTTTCAGGTTCTGAGGATTGTTTGTATCTTGACATAAAAGCACCCAAAACTAAATCTGACAATCTATTGCCAGTTATGTTTTGGATTCATGGCGGAGGAAATACTTCTGGCCTTAAAGATACTTATGATTTTTCTAAAATGGTTAGAAAACATGATGTAATAGTAATAACAATTAATTATAGATTAGGTCCTTTTGGTTGGTTTACCCACCCCTCCATACAAAACCTACAAGATGATGTTGATAAAACTTCAAATTTTGGAACGCTAGATATCATTGCTGCTTTAGAGTGGGTTAAATCTAATATACCTTTATTCGGTGGCGATCCAGCTAATGTAACTATATTTGGTGAGTCTGCTGGGGCGCATAATGTACTAAGTTTACTTACCTCTAAAAGAGCAAAAGGACTTTTTCATAAGGCAATTAGTCAATCTGGTTACACCACATCAATATCACAAGAAAAGGCATATAGACAAAGCAAACCCTCTCCAACATCTGAGCATACAAGTCAGAAAATTGTAAAGAAAGTTTTAGATAAAGCTGGGATTCAATCCCAAAATGATTTATCTAATACAGAAATTAGAAAAATACTTAAAGAATTAGATGCTAGAGATTTCTTCATAAATTATTCAGATAGACCGTCATATCAAGAAATACCTTTATTAACTAATGATGGTATTGTAATTCCAGTAGATGGTTTGAATAAAAATCTTTCAAATAAAGATCATGTCAATATTGTCCCAACAATAGCTGGCTCAAATAAAGATGAGGTTAAATTGTGGCTAGCCTCTGCTGAATATTTTGTTGGTCTAGAGTATTCTTTATTTGGTTCCTTGCTGGGCGTTCCCCGAGTTGCATTAAAAGATGAAGCGGCATTCGAATTATTTAATAGCTACAGAAGCAGAGCCTGGAAATTAAGAGGAGTAGATCATCCTTTAAGAAGTTTAGCTTCTGTAGGAAATAATGACCTCTATGCATATAGATATGATTGGGACGATCATAGAAAATGGCCTGTAGCAAATTTTAAGAAATTAATTGGAGCTGCCCATGCCACTGAAATTCCTTTATTAACAGGCAATAATAAACTTGTTGGTGACTATGGGTTTTTAATATACCCCAAAGGCC
>Ga0315320_10001370_pt1 | contig 20141 bp, 8 predicted proteins | sample M140m21515metaG_FD_203458 | JGI IMG/M metagenome (GOLD analysis project Ga0315320, IMG submission 203458) | Ammonia-oxidizing marine archaeal communities from Monterey Bay, California, United States - M1 40m 21515 | ecosystem: Environmental > Aquatic > Marine > Coastal | place: USA: California... | reverse complement strand
CAACCTCCCCGTCGGAGGTGGATCATCACAGGCGAGCCCGCAGATGCTGACGCCGACGGTGGACCGCTTCTTCGCCACCACGCTGTCGATGATACTCGAGCCCGTCAAGTTCCCCATAAAGGTTCGGGACTTACTTCTCGAGGCGTGCCACGAGTGCGTGCGACGCGCGGGTGTGAACGAGTTCGACCTCGTGACGAGCGCGCCGAACCACGTTCCAATCGGCGCAAAGCCGAGGACAACCGACGGTCCGTCGAGGGATGTCCCAAAAGAGTTCGACCGATGCGATCGCGCGAGGACGTACGCACTGCGGGTCCCTTCCCCTGAGGAATACGCCGCGCCTGATGTGACCGACCTGGCTGAGGAAGCCGCGACCGAGACGAGGACGGAGTCGAGCGACGACGACGAGAAGCTCCGAGAGGCTGACGCCAGGCGCGACGCAGCCGCCGAGATGCTTCGACGCCTGGACGACGTCTGGGGCCGAACGAAACTGAGCCCGAGCAAGGTTCAGCTCGCGAACGTGGCTACTGCGCTCGTCGCCGCGCTCGTTCCGTCGCTCACGCCCGGGAGCAAGTCGTGCGAAACGGCGGTGGACACGCTGGTTGGAGGATTTGGCGCAGACGCCGAGACGCTCGGCGCGATTGCGAGGATGTCTCGAGCGGCAATCGCCGCGCGGTCGGATGCCAAAGACAGTTGCATTTCGCATCTCGCTACGATCGTCGCCGAATCCCCGAACTCGAGCGCATCCATCGCAGAGCTCGCGAATGTCCCGGGGAGATTACTGGTCGTCATGTCCCGCGCTTTGCGCCGCCTCGAGGGTCACGCGCCGGGCCCGCATCTCGCCGCGATGAACAATCGGCGCGGCTCGGAGGAGGGTCTCGGCGACGAATACGAATCCCTCGATTCCATGTTTCAATCCTCCGGTCCATCCGGTGTGCTCCTCATTCTTCGTGTCGTGCATCGCGTGTCTGAATGTGGCGAGTTTGATGTTCCGACGGTCGTCATCGATGGCGGCGAAGACAAGGATGTCTCGGCGATTGCGCTGCACGACGTTTTGTTTCGCGCCGCGGAAATCGGACTTGTGCCGGATCCAGCTGGGTGTTTCCTCGCTCGCGGCGGCTCTGCCTCTGACTCCGAGTGCGGTGTCGCGATTGTTCGACTGCGCCGTACGGGGTACAGCATTAGATGCGCGAGGATGGACGATGTCGACGCTCTCGTCTCGGTCGAGGCTGCAAACTGGAAGAACCAGCCGGAGATGCGGACCGATCGATTGAAACTTGAGGACAGGATTCGCAACAATCCGCAGTGCAACCTCGTGGTACAGGACGAAAGCGGCGTGTGCAGGGGCGGCGTCTACTTTCAAATGATCGCGCGGATGTCCGACGCTACGGAATACGACTGGTACGACAAGGAACAGGCGAGGAAACCAACCGGAAGTTGGATTCAGCTCATGGACATCCACGTGTGCCAGGATTTCTCCTCTCAGCTGGGTCGTCCGGTCGGTGCGGAGCTTCGTGAGTTTGCCGTCAACGCCGCCCTGCATATCCCCGGCGTCGAGGGCGTGTGCGCGGTGACCAGAACCCGCGCGTTCAGACGCACGCAGAAAAGCACGGGTGAAACCTACGAGCAGTACATCGCGAGGGATGGCGGTGTACACGACCGCGGTCTCGCATTTCATGTGGCCCACGGCGCCGTCGTCGTCGGTCCAGTGCAAAGCTGGAGACCAAAGGATGAGGAGAACGACGGTAAGGGCACGCTCATCAGGTACCCGCTTGACGACATGCGGTCGGCTCGATGGGCCGCCGCGTGGATGGCCTTGAGCGACGAAATGCCCGAGCCCGAGATCTCCGACGACGACTGTGCGACGGTCACGGTAAATATTCCCAGCCTGAAGATGTCCGATTGCGGATCGGCTGTCGATTATACGACGCCTGTGTGTTGTGAGACCCCCAGGACAGTCGCTTACTTCACTGCTAGCTCGAGCTCGGACACGGACTGACGCGCTACCCGCACCTCTGTGATGACAATTCTAGACTACTTTGTTTCTGTCTCCCGCGCGGCGTACCAAGCGGCGAAATCATTCCACACGCTCGGTGCCTCCCTTCTATATCTCTGGTAATCCTCTTCGCTCACGTCCGCCAGGCACTCGGTCAGTCCGAACGACGTGGGCACGAAGCACCTTCCGATTGCCCTCTCCGGGCCTTCAAAGCGTAAGTATTTGGTGGGACCCGTCTCCGATATCTCCCCCGTGTAGCCGTACCGGTCCAGGCTGCTGAAGCTATGGGCGTGCCCGTTCTCGTCTATGTAAACAATAGCATCGTCCCAGCCCGCGCGCCTGTCCTCTTGATCCCGCATCAGCGCCAGCAATCCTTCCGTTCCCACCGAGAAGTTGAAGTACTTGGTGTAAGGACCAGGCGCATCCTTCAGCGCTGCGCAACACAATCCACAGTCGTGGATGAGCAGCGGCCTTTGAAGCCTTTCATGCGCTGACTTGGCCTTGGCGAGCGCAACTTCCAGCACCGTGTCAGCCTGGATCTCGGGGAGCGCGAGGTCGATGCCGTCCACCTCCATGCCCGGGTTGGATGCTCGCAGAGAGAGCGCGAGTCGAAGCCGATCGACCTTCCCTTGGTTCCCAGTCACGAACGTGAGGACATGCGCGGAGGTATGCTCACCCTGACGCCCTGTCGACGAGCAGTGGACCCGGAGTGATCGAGAACAACGCTCGCGAGCGGACCGAACACCTGGGGTGACTCTCACCCCACGCGAGTGCAGAGCGCAGCGCATCGCGGAGTGACAGAAATGACATCCTGCCTGAAACTTTTTTTAGGGCAGCTCCTTCCAGATCTGCCTTCGAAGAAGCAGTACACAGCGCACACAAGAGGATGGGCACGGTGGACGAGAGAGTCGCCCAGGTGTTGGAGCGGGCTTTCCGGATCACCCTAACGGATCCGGGCGATGGCTCGAGCGAATCGCTCTACCTGCAGTCACTCGCGTCCGAGCTGGTGATGGAGGGCGCAGAGCCTCCGCTGACGGTGTCCGGAGATCTGCTCGAGCGCGCGCTCTTCGCTCGGCTCTCCACGCCCGTCGAGGAGATGTCGCGGTGGTGGATGACGGACCCGGAGGCTGCGCCGGTGACGTGGTTACTCCGATCGTACCACCGGTGCCGCGAAGAGTCTCGGAGGCTGAACGCGCGCGACGTCGAGTTCGCCGAGCGCGCCACGTCCGCCCTCCGCCAGGGGCTGGAGCTGTGCGTCAACTACAGCGGACTGCTCCTCAACCCGGCGATGGCGGACATGTTCCCGCAGCCGGAGGCTGCCAAGCGCAGAGGCGTGCTGCAGCTCCTCGATGTCATGTTCGACGCATCCTCCCCTTGGGAACCCGGCAAGCTCCCGGACGGCTTCCTCCCCGAATTCGCCGCCCGATTCGAAGACGAAGGGCTGGAGGACATGCTGGGCCCCGTCGTCGACGAGCTCCCGTCGATGGTGAAGACGGTCAGCCCCCTGGGCGACTTCCACGCGCCGCTCACCGCACTTTGCCTCTTCGTGTCCGTCAAGTCCATCGCTGAGATCATCTCGCGGCGACCGCGGTGGCTCGCGAGGGAGGACGCCGCCGACGCCGATCGGCGCAGATCCGAGTCGGAGCAGAGGATGCGACAGATGATGGCGATTCCGGCTTTTGCGCAGATGATGGGACCGGACTCGATGAGCGACCCTTCGATGCTAGCGGGACCTTCGGGCGGCAGAGCATTCGAGGCGGACTCGCTGCTCGGACCTTTCTTCGCGTGTAATTGCCTCCCGGACAGCATCGCGGAGGCTGCGGGCGGCGCCGTCACCGGCTTGGCTCGAATGCCTTCAGTGCGCGAGCAGTGCTTCAAGGATTACGAGAAGCGCCGCGCCGGGGAGGTCGAGGCATCGATCTCCGCGCTGCGAGCCAACGGCACCACGATCGTGGACGGTCTGTACGCCGCGACGTACGCCATGCTGCGACACGGTGGCGAGTGCAGGGACGCCGTGGTGGCCTGGATGTCGAGATACTGCGACGCCAACAAGGGCCGAGGGAAGATGCAGATTCGCGAGCTGGAGTGCGGGAGCCACGGCGGCGCCGCCAACCTGTCTTCGGTGGCGCTGAGACTCGCCCAGCCTTTCCTTAACCCCGGGTCCGGTAAGTTCACCAAGATCGACCCGAACTACGTGAGATCCAGGAAGTGCAGGCTCGATCTGAGCGACGAGACCAGAGTCGCCGCGCAGCACGACGTCGTCGAGTCCGCCGGGACGATGCCGGAATCGGAGGAGCCCGCGGATGGATACGGGTTCATATGCGAGTGCTTCCACATCGCCGCGAGGGCCATGCACCTCGGCTACGTCAAGTGCGTCAACGAGCAGGTCAGCGTGTACCAGGAGATCGGCAGACGGCAGGAGCACATGAGGCCCGGGTGGGAGGAGGAGACTCGCGCGCACATGGCGTCCTCTGTGCCGGGGGGGGCGCCGAACGAGTTTCAGCGCACGCAGATGGAGCGACAGATCGAACAGATCAGAAAGGAGATGGAGGATTGCAAGACGTCGTTTGCCATGTTCCAGACGGTTCTCGACGATCCCAAGGCTGTGATCGAGACCATGCAGTTCTACAGGCTCACCGCTACCTGGCTGATATGGGTCGCCACCCAAGGTAAGGATGCGAGCGGCGGAAACGCGTTGGGCCGCGAGATTATCGCCATGGGTGAATCCGGCGCCGCGGTCAAATCTCCACTGGCTACCCCGCCCCCGCCCTCGTTCGCACTCCTCCCGGAGTATCTCTTCGAGGATATGGTCGATTTCCTCCTCTACGCGTACAGGTTCGTTCAGGGGAACCCGGCGACGCGACACGCCCTCGACGGTGAGCGCCTGGATGAGTTCATGAGCCTCTTTGTCCTCCTGCTGGGCAGCCCGGAGTACGTCAAGAACCCGTATTTACGTGCCAAGTTTGTCGAGATTCTCATGACGTGGCTGCCCGGTGATCCGGACGATCCGGACGGCATGAACAGGGGCGGCCGGGGCTGGAATCCTCGAATGGCGGATCTGTTTGAGGGCCACCCGCTGGCTCTGAACGGCCTCATACCGGCGCTGCTGCGACTGTACGTGGACATCGAATTCGGCGGAGGTGCGAACCAATTCTACGACAAGTTCAACATCAGAAACCAGATCGGCCACCTGTGCCACTACCTATGGCGCGTGGACTCGTACAAGCGCTCGTGGCAGACGCTCGCGGAGGCTGACGTTCCGTTTTACATTCGGTTCGTCAACATGCTCGTCAACGACGCGATTTTCTTGTTGGACGAATCCCTCAAGGCGCTTCCCGAGGTACGACAGTTCGAGCAAGACACGGAGAATCAGCTGGAGTGGGCGCAACGTCCCGCGCGTGAGCGTAGGGAGCGTGAGACTGCGAACAGGCAGAACGAGAGGAACCTTCGGAACGAATTGACGCTCGCGCGAGGACACGTGCGTATGATGGGATACACCAGCCGAGAGATCGCTGCTCCGTTTCTGCTCCCGGAGATGGTCGAGCGTATCGCGGCGATGCTCAACTATTTCCTTCTGTACCTCGCGGGACCCGAGCGTAGGAAACTCAAGGTCAAGGACCCGGAGAAGTTGGGCTGGAACCCGAAGGAGCTCCTCTCCATGATCACGGAGATTTACCTCAACCTGTTCAACGCGGACAAAGATGGGGTTTTCGTCGCAGCCATCGCCGCCGACGGGAGAAGCTACAAGGATGAGGTGTTCGTGGAGACGTCCAACGTCCTCAGACAGCTCGGATTGAAGTCCAATCACGACATATCCAGGTTCGACGAGCTCGCCGAGCGCGTCAGGCTCGTCGCGGCTCAGGCGGAGGAGGAAGAGGCGGACCTCGGGGAGATTCCCGACGAATTCCTGGACCCTGTGATGTACACGCTGATGACGGATCCCATCAAGCTGCCGAGCGGTGGGACTATGGACCGCTCCAACATACTTCGCCATCTTCTCACGGATGAGACGGATCCGTTCACCAGACAACCCCTGAAGGCGGAGGACCTGGTGCCCGACGCGGAGCTGAAGGCTAAGATTGACGCGTGGATCGCGGAACGGAAGAGCGCCGCCGGGAAAGCCTAATTCTTTTTTGTCATCGACACTTTGATCGCTATGGCGTGTTCTACTACGCGTGTGTGCGTTCTATTTTCCCCATCTCCACGCCTGAATCTATCCTCGGCAGACTCCCGCGAGGCTCCGTCTCCGAGCTCGCCCCGTTGACGCACACCTCCAACACGACCGGATGAGCATCCAACGATATCCGTCGCTCCACGATGACCTGGGATAACCTCCGCTCAGGCGTGATTCGTCGGTCCTTCTCAATCTTCTCTAGCTTCTCCTTCGTATCTCGCGCCAGCCTTCTCTCCTTCTCCCGCACCCAGCTCACCACCGCGACGCCAAAGATGGTAATTACGGCGCCGACGGCTTGGTCCCATGAAATACCTTCCCTCAGAGTTATGTACGAGAGCAACATCGTCCACAACACCTGTACCCCGGAATACACGGTGGGAAGAATACCGCTGACGTGCGAAACTGCCCAAGAATTCAACCCATGTGCGAAACAGGAGCTCGCGATGCCCGCGTAAAGGACAGCCAGTATAGCGTTTCTTCCCGCCGTCGATTCGCGAAGATGCGACCAGTCAACGTCCGTAACGAGCTCGGGCACTCCAACGCACGCGATACCCAATTCTGCAAGGAGCGTGGCTGAAAACAGAAACATCACCGGACCGGGTGATGGCTTCGCGCGCTCTGCTGACGCGTCTGCTGACCTGATATTCCCGAGGGCTCTGGTCAACAGCACCAAGTACACCCCGTAGCTCGATGCCTGCACGACGAGCAAGAACACATCGAGAGGACCCGGACCGACGCGGGTGGAAAACACCCTCAGCGCCACTGCACACCCTAGGGTGGCGACCAACATCCCAATCACCTTTAAAATAGGGACCCGCTCCGCACCAAGTATCGCCGACAACGCAGTGGCGAAGACTGGCATGAATGGTTGAACCATCGCGGTAGCTATGGGTCCCGACCGCTGGTTGCACACAAAGATGAAGGAGTAAGCTATTCCAATCGCGACGGCCATCGGCGGTATGTAGAGCAGCTCAGCCGGATGAAACGGTCGTGACCCTTCCTTCCTGGCCAGCCACCAGAGGAAAGGCAGCGCGAGGAGGAGTCGTAGGGTGCAAAACGCGAATGGAGGAATCAAGTCGAGCGCGGGTTTAGACGTGACGTGCATCCCCGCAAAAAGCAGCTGCACGGTGCATAGCGCGAGGTGGCACGTAGCTGGATGAGGATCATGGTACTGGCGACGCCACCACGCACCACACGACCCGAGCGGCGCCATCAGGTGTGAAGCGCAGTCACTGGCTTCGTGAAGATTATATTGGTGGAGAGGATAATTCATTTTTGACAGTCTGTTTCTACACTTTGGGGATCTCACCTCGCCCCCGCAGTCTCGGTCATGCCGTCCTTTGCGTCATCGTCTTTCGCCCTCGTCACTTCCACCGCGTATTCTTCCGGCGTCACGCCCGTGAGCCTCTGGAACTGATCGTCTCGCATGCAAACCACGTATGAAGGTTTATGAAGTGATTGTTCCGACATCATGCCCTTCCTCCTCAGTATCCGAACCCGGGGAACGATCCGTCCCTTCAGGCTGTAGGTAACGAGTTGAACCGCGTCGAAGACATCGCACGCGGGAAAGAATTCATCCACCAAATACTTCACCGTGGGCCTCACGTTGCGCTCCAGCGAGTACGCCAAGAGCTGCGGCCGCGTCTCTATGCACTTTATCGCACCCTCCATGCCGAGGTCGAGCTCGACTGCTAAAAAGTCGATGGTGGGCACGATGTTTCGCTCCAACGATAGCGACAACACCGCGGGTGCCTTGGCGACGAGTCTAACCGCGCGATCGCCGCCGATCCCGAGGTCCCTGGCGAAGAATTCCACCGTCTTTGCCACGCTATCGACGGACAGCGCCAAAATTTCTGGATGTTTTTCCAGCACCGCCCGCACGGTTTCCTCGCCCAACCCCAGCCTGTCCGTGAAGTATCGCTTCTTAGAGCGCAGGTTATCGTCAACGTTCATCAGTAGGATCGAGGGACGGCGCTTCACCGCGCGCGCCACCGCGGTCGGGCTCATGCCGAGCTCGTCAACCAGGAACCTCACCGTCGGCCGGAGGTTCGCCTCCACGCTCGCCCACGCGACGGAAGGCTGCTTGCACAGTACGGTGCCCACGTCACCGCGCTTCACCCCGCACTCGTCCGTGAGCCAACACGCCGTGGATTCGAGCCTGGCTAAGGAGACGGTCAGGAGCCTCGGCTCGCGCTGCACCGCCCTCTTGACTCTTGCGACGTCCGCGCCGAGTTCTTGGCACAGGTGGTCAACCTTGGGCGCGATGGCGGAGGCCACATCGTAGCCCGCAAGTTTTGGGGTGTGCGCCAGAACTTTCTCGACGTCCGCGTCGGACATGGCTAGGGCACTTCGCGCGTATGACTCGAACGAAACCGAGCCGGACGTGGAAGCGTCGTCGCCGGTGAGCGACGACTGAGCCCGCACGAATCTCGCCTGTTCCATGAGGCGTTGCGTTATGGGTGGGTTGACGCGGCGCGTTCGACGTGGACCGAGCGTCGAGGCGCTCGGCGTCGCGCTCCGAGATGCCAGAGTCGCGCTCCGAGATGCCAGAGTCGCGCTCATCGCTCACTTCGATTGAAACGTGTGGACCGGCGCGGTGCGTTGTTACTTGTGTGAATTTGAATGTGAATGTTCCTCGCAAGGAGATAACTTTTGACGAGTCAGCTCTCAGACACGCGCGCACGGGTTCGACCTCCACCGAAGCCCCGATCCGGGTTCAGAGGTGCGTCGCGCGCTCGAGATGTCGGACCCATCCGAGCGCTTCCGCGCCACCCTCAGCTCCCTCCTCTACTTCAGTCCCGACGGGGCGCTCGCCGAGGAGGCTTCGGCTCCCGGGGAAACAGCGGGGCGCGAATCGTCCGGCGCGCGGAAGGCCGCCCCGGTCGCGCGCGAATGCCGTCCCGGGGACCGCAAAGACTTCCAGCGCAGGCTCGCAACATTCAAGACCGGCACATGGTTCGCCAAGCCCCCCTCGATGGCCCCGGTGCCGTGCGCGCGCAGGGGCTGGGCCAACGTCGCGAGCGACACAATCGAGTGCGAATCGTGCGGCGCGCGGGTCATGCTGAAGATCCCGGAGAAGGCCACGCGAGAGGAAGCCGCGAAGATCGCGGCGAAGGTGTTCTCGACCATGGACTCGAAGCACAAGCGAGAGTGCGGCTGGAAAGGCGCGACGTGCCCGATATCCCTCGCCAGGTTCCCGCGCGTCACCGACGCGGAGCTCAAGATGGAGTTTGAGAATAGGCGCGATCGGCTCGGTCGAGCGAGTCAACTCCCGAAGACGACGACCGCGGCGGCCATGCTCGAGGGGGCGGGGGTCGGCGGGGGGTCATCCACACCCGGCACTGGCACGTTGAATAGGACCGGCACGCACGTCGGCGCACCTCCCGGTGCGGCGAAGCGCATCGAAGAGCTCGTCGAGGGAGCGGGCGCGGCGGCGGAGACGGCGACGCTCCTCGCGTTGTGCGGTTGGGACGCGGCGGCGGAGTCGGACGCCGGTACGTCTCCCGTCGCCGGTAGGAGACGCGCGGGTAGCATCATCACGTGTCGCATGTGCGAAACGCGATGCGCCACCTGGAACTTCGCGCCGGGTCCCACGTCCACGGCGGAACCCTCCGGCGCCATGGTGACCGCGTCGGGGTCTGACCAGGCCGCCTCTCCCGTCCCCAGCTCCGCTGTTCGAGAGAAACCTCGAGCGATTGCGACGGGGGCGCAGCTGATGGGGGCGATGGGCGGGTCGTTCGGAGCTGGAGCCGGGCTCACATCCGTCGGTGGTAGCCCATCGGTGTTAGCCCATGCGGTAGTACCGGCGGGATTGAATCCACCGCTGATGGGCCTCACGTTTTCCATCGCGGGCGGCGCGTCGCCGAGCAACGTGCCATCACCCGGGCCCTTCGGCGCTGAGGGGTCGCCATCCCCGGCACCGGCATTTGGATTGGGCGCGCAGAGGTCGTCTCCCTTCGGTGTGCCTTCTCCATCGGCATCCAAGGAGAACGAGACGACCAAGGAGAGCCCGAGCCTAAGGTTGACGAGGTCGCGAGCCCCGGGCGGAGTCGAGAAGACACCGCCGCCCAAGTTTTCCTCCCAACCCGAGGACGACGGCGGCACCGTGTCCGCCACTGGAGTTGGTTCCTCGTCTGCGGCTAAGCGTAAACGTTCGGACGTGGAAAATGTGACGCCCGCGAGGAAGCAACTCGCGGCGTCGCCCGGGGGTTCAAAACGCGGCGCCTTCGTCGACGCGCTCAACGAATTCCATCCGCTGACCCAGCATCGCGCACACTGCCCGTGGGTCGCGGTGCACCACGACGAGTCAGACGTCGACATGGACGATGGCGTGATCGACGCGAGGAAGGGCTGGGTCGCGACGCTCGATACCGTGGCGCCGCTGAACGCCCGTCACCTCTTGGGCGACGGCGACGGCGACGGGGCGCTCGTTGGGCCCGGCGCGGGCGGTGCGCCGGGGGCCGGGGGAGGGGTCGGGGACGCTCCGGGGGCGGGCAGGACGAAAGATATATCCTATTTAGACGCACGCGCGAAGGTTGCAAGGTGTCTCGCGGGGTCGACGTGACGTCCGGAGAGTTCGCACCGGTGACTTGAAATGCCGAACAAAAATAAACTCGATTTTTGCCTCGTGGGTCCCCTTTTCTCCACACAGCACGGGGCACTGGGGGCATGCCGCACGGCCACCCGTCCTCCGAATGCGAACCCAGTACATCTCGCAACGAGGATACGGATGTTGATGATAGAGTGACCTTGTCGGTGCGAGAGAACCAAGGGTTTGACCACCAGCTCGTCCTCGCGACCGCGTGGTTCGTCCTCTGCGACCCATCTGCGAACATCGAGCGTCGCGCGGTGTCGTTACGGGCGGTGGAACGAGCAGTGGATGAAATGAAAGGGCGGGAACGCCTCAGGCAGATGCTGGACAGAACCGTAACTTTGTTCGATTCGGGTTACCAAACCACCAAGGATGTGCCAAGATGGTGGAAGAGTGATGCGGGGCGCCCTGTCGCGTTGCACTGTTCAGGCGAAAGCGCAGACGAGGTGGCACGATTGAGAGATTTGCTTCGTGAGCGTCGTTCAATGATCGGGGCGTCGTCTTCGAATGGCGTCGAAGTGCGGGACGTACCTGCGAATGACCATCGACGATGGACTCACGTTCAGAAAGGGCTCTTCGCGACGCGCGACTTCAAGCCTTGGGAGGTTGTGGGCGCGTACGACGGCGTGCTCGTCTCGACCGAGGAGTTTGATGAACTATGCGAGTACTCCTTCGGTGGTCGACTGGAGCACGCGAGGTATTCAATTACGACGAGAGCGATGGATGCCGAGACGAACACGAACTTAATAGTGTGTGCGTGCGACGATGCGAGGTCCGAGGTCACGAGGTACATCAACGATCCGAGCCGGATAGAAGATTCGAGACCGGTTGACGGCGGCGAAATTTCCAACTGTCTGATTATCGAGGGAAGGGTCGAGGGAGACGACGGTCGCCCGAGCCTATGTGTGGTGACCACGAAACACGTCAAGGCGGGGGAAGAGTTCGGCATGTCGTACGGAGAACAATACTGGGCTTACCAAGGTCGCATGGAGAACGCACACGGCGAGCTAGCTAGATTCAGTTCTATCGGTGTTGCGCATGAATAGAAGCCCGGCTAGCTAAGCACTAATCCGTCGTCTGCGGCTTCCGTCTGTTGTATGTCTGCGGCTTCGAGCACTTTTGCGTCTTTGCGCGCTCGCAGAGCCACGTGAAGCGTTCAGCCACCTGCTCGCTCGTCGCGTCCATGCACCCACCTCCCGCGGCAACGAGGGAGGTCCACGTTTCGAGCTTCGGGCCGCTCCTCTGCGCAGCCATCAAGATTGCGTGATCCTGGTCGCGCGTCCAGGCGTGTGACACCGGTCGCAAGGGCTCCCGCGAACTAAACTGCTGCGGATTATTCCCCGCCGCGTTTATCGACGCGACGATCCCCGTCATCGTCGTTGGAGCAGCACCCTGAGCGCCGGGGACGACGCCCACATCCGGTGGAGGGTTCGTGTCCAGCGACGCGAGGATGACGGGTCGGGCGCCGCCTTGCTGCGGCGGCGGCTGCTGAGGAGGCGCGGGCAGCCGCGACGTCACATCGGGCTTGTTTGCATCTTCCACTGTCGCAGCGACCGCCCCCACGCCTTCTGATGCGGAATCCTCAAGCTCGGATTGCTCCGCGGCGCCTTCCGATTCCGAGTCGCTCAGAATCTCCTCGCGCTCCAATCCGTCGTCCTCGTCCTCGTCCGAGCTGAGCGCCTCCCTCTCAGCCCTGTCCCGCTTTTCACCAACCGCCGCTGAAGCGAGCCTCAACATGCCAGAGCTTCGACGCTTTCGTCTCACCGCTCCTCCTCGATCAGCGCCGCCGCCGCCTCGCGAACCGCCGCCGTCATCCTCTTCGTCCTCGCTGTCCATCATCTCCTCCCGCTCAAACATGATATCCGGTGCCTCCCTCGACGCCTCGCTCGCGAATAACATCCCGGACAACGCCGCCTCCGCCAGTCCCTCCCTGGTTGCCTCGTCGTCACCAAAGGCCCGCCCGGAAACATCAGGCACCGCATCCGATCCCGTGCGAACCTCCTCAGCCGCGGCGGCGTCCTCATCCCGGTCACCGCGATCCATCTCTTCTTCTTCTTCGCCGCGGACCAGCAGGGACGGGTGCAGCAGGGCACCGTCGGCGCCCGTGCGCGCATCTACTGCCCCGATACGAGGCTGTCGCGGCGCGCCGATGGCACCGGTCGTGTCGTTGTCGTGTAGGCTCGAGTGAATCATGTTGATGGAAGCCACCGCGGAGGGTCTCTGCTCACCCGCGTCCTTCGCGTCGTTACCCGCGTCGGTTTTGCCGGTGAGATACGAAGCTTGGCCACCGTGCGAAGTTGGAGGGCCTTCCGGGTGCGCCTCGCGCCAAAGCCGCTCCAAACACGAGGGATGCCGCGTTGGGAGAAACCTCGAGCACAACCTGTGCCAGTCCTCAGCCCCTGACCTCGCGCCGTCGCGGAAGAGCGCCTCCTGGATCGTCGCAATCTCGTGAGCGGCGAGCGGACGCATCACGCGCTGTTTCGCCGACTTGACTGAGTTGTCCCCCTTGAACCGCGTGGAGTTGCAAAGGTTCTTCTGCCTCTGGGTGATCTGCTTGACCGTTTTGGTGGGGAGAAGCGTCCTGTGGATGAGCTCCCAGTTGATGCCGTAGTTGAGGATACCCGTCGCCAGGAGCTCGTCCTCGGCGGGTAGCCACCGATGGTTAAAATCGTCAGACGCGATCTTGACGTGCGGCACGCGCGGCAGAAGATTTGGATTGAACTTTGGCGCCAGCGGCCTGGACACGGCCACCACGCTGCGGGGCACGCGGACGTAGAAGGGCACGATCTCGTTGGGAGGAGGCTTGCGACGTGTCCTCGATTTCCCCTTGCCGCCTTCACCGGTATCGGTATCCGCCGAACCCCAGCCGAGCGCGCTCGCACTCGGTTTAGTTGATCCCTCACCTTCCTCGCGGAACAGCTCGCTGAGCCGTCCGAAAATAGACTCTGTCGCGCTGATAACTCGCTGCGCGTCTTCACGAGCCGCGTTCGCCGCCGCTGGGTCAGCACTGTTCGCCGCCTCGACCATCGTGGGCGGGGGCGGCACCCTCAGCCCTGCGGGCACCGGCAGGTACATGCCCGCCTTCTCCACGCCCTGAATGAATCGATGCGCATCACGAAGCGGCGCGACGTCGAGCACGGTGAAAACGCTGTGATTCACCTTGGGCCACCACTTCGTCGCATCGACCGACCCGGTATGCTCCGCGCGAGGTTTCACCGCCGGTTGCGTTTCGGGTACCGTCCGCCTCGCGACGTGCGGGCTCGCGAACCAACCCGTCGGATAGGGCAGCGCCTTACTCTGCACCTTCATGATCAGCCTTTGCTTCGTGTCCTGCACGAGCTGCTCAATCAACCCGCGGGTTCGACGCGCGACGAGCTGCGCGGCGGGTGTCTGGTTCCACGCGGTTCGGGCGTATGTCTGAAGAAGGAGCTGCACGTGGTCGTGTATCATCTTATGCAGCGCCGAGACCTGCGTCGGGGTGAAGTCGCCCCTCGGGATGCTCGGCGCGAGCGGACGCGCCGGCGGTCGATCGATACCCTTCGTCGCTTCGGGCGCGTCGTTCGTCCCGGTCGTCCCCGTCGCGGCAGCGACAGCCTCCTCCGCGGTTCGCCTTTTGCGCTCCGCCGCCTGCCTCGCCGACCGAGCCCGCGTGAACGAGTAGATGGGACGCTCGCGGTACTGCGGCCGCTCCGATTTAGGCCGATAGACGTACTTTGTCTTGCGGCGCTTCGTCTTGCGTCGCGCGGCGGGAGGCAGCGTCGCCAGCGCGAGTCGTCGTTCGACCCGCGCGGCTTTTGGATCGACCACGGCGTAGTCCTCGTCGTCTTCGTCATCCTCCTCGTCCCCGGCGAATCCCGCGGCGGCGCCTCCCTCGTCGTCCGCCCTCGCGCCCGCGTCCTCCTCCTCGGGAACCTGAAAGTCGAGCGATATCGCAGACAAAAAGTTGGACCACTCCTCCTTGTCGTCGTACTCTCCGTACTCCCCGAACGCGTCCTCGTCCGGCAGCGGCAGCATTCGCTCGATGAAGTCAAAGTCGATGTCCACCAGCGACAGGTTCGCGCGAGTTCGCTTAGCCGGTCCCGCGTCTTCGCCCTCGTCGTCACTCGCCAGGCTCCCGAGGAGGCGACGCTTCTGTCCAACGACGAGCGGGTCGGATGACGACGGCGCGTGTTCTTCTTCGGGGCGAAACGCCGGGTGGATCGGTGTGAGGCTGGCGGCCATGTCTCCGGGCCCGTCGTGTCGCCGCGGTGGGCTCGACGCGGCGCGAACGTCATCCTCCGCCGAAGGTTGAAGTTCCGTCGCGTCGTCATCCGCGCGTTCGTCGACCCTTGGCTGCGCGTCTTCCTCTTCCTCCTCTTCGTCGGGATCATCGTCGTCGTCTTCTTCCTTTTCAGAGTCGTCGTCGGTCTCCGTCACGTCGCTGTCGAAGAGCTCCTCCATCTCAGCCTCGGACACGTCCGGCAGGCCCTCCACGAGATCTGCATCTTGCGGAGTTGCAAACATCATCGACGAGGGTGACTGGGGCTTCGCCTCGATGTCGGCCACCTCGTCTGCGTCCATCTCTCTCTCCTCCATATCATCGTCACTGTCGTCGTCTTCCTGCTCATCGTCGTCGTCCTGCTCATCGCCGTCTTCGTCTTCGTCGTCGCCGTCGACCGAGGTCTCCCCCTCATCGTCGTCGTCGTCGTCTGAAGATCCCTGGCTCTTCTTGGTCGGATCGAAGTCCTCGTCGTCGGTGTCTTCGACGTCTATGGACCCGACCGTCACATCACCGCGATCCGATTCCAACCCAGGGTCAGGATCGTCGTTCGGAACGGGTCCTTCGTCGCGGTCCTCGGCGCGTTCTTCTTCACCCATTTGAAATCTCGAGGCGCACCTGCTCACTTCCTCCGCGCGCGAAGTGCCCCCATCCACCCGAAGCGCTCAGGTCCACACAAACGCACGCGCGCGCAGAATTCGAGCGAGTACCCAAAACTCGTTGAGGAATATCTCGACCGATACTCGCGCGGAACACCTGTGCGCCGCACGCTCGTGACCCCGGCCTACTGCTATCAGGCGATTTTTCACCACCGGACCCGTAACCTAAACGGAAAAAATATTTCATCACAGAACGGGGGGTCTGGCGGGCCAACCCTCAGACCGCGGAGCACCGGTGTGAAGCACCGGTTGACGCCGCGCGCACTCTTTCACGTAAGAGTAGTCGGTAGAAGAGGACGATCGTTGCAGGTACGCCCGCGCCTGCGCCCTCGTCTGCCCCCCCTTTCGCGTTCCCACGCGGTGACCGACAAGGACTTGAGGGCCAAATTTATCTCCCCTCCCCCCGATGTTTTTTGATTGCTCAGCCCCGACGGGCGGGGCGGTCTCCCGCGCTCACGCTGGACGAAACGCGTAGGTCGACCACGATTCGGGCCGCCTGGATGGAACGGGTTTATGCGGCTCGCTCGCATACGTCGGCACGATCCGCGTTCCTCTGCGATTTTTATCGTTCTCGATCTCCGTCGCGGGTGTTGAACACCATTCTGAATACTATTTCCCTCGCTTCCAACTTCACCCCGCAGGAAACCCGCGGGCCGCTCGCGATGATGCCCGTGGAAGCGATGTCGGCCGCCGCCGCGCGCTGTACGTACCGTTCGAAGAGCTCCCGCGAGGGCGTCGATCGCGGCGCATGGAGGGTCGCTCTCCTGCTCGCCTCGTGCCTCCTCGTGAGCAGCTTCGGCGTCGCCGAGTCTTCGTGTGTGGCCAACGTCGAGCCGTCGACGTACGACCTTCGAGTGGGAGAGGTGGAGGTCGACAGGCTGCATCGCCAAGATGTCGGCCTCGATCTTGGCGGCGTGATTGAGCAGAATCAATTCGGGCGATCGATAGCTCTGCACGGCGATACCATGGTGGCCATCGCAGCTCTCAGGATCAACGACGATGAAAACTCCCAAGATAAGGTCTCCAACAGGTATGAGTACGGCATACGCTTGTATGTTCGTAAGGTTCCGGGTGACAAGACGTCTGGATGGAGGGAGCACTGGCAGTCCCCGTTCCTGGACTCCTTCAGGGAGGCCGATGAAATCGCGGTGCACGGCGATACCTTCGTGGTTACCAAGACGGCGAATTGGCCAACGCGCATCATGACCTTCACCCGGAAGGTGCCCGGAGACGTCAACTCGGAATGGGAAAGTACCAGTTTCCACGATAATGGGGTTCCCAATATCCACAGCGTCTCCATTCATGAACACACGCTGGTTGTGGGCTACGATGTTGATAACGACTCCAATAACGGTAACAATCAGGTGGCTGTATTTCGCAGGGCCTCCTTACAGGGCGTTTGGGAACCATCTGCGGTTCCCCTGGCCAGGCCGAGTGACCTTGGGGGGCCATTTCAACCGATGCGTTCATGGGCCGAACATGTTCGCGTCCACGGAGATACTGTCGTTGTGTCTGAGCGGAAATATTCGGTCGACGGTACATCGTCCCTCAAATACGACCGCGGGCGCGTGTGTATCTACAGTTATAACACCGGCGCTTGGGTGCTTGACCCACCTGAATGCGTGCAGCCCGACTGGACACTTCTTGAACAGTCCATGCCGGATGCATATCAGGGTCACCCTCATTTCGGTTATTCGATCGACATCGATGGCGACACGATCGTCGCGGGCGGATTTGGGGCGTGCAGTAATCGGGGCGCCGCGTGGGTCTTCCAGCGTCGCAAAGATTCCGCCGCTGGGTACAAGTGGGTCCAAACCTCCACGCTGTTTGCTGCGGACACCGCGAGTGATACAATCGGCGATCGATTTGGGATATCCGTCGCGATCGACGGAGGGACCATCGCCGTGAGTTCTGAATCCGATAAGTCAGAAGACAGCACGTATGATCAACCCCCGGGCGCGATTTACATCTTCACCGTCGACGTGGCAGGGAGTTGGATACCTCGCGGGAAGATTTGGCCTCACTCCACGCTCTACCAAAGACGAGTATGGGGTTCTGGAACCTCGCCAACTTCACCTTATTCGCAATCGAATTACGCCAAGAAAATTGCCATGCGGGATGGCACCCTGGTGGTCGCGGCGTCCAATTACAAACCTGACGCCACGGGCTCCGACACGGGCGCGCTTTTCGTGTACTCACTGCCCGGCACGAACGAGTTCGAAAAGAATTTCGCCGCCGAAGAGATTGCAGCTCTTCCAGAGACCTCGAACGAACGTTTCGACTTCGATCCTCTCCCGGCTAGCAAGGGGCAGTTGGGATACCCTGTCCGCATCGACATGGACGAAGATTTCTTGGTCATCGCGGGTCGCCACGAGGGGAAGGACAAAGTCTTCGTGTACGCGCGTGATAATCGCACCCTAATCGCTGAACTGTTACCTTCGGATGCTACACAGGGGAACGATTGGATCGGATTCGGCGCGAGCGTCGCTATTTCAAACGGTATCGTGGTCGTCAGCCACATCGAGGGTAAAAATTATTTCGACTGCGGGGGAAGGATCGGCGCGGTGTACGTTTACAAAATTTCGAGCTCGACGACCGGCATCAAGACAGAGGACCAAAAGCTCTTACCCGGGCCCGACCCTTGCGCGTACTACGCCATCAACGCAAATTATGCTCACCACAATAACGGTCCATTCGGGACTTCCGTCGCCATCGACGGAGATACCATCGTCGTCGGCGCGCCGAGGGCGAGCATCGACTACGACGGCGACGGTGTGATGAACAACACGAACGTCGGCTACCTGCACGGCACCGTCCACATCTACACGCGGGATAATTCCACCTGGACCTGGAGGCGGGAGCTCCGGGCGAGCGAGATGCAGCAAGTGGAGCCTTCCTGGGATTCGAACGTCATCCACCTCGATGGGGAGCAAGACCAATGGTCCCCGGCGTTTGGATACTCGGTCGGGGTCAGCGGTCACACGATCGTCGTCAGCTCGTATGGAGAGAACGCGGAGATAGACTACGCCAATGATGCCATTGGCGGGGACGTCGGTAGCGCCTACGTCTTCACTCGCAGCTCCTCTGACCCTCCAAATTGGGCACCACGCGCATGGCTCACGGTGCGTGACGAGCATCCATCCAATCTGATGGGCTCGAGCTGCGCGATTGATGGAGACACGATCGCCGTCGGCGCGCAAAACCAGGACACGGACAGCCACGGCGCGGTGCACGTCTTTTACCGTGACGTGCCAGGTGATCCAAACTCTGGGTGGACGCAGGTTGAGAAGCTTCGGGGTGAACATGATTTGCCACACGGCCAGGCGAACGACGTCCAGTTGAAGCTCGGTGCATCCGTCGATATTTATGGCGACGTGATCATCGCCGGCGGCGTGATGGGGAACGTCGGCTCCGCCGGCGCCGCGTACATTTTCACCCGCGACCGACCCGGCGTGTCGTCGTCGACTTGGACTCAGCGCGACAGGATATTCACGGGTGTCGCCAACGACCACCTCGGCGCGCGCGGTGTAGTGGTGCACGGCGATCTCGCGATGATCGCGGGTGGCGGAAATCCCGATGACGGCTCCCCCGCCAGCTTCGTTCGCGTGTACAGGCTGCCATGCCCGGAGCGAGACATTACCGATCCCAACACGTGCAGCTGCGACGACCTCATGGCGCTCAACGGTTTCAAGATTGCGGATGAATTTTCGTCGTCGTCATCGCCTTCATCGGGCTGCTACGGGCCGGCGCCGACGTACAAGTATACGGAGCCCTCACCTCCGGCGCCTTTGCCCTCGTTCCGATTCGCCGTCGACGCACCCTCGAAAACAGGTTACGGCTACTTCGGCGACTGCTTGTGCCTGTGCAAGGGTGAGCAAGTCGCTAACGGGACCATCGACGTCACGGACGACCAAGGCGGCGTGGGTTTTTCCTTCAGTAAATGCGTGGACGAAGGACCGGAAGAGTGCGGAGATATGGCGACCGAAGGTAACATCGACGCGTGCGACGTCAACTTCACCACCACTTGGTCGTACGTTCCGACGTACACGGGTGCCTGTAACCCGGGATATGAAGGCACGAACTGCCAGACAGCCAGCGCGTGCACCAACTCTTCGATCCCGACCAAGGATGGAAGCGACGGTAGTATCCATTGTGGAGAGCACGGCATCGTCGGTGGCACCACCGGGTCGTGCACGTGTACATGCGACCCTGGGTGGGAGGGAAGCGGCTGTGAGACAGCCAGCGCGTGCACCAACTCTTCGATCCCGACCAAGGATGGAAGCGACGGTAGTATCCATTGCGGAGAGCACGGCAGCGTCGGTGGCACCACCGGGTCGTGCACATGTACATGCGACCCTGGGTGGGATGGAAGCGGCTGTGAGACAGCCAGCGCGTGCACCAACTCTTCGATCCCGACCAAGGATGGAAGCGACGGTAGTATCCATTGCGGAGAGCACGGCAACGTC
>Ga0315320_10001368_pt1 | contig 20148 bp, 10 predicted proteins | sample M140m21515metaG_FD_203458 | JGI IMG/M metagenome (GOLD analysis project Ga0315320, IMG submission 203458) | Ammonia-oxidizing marine archaeal communities from Monterey Bay, California, United States - M1 40m 21515 | ecosystem: Environmental > Aquatic > Marine > Coastal | place: USA: California... | reverse complement strand
GCGTCGATCTCCTTGACATCCTGCTCGAGGGATGACACTCCGAATCCGAGGTAGGATGACGATAGCGTCGGCATCAAGAGGCGAAAGGGCGTGTGAACATCTCGGAGGGTGAAGTTTTGGAGCTCTGCCGACAGCTCGTGGAGATAGGACAGTCCGAGCGGGCCATCTGTGAGCCCCGGGATGAAGACGACGTTACCGGAAGGCTTCTCCGGGCCAACCTCGAAGACTGGCAGGGCCGACGGGTGTTTCTGGTACAGCCGAATGCGACCCTCGAGGGCTGGGAAACCAGCGCTGGCCATGACGGAGGCCATGCACCCCGGGTGTGATGTCCGATCCGAACGAATCTAACAATGACAAAAATCCAAAAATATCTCGGACCGTCCGTCGTCGCGTCTCGTCACTTCGAGGGGCGCGCCCGCCGGGGTTCAGGTTCGCCCGCCCGATACATGCCCCCGGGCTCCGTGCCCGCCATCCTTCGCCGCTTCACCCGCGCGTTCCACCCCAACCCGCCGCGCGGCGGCGCCAAATTCACCTCCCGAACCTCGGTTCGCGGCGCCCCGCTGACGAGGCAACATCTCAACATCACGCGAACGCCCTCGAACCGATACACCAAACGCGCGGCGCTCGAGCTCCTCTGCGTCCCGTCCATCTTCACCATGGCGTGGCGCAGCAGCGGCGCCACGAACGATGAGCTCATCGACAACCTCTTCGCCAACGAGATCGCCAGCGACGCGGTCCAGTCCGCCATGAGGTCATGCGACCGCAAAAACTACGTCGTGGTCGGCGACGCGTATCAGGACTCGCCCCAGACCATCGGGTACGGCGCGACGATATCCGCGCCGCACATGCACGCGCACTGCCTCTCCATGCTCGAGGACCAGCTCGTACCGGGCGCCAGGGTCCTGGACGTCGGCAGCGGCACCGGATACCTCACCGCGCTCTTCGCCGAGTTCGTCACAGCCGAGGAAAATAAGGAAGGCGTCGTGGTCGGTATCGAACACATCCCGCAGCTCACCGCCATGTCCGTCGAGAACTTCGCAAAGGATGGCAAAGAACACATGCTGGCGAACGGGAAGGTTGAGCTCGTGACCGGCGACGGGCGGCTAGGGTACCCGCCACGTGCGCCCTACGACGCCATACACGTGGGAGCCGCGGCGCCGTCGGTGCCCCCGGCGTTAATCGAGCAGTTGGCCCGGGGAGGTCGGCTGGTCATTCCGGTGGGTCCCGAGGGTGGACACCAGGAGCTGCGGGTGATCGATAAGGATGGGAACGGTGAGGTGACGGAGAGGACGGCGATGGGGGTGATTTACGTGCCGCTGACGGACGCGGAGCATCAGCTGAAGAACAGGTGAACAGATACATACGCGGGGAGGCTCCAGCTGAACGTGACGTGTCGACTGCTCGGCAAACTGTACTCATCGACCGACAGGTACCCAACATTTGATCGTTCCCGTGGTTCTTACAGATGGGATGGCCGCGGCGATACGCGCGACACATCTTGCAATCGTTGTGTCTGGTGACACGCTTATCCACAGCACCGCGTGATGAACCCTCCACCTTGCAAATCTTCTCGACCTCAACAACACCAGAACTGCAAGGTGAGGTTTGCGATAACTTGTGTTTTTCACGCGATGCTGTGGATGCGGCGGAGAAGATGTGTTCCCCTTGAATGCTTGTATCGCCGCGGCTTTCCCCAAAGGACCACGGGAGCGACCTATACGCTTCAGTTTGCCGAGCAAAGCCTCAGCTGGAGGTCCCCCCCGCCCTCACCCTTGTAAATCATGTAAGTCACTCAGAACACGTCCCTCTTCAAAAAAAAACGCACGCCGAGTGAAACGCCGGCCCCACAATCGGCCACGTCGTCTTTTCTCGTTTTATAGTCTTATACGCATGCCGACGCGTCCTCCCTCCCACAACACCATGACAGCGCCGACTCCCGAGGAGATGGCCCGCGCCCACGCGGGCGACGCTGCCACCCCTGACGCCGACGCGCTCGCGCGCTTCCTGCAAGGCCCCGCCAAGGGCGCCGCGCCCGTCGAGGCACTCGCGCCCACCGCGGTCATGAAACCATCCTCCGCGATGCCTCCGTCGGACGACCCGGCGAACGTCCAGCGCCGACGATGGGGCACCTCCGCCGCCATCGAGGCGAGCCCGGGACCATCGACGGCATCTCAACAGCAGAGCCAGCCCACGGGCGGCGCCAGCTGGTGGCAGAAGACCAGCTGGTTCGCCGGCGCCAACGCCGACGTATCGCCGGTCCTCGCCGATCCAACCGGTGCCGACGGAGGGACCCCATCGCACGGCGGCATCGTCGCCGGCAGCGTCCAGAACCGCTTCACCGGCCCCGGCCAACGCGACCCACACGCGCCGGTCACCCCGCAGAGCGTCCGGCTGTGGGCAAACGCCGCGCCGGTGGAGGACCCGGGCGAGTGCTACGGAGGACACAACGGAGCATCAGGCGCCCCGTTCCGCGCGGTGGGCGGAGCCATGGCGCACAGCAGGCTCTCGCTGCAGCCAAAGCGCGTGCGCGGGCCCACGTGCGCGGACGATTTCGAAAAGGAATCCACCGAAGAATCGACCGGCGGCGCGCACGCGTTGAGGGATAAGGGAAGGTACGAGTACGACTGGTCCAGGAAGGTGTGGGCGGTGAAGGGCGGCGGCGACGTCGTCAACGTGCCTCAACCCCCAAACGAGGGTTCGTTCGAACACGACTCCGTGGACTCCATGGAGCTCGAGTCCGAGGACACCGAGGACACCTACACGGAGGAAGAGGCCATCGAGCCGGTGAGCGAGGAGACGCTGCGGCTGATGGAGACCACGCGGGGCCTTCGCCTCGATCGATTCTCCGACGCTCACGACGCCGCCGTGCTAAAAGCCGCCGAGAAAAAGCGCGCTTTGGCGGCGGCGAAAACGGCCGAGAAACGGTCGGCTTCCGCGGTGCCACTCGCGCAGCGCGACGGCACGATGTCCGGCTACGCCCCAGCTCGCACCACGGACGGATCTAGCACCTACGAGTTTCACCACGAGACGGTGAGGGACGACGAGGAGCAGTGGCGGATGCTTCGACTGCGAACCGGCGAGACGGTTTATTTCGGAGCCCCGGATACGTTGCCGGAGACTGTCGCGGCGTGGCTGGACGGGACCAAACCCTGGCCGGAGATTCGGACGATGGAGCTGAGCATCGCGGCGAGGCGCGCGGCGTCGGTACCACCCGGCGCGCCCGGACCCGTGGTCCCCGACGACCTCGCAGCCGCCGCCAAGGCGGAGCTTCGAATAGTCGCCGAGGAGGACGCCGCCGCGGCTGAACTCCTCGCGGCCCAGGCGACGGACGCCTCGAAGGACGGCGGGGCGCCGGGGGTGAAGATGGCGCCCGGGAGCACCGCCACGCCGCAGCAGGCGAACATCATCGAGCAGCTCGTCAACGCCACGGGCGCGTCGAAGCAAGCGTTGGAGGAAGCGGCCGAAAAGGCGAAGGAGCCTTTGTCGTCCGCCGCGACTGATAAGCAGACGGAGGCTCTGAAGGATCGTTTGAGGGAGGTGATCCGGGAGAAGCACGATATGGCGGTGCGCGCGAGGGAGGCGGAGGAACGGGTTGTGGCGTTGGAGGGGGCGCTCCGCGCCGCGGGCGTCGCCGTCCCCTGAAGAGTTGTTTTGTGAAGAGTTTGTAATAAGTGCGAAAATCGCGAGTTGTTCATTCACTGTCTTGCATCGCGCACCTCCTCTCTCCTCTCGAGAGAGATGAGAACCCCGAGGTGGGTTCTCTTCGTATGCCCCGCGATCGTGCTACTTACCGTGATCTACGCCACGAGCGGCCCCGCGGATGACTACTACGCGGTCAAGTCCGTCAGCTTCCTTCCGGGTACCACCCAAAGCCCCGGATCGTCGATCGGAGACGATAGGGTCGAGCCCGTCGTCCGGACGGAGCCGCCCGCCTCGGGATCGATGACGACGAACGGCGGGAAGTCGCGCGCGCTATACTACGACGACCCCCCGCTCGAGCCTCGCGTGTCCCGGTGCATGGACGTCCCGGGGTTCACCCCCGTGGACGGCTCACCGTCCCGTTCGCCCCTGAACGTCGCCGACTACTTGCTCAGGGAGACAAAGGGTAAGACGTTGACGGAGATCGGGTCGAGGAACGGGGACATCCTGGCGTGCATCACGCACTTCAAGGTGAACGAAGAGAAGCTGCCGGCGCCCGTGAGCGTCGAGCTGGACGAGGAGTACTGCGGAAAGATGCGCGCGCGCGGGATCGAGGTGCGATGCGACCCGATAGAGGACCTCGTGGACGACAAACTACCAATCAGCGATTATTACTTTTGGTGGCCGATGGCGGCCAAGTCTCAAAACACGGCGTGGCTGCGTCACATCGGCGGCGTCCTACAGAAGAAGGGCATCGCGAAAGGTAAGACAGCCATCATAGCGTGTGACCCGCAGTGGGCCGAGGACAGGGATAACTCCTACGAGCTCAAGGACTGGATGGGAGCCGAGTGGCGAGGGAAAGTATTTTACGACGAGGGCGATCACGATCGACAATTCGGCGGTTTCCGCATGATCCACGTCCCGCTCGATTTTCCGTTCCCAACCGAGGCGGAGGTCACGGAGGGGAAAAAGAAGGTGGAGGAGAAGAGGCGGGAGGCGGCGAAGCGCACGGAAGAGGAGGAGCATCAGCGGAAGCGGGAGGAGTACCGCAAGGCTCGGCCACAATGATAATTTTAAATTTTATTACCTTCGGAGGTTGATTCGGCTTCGCCCTCATTGTTCTTCACCCTCACAGCTCGTCTTTCTTATCCGCGGCGAGCGCCGCGAGCACCTCGGACGCGGCCCTCTCACCCGCCGCCACCGCCCCGTCCACGTGCCCGTACCGCGGCTCCGTCTCCGTCCCGGCGAAGTGAACCCCCCACTCCGTCGGCTTGCGTAGCAACTCGTGACCGTACGCCGACCGCGGATCCGCGCCGGAGTTCAGCGCACCGCCGTCGCCCTCGTCCCACGTCAACTCATCCGTGATCCACGCCTTGTGGTACACCTCCAGGAGGTGTTCATTTATCACGTCGGCGCCGAACACCTTCACGAGCTCCGCTTTAATCGCGTCCCGAGTTCCATCCGGGCTCTTTCCGGTCACCGGATCGGAAGCACCGAACGCGTCCAGTCGTTCGCACGCGCCTTTGCCGAAGTTCACGCCCGCCAAAGCGTACCCAGCCTCCCCGAGCTCCACGTGCGCAGCCTCCCACGACACCGCGAGTAAGGCGCCGGTGCCACGGCCCCACTGCGCGACGCCCGAGTCCTTCGCGTCTCGCCAAAACGGTTTGGAAAAAGTCGCAACCGCCTTGCACCAGTCGCCCGCCCACGTCTGCGTGCCGCGCATGCGCGCCGTGCGTGCGTCGGGGAGTGCGGGTTGGAACGCGAGGGATGACGCGATGACGCGCGGGGGTACCGCGACGATGACGCGTCGCGCGAGGAGAGGAGTGGATGATGCGCCGCCGCTATTCGAGTCCAAGCGCACGACGATCCCGGGATCGTTCGGGTCGTCGTTCTTCTCGATCTTCTCCACCCCGGCGCCCAACCGGATGGAACCCTCGGGTAGTGTCGACGCGAGCGCGTCTGCGAGGGCGCCGTAGCCGCCCTCCATGCGCACCGCGCCTGGACCGCACGGCGCGAGCATCTCACCGCCGGATGGCGCGCGCCGCCCGCCTTCCATGCGCACGCCCCCGTCCAATCGTTGCGGGACCCAACTCAGGCCTCGGGCGTTCGCGGCGGCGTTGACGTCGCGCTCGTCGGGGAGCCACGCCCAGGACGCGCCGAGGTCCACTCCCTCCGGCGTGGAGAAGCATCGTCCGCCGAGCCGCGGCCTCGCCTCCACGAGAGCGACGGACGCGCCGGCCTCGTGGAGCTTAGACGCGGCGGTGAGTCCACTGATCCCGCCACCGATGATAACGGCGTCGAGGCGCGCGGGAGGACTGGGAGGACCCGAGGATGCGGAGGCCATCGCGGTGCACGATACCACGGCGACGAGACGAACCGCGGACCTGGTCGATGAGGCGACGGTGTTTCGGTACCTTCGAACACGTTGAAAGCTCAGGCGAGCCAGGCACGGCGCGGCGGTCATCTGGTGATCAACATCGTGACGAGGCTCCCCACGTGTTTTCCGAGAGCCCCGAGTGGGCACCGTCGATTTGACGATGCATAGTTCCCCCGCGCCTTCACGGCGGCATGGGGGTCCGTATCGGGTCCGCTCCCGCGGCGACGGCGCGAGGCACAGAGCCGAGGGATCGCGCGTCCCGCCTCCCTCCACCCGGCGCGGCGTCCACGTCCCTGGAGGGTACCTACGGCCGCGAACTCATCCACCGCATCGTGGCGCATTTGCTCCATCTCCTCGGATCCTTCGGGTTCATCGGGCCCGTCCGCGTGGCGGAGGGTTTAACGATCATGCTTCAGGACCCGGACGCGATGCTCGGCGCGACGTTCGCGGCGTTCGACGCCGACGGCGACGGCGCAATCGACGCGCGCGACCTCGCCACGGTTCTCTCGCTCGCGCGTCCCTTCTTCGCCGTCCCGCATTCCGACTTGGTGAAAAAGTTCCAGGGAATGCTCGAACGCGCGGGGGGACCGCGCGGCCACCGCGCGAAACACGGCATCGAGCGGACCGCCCTGGACTCGGTGATGATGTACACACCCGCGCTGGACGCGTGGACGCTGACGCCGGTGCGCGCCACCGCGGAGTGGCTGCGAGTCCGCGCAGTCGCCGAGTCCGGCGTCGACGCGCCATGGAGACGAACGAAAAACGACGCCCAAACGACGGCGCCGCCGCCCCCGCCGCGGCTCAAACCCCCGCCGCGAGGCGTGTCGCGACGCGAGGAGCTCATGGGCGTGCGGGGACTCGGGTTGAACGCGACGCCCGCGATGCGCTCGATGAGCAAGCCAATATTGATCAAGCCGACGAAACCCGAGCGAAAAGTTGTGCAAAAACCAATAGCCGCCGCGCCCAAGCCGAAGCTTCGCGGCCCCCAGGACGAAGACGACGACGAGGATGAAGGGGAAAGAAGAGGGAAGGGGGATCCAGAGGCGGAGGAGTCACCGGGCGGGGGTAAGGGCGCGTGGGTGGCGAACTGGGCGAAGCAGGCGGCGGAGCAGTTTCTCCACATCGACGGCGTCAAGAACCGAGTGGACCCGCTCGACGGTGACTACCCATACAGGCCCGACTCGCCGAGCATACTGAAGCCGTCCGGATCATTCGTCGCCGCGCAGGTGGTGAACGTGAACGTGAACGAGGACGACGCCGTGACGGATAAGAGCAAGAGCGGGCGGAAACCGCGACGCCGCCGTCGATCCTCGGTGACCTGGGGCGACGACGACGACGGTGCGCTCGTGATCCCCGGGGCTGTCATAGTTCCCGACGGTCCCGTCGCTGATAGTCCGGACCCGAACGAAGAGGAGGTCCAGCTTGACACGCACGACGCGGTGCCCGACACTGACACCCAATGGGCCGGGGATGGATGGGGCGTCCGTGCTAAAGCCAAGGACGGCGACGATTCGTCTTCGTACCGGTCACACGCGGAGACGAAAACCACGGATAGGTCTTCGGACGTCTCCTCTACGCTGGGCGGGGGGAGTCAGTCGGTGCTCAGCGTCGCCACTGGACTCACGGGGATGACGGGGACGACGGGGGCGACTGCGACAAAGACGGGGAACGAATCCAAGGTTCCTGAACGGACCAATTGGCTCGTCAAGGTTCCCGGCGCGAGGGTGATTGACATGCGGCCGCCGGACCGACGGAGAAGTTTGTCATTGAAAGACGGACCGATGACTTCGCGCACGGAAACGACGGGATCGGGCGCGCAGGATCTCACCGAGGAGGAGCTGCTCGCGATCGAGACGGAGAAGGAGTCCTTCATCGAGCGGAAGATGCGCGAGGAGATCGAGGCTAAACAGCTGGCGGCGCTCGCGGGGAAGGCGCACCAAAAGGAATGGGACTACACAAACAAGGAGGACCGAAACAGGCGGATCCCGCGGCGGCAGGTCAAGGCGCCGGTGTACAAGTCCATAGAGCAGGCTGGGTACGAGGCGTGGTTGGAGGACCACGAGACTAAACAGCGCAAGATGGCGCTGGGAATAGGCCTCACGTGATGGCGATGGGATTATCTAACCCGTGTTAGCTAAATGAACGGCTAGTCGTTAGAACGCAAAAGAAAGTCACTCGAGCCTGTGCCCGTTCGCTTGGGCGTTGATCTTCGCGGCGATCGCAGCCGCCGCCGCTCTAGCCGCCGCCGCCGCCGCCGGGTTCATGCCTCCTCCCGCCGCCGACGCCGCGGGCATCGGACCCGAGAACCCTTGGCTCATCGCGAACGCCCGCGCCTTGGCCATCCGCGCCGCCGCCTCCGGGTCGACGCTCGGGTCGATCATCGCGGGCGCCGGCGCCGGGCGGGTCGCACCGCGGCCCGGCGCGTTCGTCGTGACGTTCGCCGGCGGCGGGACCGCGTTATAACTCGCTCCGGCCGATCCCCCGCTGAACCCATAAACCGTCGGTCTACCGCGTCCGACACCCGGCGCCCTCCAGGTCGTGTCCGCGTCGTAGCCGGCGTTGTGAGAGGCCGGCCCATCCGGAAGGCTTCCGGACTGAATTGGGCCCGGATGGCTCTGCGCGGCGAACTGCGCGTTGATCTTGGCGGCGACGGCGGCGGCCCTAGCGGCGATGGCCGCGGCACCAGTCGTCGGCGGCGGCGGGGGCGGAATGTGAACCGTCATCGGCGGCGGGGGCGGGGGCGCGGACGCCGCCGCCGGGCGTGAAAACAGCGCCCCGTCCGTCGACGGCACGAAGCCTTTGGGGACGTGAACCGGCGGAATGTGAACCGCCGTCGATGGAACCGCCCCACCCGGCGGCGGAGGAGGCGGCGGGGGTAGGTCACCGGCCGCCGCGGCAGCCTCGCCCGCCTTCCTCGCGTCGTACCCGCGGGTTAACTCGTCGACGAGGGTTAAGTCGTCGCCGCCGAAGCCGACGCCCGTCCCGCCGAGCCCCAATTTTCCTTTCTTGCCGCCCACCCACCCGCCGCCGCGGCCCCTTACTCGCCCCTGCCTTCCAGCGAGCGCGTGCAGCTCCGGCGACACCCCCTGGCCCGCGCGCTGCATGTTCAGCACCAGTTCGCCGAGGAAACGCTTGGAATCGGTATTGGACACGAGGGTAAACGCGCGGCCGTCGACGGCGCCGGCTCGACCGGTGCGCCCGATCCGATGCACGTGCGACTCGATATCCCGCGGGACGTGCAACGAGACCACCGTGCGCACCGACGGGACGTCCAGCCCGCGCGCCGCGACGTCCGTGGCGACCAACACGTGCGCCTCGCCTTTCCGAAACGCCCCGAGCGCGGCGGCCCGATCCGACTGGTGCATGTCCCCGTGCAGTCCCTTGACCCTGATTCCAACATCCCGCAACGCCGCCTCGCACGTCTCCACGTGCGCCCTGCGGCTGACGAAGACGAGCACCTCGCCCTCGTCCACGAACTGTCTCGCGCGTTGCGTGAGCCAGTTCAGCCTAGCATCGTCGGATCCGTCGGGGAGAACCTCGGCGAATTGCGCCACGTCCGCGTTAGCCCCACCCGGCCGCCCCACCGTGATCGTCAACGCGTCGCTTCCCATGACGTCATCGCACAGCGCTCGCACGCGCGCCGGCATCGTCGCCGAGAACAGCGCCGTCTGTCTATCCGGCCGGCACCCGTCGCATATCGACCGGACCTGCGCCTCGAACCCCATGTCCAGCATCCGGTCCGCCTCGTCCAGCACCAAATACGTGACCCGCCGTAAATTCGTAGCAGCTTTATTCCCGCCCCGGCACACGTCCACCAGCCGCCCCGGCGTGCCCACGACGACCTCCGCGCCGTTGCGTAGCTCCCTGAAGTTGTCCGTCTTGCTCCCCCCGCCCAGCACGCCGACGCATCGCAAGCCCTCGTGCGCCTTGGCGAAGCGCCGAAACTCGGACAAGATTTGCGCGGCGAGCTCACGCACGGGCGCCAGCACCAAGACGATGGGCCCGTCGCCTCTGCGCAGCGTTCGCTGGTCCATCGCGTGGACCAGCGCGGGTAACGCGAAGGACGCGGTCTTCCCGCTGCCCGTCTTTGCGATTCCCAAGACGTCACGGCCGGAGAGCAGCGCGGGAATCGCCTGCGCCTGTATCGCAGTCGGCGCGTCATATCCAATCCGTTTTAAAACCTTCAACGTACTCGCCCCCAAGCCGCCGCACTGCCCGAATCGTGTCACCGGATTGGGCGGGTCCACGCCCACGACGTGGACGTCCAGCTGGCGCCTCCGGGCCTCCACGTCAGCGGCGTCCATCGAGGCAATCTCGGGAGCCTCATTGTAAAAGTCCGCGTTGAAATCTTCGTATTCGATCGACGCGTGATCGATGCGCGGGAGCGGCTCGGACGCGCCGGGCCGTCCGTCCCGTGCTCCCCCGACGTCCGCTCCGGCGTCAGCGGCGGCGGCCGCGGTGTAGACGTCCTCGTCCTCGACGCCCGAGACGGCGATCGGGTGAGCGGCGGAGGGTCCCGCTCCGCCCGCCGCCGATCCCCGGGTGCCCGCGACGGATGTCTGTCCCCGTCGTCTGGCCTCGACGAAGGACATGATCGGGTCGTCGTCGTCTTCGTCGTCGAGGTGGGAGCGGGTGGGCTTCGTGGATCCCAGTGGTTTGGGCGCGGGTGCGGCTTTGACCTCGTCGTTTATCCCCGCCATGAACGCCTCGAACGGGTCGTCCTCGTCGTCGGATCCTGCGGCATCGTTCGCCGTCGTCGCCGGCGCGACGGTGTCGTTTCCCACGGCCCCGGTCTCGGCGTCCACGGCTGTGCGCAGGAGCTCCGCGTGCGTCCGTAGATTTCCGTGGGACTCGCCCTTGATGTCGAGAAAGTCGCGGAGCTGATCCTCGCTCCATCGTCCCATCTCCCTCATCGCGTCTCGCCTCTCGCGCTCGTCATCGTCCAGGAAGGCGTCCTCGTCGTCGTCTCGGGGAGGCGGTCGTCCGCCCGTCCTGGGCATCGTCGGCGGCGCCGCTGAGTCCCATCCCGACCCTGGGGGACGTCGTCGCTTTCCCAACGACGCCATGTTGACGGCACCGTAGTCCATCCTGCGGAGCCGGGCGCCCTCCTCGAGTGTGTCAATGAACCGGCGTAGCATCTCAAAGGCAGACATTTCCGAGAAAAACCGGGCGGTGGAGTTCATGGTTGTACAGACGGATAGGTTACGAAATACACCGTTATGGGTTGGTTTTGGTAGTTTACCTGTAATACCCATAGGAGTCCTAATTATGACATTTACTCCACCTCGGCACCCAATCCGAAGGCAACGTGTCCAGCTCGGATACAGATAAGCTCTCCACGAATGGTGCTAATTTCCCCCAACTAACGCGCCATTACGAGAGGAACCGCGGCGGCGCACCCCGTTCGCAGGTGCTCAGGCGGAGATGGTGAGCGTGTCGGCCCTGGCGCCGCGCGCGACGCCGGGATGGCGGGTGGGAGCGAGGCGCACGGGCCCCTTGAACGTGCGCCACCTCCCCAAGAAAACTCCCATGGTGGTATCTTCCGTCGGAGGTGTGGTCTCGGCGAGGTTGTCGAGCGAGCGGCCGCTCGCGCCGTCGCTCGCGCCGCGCCCCGGCGGCGGCGCGCCCCTTCGCCGCGCGAGTGCCATCGGCGGGCGCGGGTCCAAGTACCCCCGCGTGCAGACCACCGCGCCACCGCGCCCGGACACCAAGACCACCGCGGGTAACGAGATGCCGTCACCGGTGGGAAAGAAAGAAGAGGCGGGGTCGACCAACTCCGAGGCTGACTCGCGCGCGGCGGTGGAAGAGGCGCCGCGGTGCAACCTTCCCAACATCGACCGCGGGCTGGGTCTGCGACGCGCGCTGAGCGACGAGACGCAGTCGAGACCTTTCCAGCCCCTCGGCGGCGAGGTGCTCCACATCGCCTGGTCCCGCTCGTCCGAGGACGGCAAGGTGTCCCGCGCGGAGGGCGAGTCCGACCGCGACTGCCTCGAGGCGCTGCTCGAGCACTTCACCGTGGACCCCGAACGGCAAGAAGAGATCCTCGAGCGCGTCGTCCGAGGATGGTCCGACGTGACGCTCACCCTGGGCGACGGGTACTACTGCCGCCTGCAGAGGTTCTCCGAGTTCGACACCCTCACCCTCTCCGGGCCCGGATCGCCGGAGGAACCCCTCAGCCGCGCGGTGCGGCCGTGGCAGTGGATGCTACCCGAAGGGTGGCTCTCAACCGTCCCAGGGAAAGTATTCCTCTGCGCGCACGTCGTCGTGCGCAACACCGACGTCGAGGACGCCATGTTAGTCGACGAGAACGATCTATGGAACGAGTTGCAGATGGTGAGTAACGCGGTGGGGTGGGAGAGACGCGAACGGGGGTACGCGGAGGGTGAGACGTCGCGGTCCGCGGCGCGCGACGAGGCGCTCACCGCCATCGCCGAGATGGTCACCAGCGACGACGAGGGAGGCGAGATCTTGGAGTGGGATCAGAGCGGCGAGTATGATTTCGGTCCGAGCGAAGACTCCGGAGACGAGGAGAACCCAGAGGGCCTATCGTGGTTTCAGCTCGCCGAGCTGAAGGCGTCGAAGGCTTTGAAACAGTCGGGCGGCAAGCCCGTCGAGGTCCGGGGGCAGGGCACGGGCCGCCGGTCGATGCTTCCTATCATCGTCACGGAGGAGTGCATCGAGGAGGGCGGCACCGTGGAGGAGTGCATAGATGAGGCGTTCAACGCGGAGCCGGAGTCGTCACATCCCGACGTATCGCCGCCGCCGAGTAAGAAGAAGAAGAAGAAGAACGGGGAGGGCGCGAGGTCGGAGGGGAAGAAACCGGAGAAGCGCGTTCGCAAGTACGCGGGTTTCGGCACCGACCGGTGGCAGCGTCAGCAGCGGGACAAGCGCAAGAAGGAGGCGAGGCGGCACCAGATGGAGGACGCCATGGAGACGGTCGACGGGACAATCGGCGGGAACCGGATCGATCCCTCCACCGTTCCCGCGCAGTGGCAACGTTGGGGCTCGCAGCTCGAATCCTCGCGCATCGTCGCGTTCGACGCCGGCGGCGGCGTCCGCTTCTACGCCAACTACCACCTCGACAACGAGGGCGGCATGTCCTGCGTGTTGCTTGCCCCTCGCGGCGCATCGGTGGTCCGGGCGGCTCGGCAGTTGCAACGTTTCTTCACCATCGAGCAGTACCGCCTGATAATCCTCCAGCGCCTACCGGGCGCCAAGAGCATGTACCCGAGGCTGAGCAAGCTCGAGACCGCGTACGAGACGCTGTCGCAGAGCATCCGACGGATGAACGAGGGAAGCACGCCGAAGGGGGTTTTTCAAAAAATCGGTCGGCAGTGGCGCGGCGACCGGCGGAAACAGACGCAGGAGTTCCTCGAGAAGATCACCGAGCTGGAGCAGGCCACCGCGCAGGAGCTCGCGCGCGCCAAGACGGAGGCTGCGTCCGCGCGCGCCTACGCGGACATCATCGTCACGCGGTTCGAGGAGGCGGACTACAGGCCCCTCGGCGGCGAGGTGCGTTTCATGCCGCCGTTTGTGCGCAAGCGGCTGGACCCGGCGGTATCCACCATCTTCAGCGTCGCGGAACGCGCGCAGATCCTGAGCGACGCGCTGGAGCGAACGAACGCGCTGCTCCAGGCGACGGTGAACGTCCGCCTGCAGCTGAATTACGAGAGGCTGAGCCTGTACGCGCTGATCTTCACGTGCATCTCGGTTTTTGCCACGCTGGTGACGTCGGTGACGACGCCCGGTCCGATGCAGGACATCTTCCACTGGCTCATGAAGAGGCTCGTGCGGCCGCTGTGGGAGCCCATCGCCTCGGTGTGCACCAAGCTCGCGGGTTTGTGAGACGAACGAACGACGCACCTACTTAGCAACCTGACGAGCATTTTCTAATCTACGTTTGCTTTCACGTTATATACTAATCGTCGCACCGAGTTACACTAACAACTGATATCACGGCCCCGAGCCAAACTGATCGCCGTGCGCGTTGTTGTTCGCCGACTTGAGCGTCTTCGGCGGCGCGGTTCGCCTCTCCCACATCTTGTTCAGGTCGTTCTTCCTCCGATCGTTCTTGTACGCCGCGAGCACCGACAGCGACTGCCTCGTCATCGGCCTCATCTCCGGCCCTTGCACTCCGTATCCAGCCTTACCCAACGCCACCAGCCGCATGGTGCGACGGAGCACGTACGCCTTGTACTGTAAGATCGCCTCTTTCTTAATCCGCGGGTAGAGCAAGACGAACGCGATCAGGCAGGCGCACAGCGCGAAGAAAGAACCGGCGTCGAAGGCGATGAAATCGAAGAAATCTCGAAACTCCTCCTCCGGCGGCGGCACCACCTCCTCCCGTAGCACCGGCCCCACGAGCTTGACGTTCACCTCCGGGCCCAACACGTTCAACGTGTCGGTGAAGAACTTCGTCGGCGACGCGATCATCGCCGCGAGCGCCAAATCCGTCTTGGCCTTGGCCTCCTCGATCAGCCGAGCGGTTTCCTCGGCGCCGATGATGACGCCGTCGGGCATCACGGGAGTGGCCTGGATGATCACGCGGACGTCCGCGGCGGCCACGCAGCTGGCATCCTCGCGGCACAGCTGTCCGCCAACCGTCGCATCGCCCAACGCGTCCGCCTGCAGCAGCACGCGAACTCCAACGTTGTGTGAATGCGCCGTTTCTGACCGTTTTTGTCTGACTGTTTGCCCGTACGCGTCGCGCAGCAGCCGGCGACCCGTCGCGTTCGCTGCGATCGGTGGTGACTGCGGTACCGGCGGCGGCGCCGGTGCCGTCGGCGGCGACGCCGGCGGTGGCGACGGCGGCGGCGGAGGCATCGGCGGCGAGGGCATCGGCGGCATGTGCGAGCCGTCGTCCTCGCTCCCTTCGTACGTCGCCCACCCGCGCTCGTATATCCCGGCTCCCGGGACGGTTAGGTTGGCCAACATGACTTCCCGAGCGGTGACGTTGAAACCCTTCGCGGCGTCCGTCTTGACCACGTGGACGAACGCGTCGTGCTCCGTGCCCTCCACGCCGAGCGCCGACGCGATCCCGCCGTTGGCCGCCGCCGGGGATGACCCAGTGAACCACGCCCCGAACGTCACGGAGACGTAATACACCTCGGGGTGTTCGATGGGTACAAAATTTGTCCGCACGTCGCACCGAGTGGACCCAACGCCGCTCGTACCGTACACCGCGGGGCACAGCTTACACGTCGAGGCGCCTGGGTCACCCGCGTAGGTTCCCATCGCGCAGTCGGTGCATTCCGTGAGGCCCTGTATCCGTGCGTACGTTCCAGCGACGCACAAGTCGCAGGTTCGGGACCGAGAGATCGCGGACACGGAGCCGGGGGAGCAGGGCGTGCACGATAGGACATCCTGCAAGTCCGAGAACGTACCCGCCGGGCAATGCGTGCACTCAGCCTCGTCCGCGGGTGCCACCGGGAGCGTATACGGCGCCATCGGCGGCGGTGGTGTGGGTGGGGTGTTGGGCGGGGGCGACGGCAACGGCGGCGGCGGCGACGGCTCCGGCGGGGGCGGCCGAGGGGCGGTGTCCGGCGGTGGCGGGCCGGGCGGTGAGGGCGGGATCGGCGGTGGCGGCGCCGGCGGCGGCGGCGCGGGCGGCGGCGGAGCCTCGCGTTCGATCAGCACCTTGTACTCGCGAACGGAGAACCCGTCTTTGGCGAGAACTCGCAACGTCAGCATCTCCGTCGCGGGTAGGTATTTGGTCAGGAGGACGCTTCCGCTCTCCTGGCCGACGGCGGTCGGGTCAACCTCAACAATCTCGGGCGTGACCACCGGGGATGAGCCGTCACCGGGCATCAACGCCAGCGTCGCGAGCAGCACGTCCCCCGATTTGGCAAACACGCACGCCGCGGTGAGGTTCGTGATTGTGTAACTCAGCGGCTGCGAAAGATGGTACGTGTCATCTGAACCCGCGGCTGTGAATGTGGTGTTGAAAGACACGGCCGCTCTGGTCTGCGTAGACGGCGAACCGGCCAGTACCATCAGCGTGGACACCTGGTTAGACGTCGTCGTGGACGCGCGGTGGACGTCCACGACGTACGCGGTGTAAACGCCCGCGACCGCGGCGGAGATGTTCAGTGTCACGCGGGTGGTACCGACGGAGGCGCCGGTGAAGTCCTGTCTCTGCTCGTTACCCATAGCCAACAGCCCGCGCCGGCTTTGGCTTTCAACTCGACCGCCGGTGCTTTCAAACCCGGTCAATTCGCCGGTTCGTCTGCCGTCGATCGCGAGGAGACTCCGGCGTCGGCCCGAGGGAAGGTTAAGGTGGTCCGTCACACCAGGTTTCACCGCGGCTACGTACGCGTCCACCACGTCAAAGACCAGCGCGGAACTGGACCGAGTTTGAAACCTCAACTGAAACTCGGAGTACCCGTTGTCTAAATACGCGTCGTACGTGTAGTGCCCGCTCCTGAACACGGGCGTTTGCGTGTCAACCTGCGTCATCGCCGGTGTGACGAAATCGCCAAACTCGTCGCGCACGCGCGGGGGTTGGATCCACGTCTGTAGCGAGTGAAGCTCCGCGTCGTTTGAAGCGCTCGGCGGCGGCGGCTGCGGCGGCGGCGGCGACTGGGGTAACGGCGGCGGCGGCGGCGGGTTATTCGCGATCCACCCGGCGCTCGTGGTCCGCCTCGTTCCTGGCGGGCACGCGCCGAGGGGCACGCCGAAGACCCACAGCGCCTGCGTTTGCGACGGGAGCGAGACGACGTCCGAGTTGAGATTTCCGTCGGAGATTAGCGTCCGGGAGTGCGTCACCGGGGTCAGCGTCATCCCCAGGGTCAGCTCTGAATGCAGGGGAATCGCGTCCCACATCAGGGTCACGCGCACCGTCTTCGTGCTCCGATCGTGCGGATCCCACGTCAGCGTGCCCGTCGTGGATTGGTACATGACATCCTTCGTCATGGTCCCGCCGCTTACTTCGTAGGACGCCTGTGAACAAAACACGACGTCAATCTAATTGCCCATACGTAAATAAAAAGAAACTCACCGTCGCTGGCAACGCGTTTTCACCCCCGACGACGTCTACGGGTATATACGCGTACGGGTCACCGCCCGGGACACGGTACACGGCTGTGTACGGCCGGACGTTAAGTGTCAGGGCGTTGTCATCGTCCGCTATGGTCACCACGGTGGTGCTCCTGTTGGTTTGGACGTCCGCGTTCGTCGCGTTGTACAGCCCCAAGGTGAGGGCTTCGAGCGCCGTTTCGTATATTCGATCGTTGAGGATCTTAACCGTCACGTGCCTCGTCCCGAGCTCCCCGGCGGCCCAAGTGAGCGTCCTCATGGGTACCTCGAAGTCCCTGTCGCTCCATCGCGGGCCCCCGTACACCGCGGGTTCGTGCGATGTGGGCCGATACCCTTCCTCCACCGACTCCCCGGGTAAAACCGAGTCCCCGCCGAATGACACGTTGACCAGCACCGACACGTTCAACACGTTCACCTCGCCGATCAGCTCCACGGATACGTTCAACTCATTGCTGTGTTCGCTGACGTGGTACACGGCGTTGGACATCACCAGCGTCGGACCCACGGCGGTGAACGAGACTGCGTTAGTGGACACCGAGCTCATCGGCGCTGCGTATTGCTGATCGTTGAAACTGACACGAACCACGTGGTCTCCGCCTGTAAACAGCACACGACGTCATTCTAATTGCGATATACGATGATAAAAAAACACTCACCTCCAAAGGACGTATCCGGCGTCGGGCACACCACGGCGGACCCGTCGGCTGATATGTACCCGTTCAGCACCGCGACCGCGGCGCCGGTCTCGTCGTCGCCTTGCATACCAAGCGCGCACCTCGGTTTCATGTAACTCGGGTACGTCTTGAGGAAGTAAAGGTTGGTGGCGTAGACGGTTATGTTCACGCTGCCGAATCTCGGGCCGGTGCGTGGGGACACCACGAGCACCTCCGGCGGGTTGTAGTACATGAACTCGAACGGCAGGAAGCATCCGTCGCCGAAGGTGAGCTCCACGTCAACCTTGGACGATCCGTGCGGAGCGACGCAGGTGGCTTTTATTTCTGAAATGACCGTCGCGGCGACGACGGTTGGGACGGAATCGCGCCTGAACACGCACGTCATCGGCGATTGGAACCCTTTCCCGTCCATCGTCACCAGTGTGTTTCCCGTCGTGGGTCCGGAGACTGGTGAGACGCTCGTGAGTTCCATTCGACGTACCCGGACGTTTCCGGAGAGTTGCGTGACGTTTGAAGCCGTGAGCGGGAAGTGTTCACCGGTTCCCTCGACGCCCTCCGCGCCGCCGTCGTTGATCATCCCCACCGTCAACACCTTCCCGTCCCCCGCCGGCACCACGCACGTCGCGGTGAGCAGCTCGCTGCCGTCACCTTGCGTCACGCGGCTCACGATCGTGGCGTTCACAGGGTCCGCGAAAGCGGTGGACGATAGCGAGTTGGCGTAGGATGCCGTTCTGTTGCCCGTCGCCCATGTCCACGCGTTGAACGCGCTGAGGTTGGCGTTGAACGCCTCGTCGGGGACGAACCCGAGGTTATCGAGCTGCGTCGTCGCCTCGGCGCTGGCGACGTCGTACGTCGCCTTGGTGGTGACGACGAGTTCATCGGCGGAGAGGAGGATGTCGCCGACGTCGAAATCGACGAAACGGCAGGTGAGTTCCCCCGCGGGCGCATCCTTCGCGGTGACGGTGACGAGCGTGGTGCCGTCCGCCAGCGCGCATTTGTCCTCGGTCAGGTAGTCGGTGCTCGCGGTGAGCATCTCACCGTGCCGCGTGGGAACCGGGGTTGGCGGGGGCGGCGGCGGGAACGGCGGGGGCGGTGGGGACGAGGGCGGGGTTGGCGGGGTGGTCGGGGGCGGGGGCGACGCGACCGGCACGGGAGGCGGCGGAAGCGGGATGAACTGCGCGCACGCGCCGCGTCCTCCGAACCCCCAATCGAGCCCCCAATCGAATCGTGTCATCACGTCGCCGATCGTCCCACCGTCTTCGCCCGCAACCGCGTCTCTGTTCATCGACCGCGTCTCCGGTCCTCCGAGCATCGAGAGTACTGCGATTGCGACGAGCGCGCGCGTCGCATCGCGTCGCCCCGGCGCCCATGTTCCACACCGTCGCCGCCCGATGCGCCGCCTCGGTGTATCGTTAACGTCGCTCGACATCGCCGCGGACGTCTCGCGTTACCCGGCACCCCGAAGCGCGCGTCGCGGGCTGTGCCGGCCGTCCCGGAAGCGTCGGCACACCAACGTCTATCGGAAAACGCACACTTTTGCAACCGACCAAATGTATGGACCAAATGTATGTAAAAGTAGACAGAAAAGCTGAAAACGGCCGGACATCTCTGATAATCTGCCGAGCCGAGGCACACGCGCGCACAGGGACCCCGCGCGTGGCAGCTCGCCGGGGACGTACGTGAACGATGGGAAGGGCTTATCGGATGTTCCGCCTCGTCGCGTTGATATCACTGATGGCGGCATCGTTCGGCGTCGCGAATGCGACGAACCTCGCGGCGCCCGCGCCCGATCTCGCGTCGCAGGATGATCCGACGCGGGCCGCGGGAGAGACTCACTCGATCGACGCCCAACATCGATCGCTCCTCGCGAAGCAGCGCAACACCAACGCGCGCCCGGACTTCGACTACTACAGCACGAAGTCCGACGCCCTCGACTCGGTCCGCGCGATCGTCGACGCCAACCCACGGACGATGCGCCTCGAGACGATGACCGCCACGCAAGATGGGTACGCCTCCGAGCTCCTCGTGGTCACGGTGGAACCCAACGGCCTGGACACCCCGCCCACGCGCGGCACCGAGAAGACCCGCGCGCTGTACAACTACGGCGAGCACGGCCGCGAGCTCATCACCGTCCAAGTGGCGCTCAAGCTCCTCGCACAGCTCGCCAAGGGCGTGGACCACGCGTCGACCCTATCGCACAAATCTTTAGGACAACAGGAAACCGCCGCCGCGTTGAAGGACGTCGTGTTGAAGATCGTGCCGATGGAGAACGTCAACGGGCGGACCAAGGTGGAGTCTGGGGACTGGTGCGAGCGCAAGAACGGCCGGGGGGTGGACACCAATCGGAACTGGGCGGTGGACTGGGGGGTGAAAGAAGCGGACTTTGACCCTTACGAAGAATACCCCGGAAAGGCGCCCTTCTCC
>Ga0315320_10001367_pt1 | contig 20164 bp, 17 predicted proteins | sample M140m21515metaG_FD_203458 | JGI IMG/M metagenome (GOLD analysis project Ga0315320, IMG submission 203458) | Ammonia-oxidizing marine archaeal communities from Monterey Bay, California, United States - M1 40m 21515 | ecosystem: Environmental > Aquatic > Marine > Coastal | place: USA: California... | reverse complement strand
TGGTAACGGTGTCTCACCCAAAGATCTAACTGGGAAGAGCAGCGAAAGCAGGATGGAAGGTAGGCCCGACGTGGGTATGGGCGGCGGCGGTATGGGTGGCGGCGGTATGGGTGGCGGCGGAAAACAGATTGGGTCTCAGGGAGCACATAAAAAAAACCTGCTTGATGCCTGGAGATTGGATAGCAAGACGGCAGAAAGTGTTCGAGAGGCTTTGGATAGCAGCTACAAATTTGAGATCGATGTGCCGCTTTCAGGTTTGAGTAAAGCTCTCAGTGACTTGACTGGTCAGCCCATCTTGTTGAATCAGCGTGCCGTCAAACAGGCGAATCAAGATTTGGACATGCCAATCAAATACTCGAGGGAAATGATACCTCTTCGAGCTGCCATGCGACAAATGTTGCAACCGCTGTATCTACGGGCGAGTATCGAGAACGATGGTATCGTGATTTCGGCTGACCATGCCGCCCTTGCGAAGGAAGGAATTGGTACGGATGCGTGGATCAATGTTGATCAAGAGATGGAGCAAGATTTCTCAGCCAAGCTTGAACAAAAAGGTGTCTTTGAATTCATTGATATACCTTTAAGAGAGTGTATAAGAAGTTTAGCAGCCAAATTCGAACTCAAAATGATCATTCGTGAAGCTGACTTGGAGGACATTGGATTGTCGGCCAACGAGCCCATTACCTTGTCGCTTGTCGATATCACGCTGGGAGATGCGTTAAACGAACTCCTTTCATCTCTGGATCTAACCTATACGTTGACGGGTGGTCTCGTAGCTATTACGTCGGAAGAGGCAGCCGAAGAGCGATTGCTTAGCCGGATTTATTGGCTCGATGGTACGGGCCTCACGCACCAACAAGCCAGTGCGATCATTCAAGCGACCGTGAAGCCAGACCTTTGGCAAAATATAGGTGGCCCCTCAAGTATTTCCGTATTCATCAACCCTCGCGCTGGGTTAGTGATTTCAACGACCTACGGCTGTCACAAAGAAATTGAGCGGATCATGGATACTGTACGGCAGTCTCAGTTCAGTTCGGATCCGAATCTGGAGTACGTTGCACCACCAGCACCGATTAATTTCATGGGTGTGGGTGGCTCGCACTTCTGAGTTAGTTGTTGCGATTACAGATTTTGAATTGAATGTTCTGAGTGTGTCGCAGCGATGATGGTGACCAGCGCATTTCCTTGTCTCCATACACAGTGGGAACATGCTATCAGCATAAATGTTACATGCCGGTTTACGTTGCTTTCGCCTGCGAAGTCTGCGTTCAAATTTGGCAAATTAATTTTGTGTACCTTCATTGAGCAGGGAGTTCCGTTTTTCGGAAGATAGTGATCCAAGTTGCGAGATCGCAGTCGCGATAAGAACTCCCAAACCGCAAGTTGCCGAGAAAGTGGGAATAGTGATTGGAGGTGGCAAAACATCGCCGTTCAGTTGGTCATTGGTCAGTAACAGAAAGTTTGCCAGAAAGAACGAGAGTAAGAATCCTACCAGCACCATGAAGGAAAGCGTGCGACTGTGCATGATGGGGACACCTGTCTTGCGCAGAACGGACCCGAGGATGGCACCCAGACCCACGCATAACAGCGCGGGAGTGATGTATCCCGCCAGAAAAAATAGCAGGAAAGCCCCAGGGGTTTCGAGAACACCAGTGAGACCGTGATACAACCAGTACAGCGTTAAGAATATCGGTCCGATCATGGAGGATAGCCAACCCACGATCAGTGAATGGGTAAGCCTGTTTTTTCCATTACTGCAGCAGGTGTCGCATGACTCGGCGCTGGAAATCGCTGCTGTTTCGTAAGGGTTGAATTCTGTCATTCATTGTCACACTTTTTCGCGTGTGCTGCGAGATTGCTTTATGTGTTTGATTTATTGATTGGACTGTTAAAGAAATTCACATGATCGCAGATTGGGGCAAGTCCCGATCGTGCACGGAAGCCAATTGGATGAACAGTCACTGATCCGGTGGGGTATCTGGTGTAGTAAAGGTTGCTGTGGTCCCCAAAGCTGATTTCTGTCCATCGATTTGCGAGTTACCTGGTTGCAGGCCGACTACCTTTTGGGATCAGTTATTTCCTCGTCGCTTCGGTGCAACGTATGCATTGAGTGCAGTGGCTAAATCGGTCGTCTGCTGGTTGGTTAAGCGTTGTTTGGATTGTTCAATCATGGTCATGAAGTAGCGACATTCCTTTTCGGTAATCGGGCAACCAATATTGCCTTGCGGGCTCTCTGAGCTGATGATTTCATCACCAGAACTATCAAGAATCGTTATCCAAGGCAGTCCAGAATTGGCACTGTGCCCCAGTTTGGTTGCGGCTTGCTCGCCGTTTTCCATGTCCTCAACGTCAAGTTTGAGAACAATGAAATCGATTTCAAGCAGTTCACCATTTATTTCGAGGAACTCCTCGAGAACTTTGCACCAGCTTCACCACGTAGCGCCAAGATGGACCAGAATACGTTTGTTTTCTGTAGTTGCGGTGGCGAGAGTTTCATCCAATAACTCAATGGCGTTGATGGCGGACAAGACCTGTTTGACACCCGAATTACCGGGCGTGATTGTTCGCTCTGTTGGTGTTTGAATTTCGGGTGAAGTGGTTTCCGGCACTGTTGCGTGTGGCGGTGCAGGAGTGCAGCCCGCGAGAATCAGCAGGGTGGTAGCAGCGTGAAGTGGATTCTTCATGGGACTATTTGGCGTTGTCAGAAAAGGAATTGGTTTCGGCGGAATCGGATTAGTCTGCTGTCCAAAGCCGTTGACTATCGAAATGCAGCTTTTACATGAGGTTTGCTAAGTACCACAACCGCCCAAATGCCAAACGGGATACCGATTAGGCAGCAGGGGCCGACAAATGGAATGATGGCTACGATTGCCGCAGCCTTTGCAACGCCATAGTCCGTCTTGTTTTTCATTTTAATGGCACCAAACAAGACAAAGGCCGCGCTGATTAAAAGCAGCACTCCCCACAAGCTTCTGACGATGATTTCTATCGTAGTCACGCCTTGCACTGCTATGAGAAAGACGTCAAAGATGAGCCCAGCTGATCCCAAGACCAACGCAAGGATTGAAACCACCATCAATGCAATGGCTGGTGCCTTGACTTCGTCTCCGTGGTGAGACTGTGTGGGAGAACTATTTGCGGGCGCAAGATACGGATTGGACATGGAAACTTGTTCTCGTTGAGAATAGGTAGTTACAAAGCCGACTCTTGTCGGGGCCACCGTGGAGTGCCGTTTTGTGTGTCTTGAGGCAATGTATTAAATCGTAATTTCAATGTGCCTTGTGTTTGTTAGTTATAGCAAACCCAGATATACGCCGGTGAAATTCGATGTTGCTTTGCCAACTGGCTTCCAAAGATCCCCACTGGCAAGCAGGTCAGCAAACGATCTGCAATTTTAATCCGACGGCGCTCACTTGCTGTACTGACCATCGTGATCTCGCCATGAAGAAAAAATCATCCAACGACTTTTGCAAATGGAGTAGGGTGATTCGCGGTGGTGCGGGTGATGGTCATAGATTGATAAGAGCATTGTAGGTGCATGTGACAACTTGCTCCATATGCTCAAAGCTGAGAGTGTCAATGTCATCACTCATTTGATGGTAGTGCGGATTGCGAAGAAACGACGTGTCGTTGATCATCAACGCCGGGATATCGAATTCCCAGTAGCTCCGTTGGTCTGACATTCCAGCCAAACTTTCAACCATCGGGTGGTCGATAATCTGTACATCGATTTCCGCATTGGTTTTCATCAATTCAAAGACCTTTTGATTGAATGTGTGATATCTCTGTTTGCCAACAACGGCGACGAAGTTGGCTTTTTGTGGATATGCTGCCTGCAAGTGTGCATCAGGATACGGTTGTTCGCCTTCATTAAAGAATCCGATCATCTCGAAATTAATCATCCCAATCAAATCTTTTTTTTGATCCTTGATTGACCTGGCGTGCCTGTACGAACCCATATCATGAGTTCCATAATAAGGCGGTTCCTCGAGGCTGAATGCTACAAAGTCGATGCGATAATCAAGGGCTGGCTGTGCCGCAGCAACCATCCTCGCTGATTCCAGTAGTCCTGCTACTGCACTTGCATTGTCGTCTGCGCCCGGCTGATCTCCACATACATCGTAGTGGGCGCCCACAATCAGACGACGTGTCTTTTTGGAATTGTAAGAAGCAATTACATTCCGATACTTCTGACCATTGACCTCAAACGGTTGTTCGTGCAAACCCAAATCATAGGTTGTGAATTCCTGTTTCAAATAATCACAGACGCGATCTAATGAAGCTACATTCATGTGATTTCGGAATGGTCGAAGCGTGGTCAAAAACTCGACATGTTGATAGAGCAGTGTTTGATTGGCATGCATAGCGGACCCGGGTGTGATACAGCTTTAGGTAATTAGACAAACAGCAACTTTGTCGTTTGCCGCTGGATTGTTTAGTTTGTGACTCAGTTGATTGGAGATCCTGCGCTTGAACTCCATCTATTTGTGCAGAGTATGATGTTTTCATCCCGTGTTCAAACAGATGAGGTGATGATTTGAACCGTGCGAGACTCTTGCGGGGATCGAGTTAGTCGAGCGGATCCACATGCGTTGTCGGTTCGGGTTGCAATTGGTGGGGAATCATGTGGCCATTGGATTAGTGGGGAATGCCACTTTGGTGGCATAAGAGTTGTCGGTCAGTAACCTGTGAAAGTTGGACTGGTAGATCGGGTAAATATGATTCGATTGGTTTGTCGTGATCCATTTTGAGAGAGTTGTAATGCAGTCATCGTAATCAGTTGTTTCGAATTTGAGGCCCAATTGAAAAACGTTTCGTCAGTGGCTGGTATCCGCGTTTGCAAATCAGACCACCCATAGCCGCGGGTATAGACAATCTTTGACTGCTGAATCATGCCTATTGCGGCACCAACCATTTGCTGCCTCTTCACTGCCGCAATCACCACCGCATCGATGTGCTTTCTGTGGCTGAATTCAGTCTTGCACACCTGGAGTTGTAGAACTGTCATCAGCAGGATGACTATTCCTTGAATCACACAGCATCGGCAACGAATTCGAAAACCGTCGAGGTCGCATGTAAGTTGTCGAAGAGATCGTGCAGATGGGGCTTTAATTTGGTGAATCCAAGTATCATTCCAGTCTTTCCCATTCGCCGTCTTCGTTAAGCCCAGCAAACAACGTGGCGTACTCAACGCGACAAGATTCATGATCAACGCTGTCACGATTGGCGGTAATATCAGATGCTGGTGGGTGAAAAATGGAAAAGATCTAGAGCGGCAGCAAGGCGATGAGAACCAGTATGCCAGCGAACCATCAGTGGAAGGTCCCTGGCACAAGGTCGGTAACTTGTGGCCACACGAACGTCATGACCAATTCCGTCATAGTGAGGCTGCCTATGATCAAGAATAACTTGCGGTTGCGGACTTGGGCCACACAAGGAGGACACGTGGGAACATGAACCGTGAATCGTTTTTCCAAACACGATCAAAAGCGAGGTCCACAGGCTAATGGAATGATTTGTTACTCGCATCGGATTGCCATTGGACGCTTAGATCGCATTGGACACAGCGACCGGGCATTGCGATTGCGAGGCAGATTCACATCAATACTGAAGCCATTTCGCAACGCCATTTGGTTTACAGGGCACTCTACCGGGAATATTGTAAAGAACCGACACTGCACTATCCAAATTCGGTTTTGAATAACTGAAAACCCCGTTTGAGGTAATTGGCCAGAGCGAGTTTGTGATCGTTGCTACAGGTGTGGACCCAGACTCGCGTCGTATGTGGTTCGCGCCAGGCACATTCAACAGCAGCGGTAAGCAGAATGCCACCCAATCCCATGCCAATAAATTCGGGAAGGAGTCCGAAGTACATGATTTCAACATTACCGTCGTTCTGCGATTCCAATTCGAAGTAACCAGCTCGTTTGCCTTTCCAGTATCCAATCCATGTGGTTAGGCATTTTCTCGCAACGTAATCGCTCCACTGAGGCTCATCCCAGCTCAGTCGATCTGTCCACTGCCATGAGGATCCAACATCTCGATAGAGTTGCTGATTCAGGCTTGGATCTGCTGGAACCACCGGAGCGATGTTGAAATCGGTCGAGTGTTGTTTGGGTACCAACGCTTGCCGCTCGCGCATTTCCAAGTGGAATATCTTTACTGCATCGTCAGACATCGGTACGTGTATTCTGAAAAAAAGGGACTCGAGGAAAAGGGAGTAGTACCCATTTCTTACAGATTCTACCGCTCACTTGGTTTTTCAAGAATGGATTCGATACGCACGAGAGAATCTCTTATTTCCATCAGCAGAGAGTTCCCATCAGAAAATTCCTTTTCATTAACAGGCTGCAGGGGAGCGACTTGTGACTTGTTTGTTGCCTGCCGCTCCCGCTGGTTCAAAACAGTTTCTCGGAATTCCGGTGCATTGACGATTCCCGTTAGTGAAACCAGTGATCCAACGCCTGATTGACCTGCTGTCTCGACGGTCAACGTGTGCAGGCCAAATGATCGCATGATCGGTCCCTGAACCATTCCCATGTCAGTTATTTTTTCGAGTGGAATGGTCTTCTCAACACGGACAAAGATTCCCTTTCGCACTTTGAGAGCCTTGTCCGTCAGAACGCACTCCATGCGATCCAGATAACGTTTTGTAAAAATAAATCCAAGTGGGAACCATAGTAGCAAAAGTGGTATACCCACGATGGTCATGATGAAGACGAGGGCTCCGCTAAGAAGCCAATAGACGCAGACTTTGGGATTGAACTCAGCAACGAGAATGTTTTGTTCTGCAGACATGGTTGCGATTAAACTGGTGTTTGGGTTTTGGTTGGTTGCAGAAAATGCAGGTTGTGGACCGCATCATGCATCGATGAGATTGGTGAAATTCAGAAGCGATATTCATTCTACCATCTCCAAAGTTGTTGGCATCGGTGTGGTGGGATGGATGCAACTGAGAAACTAGATGCTTTGCAGTTCTGTTTCTGTGTCAACGAATGCGACTGCTGCGGGGCCAGATGCTTGCGTGTGCTGGGAGTACAGCGGCCTGACAAGATGTTTCTCACCTGAAGAGCACCCATTCAAGTGGTTTTGCGTGTTGATGAATAGGTGGGAAACAGTGGGGTAGGGCGGTGAGAAGAAGTGGATCTGATTTTGGGCGAATTGGTTGGCACTCTTACCAGATTAGTTACCCTGAAATGCTTCTTCTTCAAGCCACTCAGTCATGGTGTTGAACACTTCGTGTGCGTCGATGATGTGGTCTGCAGAGAAAAGGATGTGTTTTTTTTGTAGGCTACCTAGGTCTGCAAAGAGAGGCTTCTGAGAAGTTTCGACGGGAAATACTTGATCTGAAGTTCCATTCATCATCAGAATGGGCTGTTTCACTTCAGGGGTATAGTGAAAGGCCTGAATTTCGGGACGGTTTTTGTGGTGCGGAACGTAACCTCCTGAAAGTAGTACCGCTGCGCGGTAACGGGTATCGGTCGCCAGTGCCATAGGACCACGCAGGGCTCCGTTACTCAAACCAAAATAGACGAGTCGCTTGGGGTCGACGTCCTGACGCGTTATTAGATAGTCCACTACACGTGAGCCATCTTTGGTCACGGCAATGTAATCATCTCTTGCGCGGATCGGTGTGTTTGAAAACTGTTGACTCAGCGTATTGCCCGACCATCTTTCATAGGTTCCTTGGTAGACAGGAAAGCAGACGATTTTTCCGGCTCCTGCCAATCGTTTGAGTAAACCGACATGAGGTTCTTGGTCAACCTTCAGTTCTCGACCATTTTCCCAGGCAGTGACTCCGGGAACAAAAATGATCGTTTCCATTTTTCCCACCCTGTCATTGGGTATCAAGAGATGTACTTTGAATCGCTCATTGTTGTAGGCGGCATTAATTTCAACGACTTCATGACGAAAGTGGTTTTTTGTACTCTCACTGTCATTGGCTGGCTGAATGGTTGCGTCCAATGGTAAATCGTGGTCATAAAGATACATAGCGCGAAGCCTTTGAAACGGTTCGCGATCCGGCCCCAGGTCAAGATCTTTGGGTTGCGCTACGCTTGCAAGTGCTTCGCTTGACGGTTCTGATTCTTTCGGATACCAGACGCATCGAAACCCGTTTTCCAAACTGCGGTCCCACGGGGAAATGCTCATCCGCGTGCTGAACGAGTAGTGGGGTGAGTTCCAGTCGCCACCCAGGTTGTATCGTTTGCCTTCTTCGTCGGCGGTCTGGCACCATTCCCTGACATTGCCCGCAAGATCCAATGCGTCGAAACGTCCAACCCCGGTCATTGCACCACAAGGAGTCGGACCGGAACTGAGAAAATTGCCAGCCGCTGCTATTATTCCTGGTTGGTCAGTATCAGCAGCCCATTTCCAGTGATGCAGGGTTGGCAAGTGTTTCGAACAGAATTTGGCATAGGCACGAGCTTCAAACCAGCTGACACCTCCTACCGGATGTTTAGCGTTACCATTGGGGTAGTGACCATTTTTCCAGCCCGCTGGACTGGGTGTCCCGGTTGAGTCGGTAAACACACCCATCGCTTGTTGCCATGGAATGGTTTCCTCCTTTTGCGTGAAATTGATTCCTTCCCAGAACGAGGGATCTTGATAGCCACCTGCATCAACAAATGCCTGGAAGTCTTCATTTGAAACTTCGAGTCGGTCGATCCAGAATTCTTCTATCGGCACCCCGTCTTCGTTTTCGTTACGGTAGATCCAAACCATCCCAGCAAGTTGAGCTTCGTTGGGTACAAGATAGCTACAGGCAGAGGTATCAAACGCTTTGGGTATTTTCAGCTGTAAGTCTCGTGAGATGTAGCCAGATTTTTCAAAACGAATCCGGATTGGCCCCCTTGGTAGTTTGATGTTTATCAAGGGCGTTCTACCCAGACTTATCCATTGATCATTGTCAGACGCAGCATCCCGAATTTTGACACTAGTGTTGGGTGGGAATTTATCGAGACTGGTTGTCAGCATGAGATCACTCATGATTTCTTCGAATGCGGCGTCTGCCTTGATGCGAGGGTCGAGTGATTGCATCATTTGATACGCGGCGACTGTCTGCTGATCATTAATCAGGTCAAGGATTTTGGGAGCAATAATCTCCCTCGCCTCTTGAAGTTGCCTTGCCTGATCGCGTGCTCTTTCCAATTCAACGGATGTTTCTGCCAGTTCTAACTCGTTGTTCCGACGTGCAGTGTCTTCGAGGTAAATCACAAGGCTTGTCAGTGACAACACCGTCAGCATCAGCAACATCAACAAGTATGCAGTGACTTGGTACCGGTGTCTTCGGACAAATAATTTGGTCTTTCTATAAATTGAGTGTGGGCGGGCTTGAACCGGGACGTTTTTGCAAAAGCGTTCGATATCGTCCGAGAAGGATTTAGCTGTCGCGTATCGATCGTCAGGAGCTTTTTCCAATGACCTGGCGACAATCCAGTCCAATTCGTGGGCCAACTGCTTCTTGAGTCCCGCAGGTGTTGTATTTCGGTTTTCAGAAAGCTGTGGTTGCTTATCAGAAAGCTGAACACTTCGACTCAGGTGACGGGGAATAATTTCGCGAGTGATAGAGAGATGTTGTTCGAGAGTTTCTGCTGACCGGAACTCATGAGCTAGAGGAATTTCGCCAGTCAAGAGCTCATGCAGAATCGCGCCTAATCCATAGATATCGGATCGCGTGTCGATTTCTCGTTGGTTGGCTCCAGTCTGCTCAGGGCTCATGTATTGCAGGGTGCCGACGATCTGATCTGCTTTTGTGAGCTGATTTTCAGCATGCAGATCCAAATCGCGAGATTTTGCAACGCCGAAGTCGATGATCTTTGGAACCGGTTCGTGGTTGTATTCTGTAATGAGGATATTGGATGGTTTCAGATCGCGGTGGATCACTCCCCGGTAATGTGCATGTTGGACCCCATCACAAATTTGCTGAAATAGTTTCAGGCGTGCACCGACCGGCAGTTGATGGTCATCGCAATAGCGGGTGATTGGTATGCCGTCGATCCACTCCATGGCAACGAACGGTTGTGCGTTGGCAGTTGAGCCTGCAGCATAGACAGATGCAATGTTCGGGTGGTGGAGTGTTGCCATGAAGCGGCGTTCAGATTCAAAACGCTGTACGGCTTGCTGGTCGAACTGTGACATTCTTAGCAGTTTCAGAGCAACCTTACGCCGAATTGGCTCCACTTGCTCCGCCAGATAAACCATACCCATGCCGCCCTCACCGATCTTTCGGAGAAAGAGATAGCCCGGAATCTCGGGCATTTCGGGTCTTGTTCCCTTCGTGGGCTCAAGCGGGTTTTCACCGAGGGGCGTATCAAGTATTGAGCACGATTTTTGATCAGCGACTAGGAGGTTTTCCAGTCGTGATCTCAATGCAGTATTGGTTCCACACACCTGATCCAGATAAACCGATCGCAGGTCATCTGATTCGATGTCCGCGGCAACACGGAAGATTTTTTCTTCGTCCAGTGTCGACATGAATTTAATTCTCCCTGCCAGTTCACCCTCTCATGGGCAAAAGAAAATCGCTCTGACCAGAAGGCAGTGCGATGAATGGCAGTGAAAGCCTGTGTGAAAAATAGGTAATTGACTTAATTACTGGACATATCCGCAGAATTCCCATCCATTTTGACCTTCAACCATGCTCTCGCATATCGCCAGTCTTGATCGGCAGTTGACGTTGAAATCTCGAGAACTTCCGCTGCTTCACGATTCGATAGCCCTGCAAAAAATCGCAATTCGACCAACTTGGCTTTTCTTGGGTGAGTCTCAGCAAGAATCGTTAATGCCTCATTGAGTGTGAGAAGCTCCGCAGGGCTGGAGGTCAAAGTGTGTTCCATCTCATGGCTGCTGACGCGATTGAACTCACCGCCACCGCGCAGAGATTTTTTTCTCCGCGCCTGTTCGATGAGAATTCGTCGCATCGCTGTCGATGCAGCGCCGAAAAAATGACCACGGCTGTTCCATCGTTGCTGATTGGTGTTCTTGGTCAATCGCAAATACGCTTCATGAACCAATGCCGTCGCTTGAAGCGTTTGGCCAGCGGGTTCGGCAGCAAGTCTCGATGCGGCCAGTTTCCGTAACTCCGAATACACCAAGGGTAGCAAATCCGCTGATGCTTCCAGATCTCCTTCTTGCATGTCCGCAAGAGTAGATTCGATCTGTGCTTCCTGAGCCTGCTGTTCTTCTGGCAGAATTGTGTCATACATCGTGAGCCTCATTCACAACCAGGATTCGCAAAGAAAAACCAGTGGGCGTAGCATTTACACGTGGTGGTCAGCGATGGCGGGGGAAATCAGAAACCTCGAAATCTGCCGATAATGTAACCGAAATCGGAACCGTTTGGAAATGATTTGCAGATGCGGTGAATCACCGGCGTTGACGCCCCCTTTTAGTGAATTTGAGCACCACAAAGTGATGTGGTGCTCGGCTCTCTGATAATGTCTTTTGCCGCTTTGCGCTGGAGTTCTCAATCGTGTTATGTGGTGAGCTGAAAAGTTACTTTCGAGTACCGTTTTCGCCTCATAGCAGCACTATCAGCATCAGATGGTGAAAGCGGAACTCAGAATCAGCTCGTCCGAAGCAATAACAGCATGGATCTACCGCCCGCTCGCGGCACCCATTCCATCGCTACTGACATCTGCCAACCTGATAACGGCACGTTCTTTTTTGAGCGGTTGATGTGAATTTGTCACTTGACGCCTTTAGCCTTTGCAAATTCCGCACGGTCTTCCCTCGTTGGCACTACATGGACGACCACGTTTGGTGTTTTGGTAGTTCTCGCATTGGGAGTTGTGGCGGACTCCCGATGACAGATTGAGCCAGTAGCCAGTCACGGGGCCTTTGGGGGCTTTAATACTTGTGGAGGGCCCGCGTGGTTGCCTTCGAAATTCCCAAGGAGCGATTGGTTGGGTGTCAGCCCATAGACCCAACTTGCTCTCTTTTGCTTTCTTCTCCAAACGTGCCAAACGCTCTTCGTCGTTGTAGTACTTGTAGTGCCAAGCCCAACCGCCTTCGACCATTTTTGCGTTTACATCTGAATCACGGTCATGGATGATCCCGAGCGTTCGCCCGTATTTATCTGTACCCGTTTTCTTCAGAGTGATGACTTTTCCAAAAACCATTGTCGCAAGAGCCTGCTTGGATTTGTTACCAAAACTTTGTTTTGTTTCTGGTGCGTCGATACCGTAGAGACGGACCTTCAGCGTTTTCTGGTTCACCAACAGTGTTACGGTATCACCATCAGTGACACTGACCACTTTTCCCGTTAGATGCTCCGTGATCTTGGGTGGCGTGGCAAACGTGAGGCCAGCAAAAACGAGAATGAGCAATGCTGAAAAACGCATGACTTGGGTGGGGCTGAAAGGGCTGTTGCTGTGATCGAAGGAACTGTGATCGAAGGAACTGTGATCGCAGGAACCGTGATCGTAGGAACCTAGTGATCATTCACCAGAGAGAACGATTTGTAATTGATTGAGGATCGTAGCGGTCTAAAAATAAAGCCTCGGTGGAATTGACCATTGCCGGGGCCGCGAAAAACTAACCTGCACGATCCGCTTCCTTATTCCCACAGTCTACTCCATGGAATTCAGGCGGCGATACAACTGGGGAAAGGGGCAACCAAGCAAAAAATCCTTTTTGAAAACTCTTCTGCGATTGGCATGAACCGTGTGAGCTGCGGGAAAAATTCTTGATGAATTGGGTACTGTTCGCAGCAACTCCAGAAAGCAGCATGAGATAGGGGCCGTCACTCTCGTGACGACCCCTAGTATTCCATTCTGTGCACTGCAGCATCAATCAGTATTTCGGGCCGATCGCTAAAAAAGCGGTGCCAGTTCGTGTCAGTCCTTTACCCGATTAAGCAAAATCACCTCATTCTCAGCGTCTACCTGAGGAATTCCATCCAAGGTTCGTTTTGAGATCACATGTCGAAACACGTTTTTGTTGGAGATGTCGAATAGACACAGCTCAAAGAGGCGACCCGCTGGTGTGTCTCCCGAACGCTCCCAAAGGAGTTTGCCATCTTGATAGGAACGCAAAAATCCTTTCATTGTCACACCTGTTGACGTTTGATACTGCATCACGAGTGTCCCAAGCGATGGATCATAACTAATCACGCAAAGCACTTCGAAGACTTTGCTGTCTTTTCCCTGTGTCATCTGCCAATTCAAAGTTGCAAGGGTGCCAGTTCTGCTTAGCGTGGTCTTGCAAACCACATCTGAAGCAGCCTTGCGAGCACCGTAGGCTTTGCTTCCAGAGTTTTCAAAGCTGCCTTTAAATTCGCCCAGTAGAGGTTTGATCAATTCCATGGGAGACGCTTGAAGCACTGCGATCTCATCGGTCACACGACGCCACCTGGCATTTCCTTGGCGAAGAGCAATGTTGTGTGTTTCGTGATAGAAGTCTTCATCGATCTGGAAGACATATCGGTAGTTGGCTTTACTCCATTCTTTCTTTTCAACTGGAACAACCGGACGCTGTTCTTGAGCATTGAACAGCAGCAGATTCTGGTTGATCGGTTCCACTTTAAATTTGACTTGCCACTCTTTTCTTGTTTCATCTCCAGACTTTTCTGTGATCGTTTCGATGAATTCAGTGGGAGAGTTTCCTTGGAGGATTTTTTTTGTTCGGGTGATAACCTCACCGTTGGCGTTGACCCGATCCAGAGTCCATTCTCCGGGTATGAGTGACATTCGCTTGTCGTTGTCGGCCGCCGCCACGATGCCGCACGTAAAATAAGTCGCGAGCAACAGGATCGCTATGCGTTGTGTAATCATTAATGGGTCTCCGAGTGTGATGTTTGTTGACAGATATGAAATCGGTGCGAAGCTGGATCCCGTCACCGAACGTTGCAGAACAAGCTTCGTGCATGAGTAATAAATTTGCTTTTTCTCGATTCGTCTTGGTCGAACAGTGCTCTATCCGTCGACCACGTTTAGCTACGTGACTGAACACCGGCATTGCCGAGTAATCCAAGTGTTTTGCAGCGGGAAGATAGAGGCCATTTTCTTTTTTTGTGAAACGAGTGTCCGTTCGGAACTCAAAGCAGGGAATCAGGTGTTGAATCGCGTTACCGTCGGTCACGAATCGCTTTGTCAAGGAAAGCTGCTGGTGGTTTGCTGAATGGGCTGTGCACCTTCAAGACGTTTTGCACGCCGGAATAATTCAGCGTGTGAAGTCAGATCGGTTGAGAGATGCTCGCCCATTTGAACGCTTTCCTGACAAGGTTGAGTCAGCTCAGGAAGAACAGAAGAAGTCTGCGACAGCTCTTATTTTAGCTTTCGAAACACCAAGGGTTCACGCCACTGTTCAAGCACACTCCGGCCATCATCGAATGTCCACTCGGAAAAGACGCGAGTCAGTTGGTCGCCTTCCAAGGTCATTGTCATGGTCAATCCCATTGAGACGCCTTCAGTATTAACTCCTTGGAAGCGGGTCTTGGAAATTCGCTTGTCATCTTCAACTTGTAGCGAAACACGCTCTCCTCGCCATGAACTGCCTGTGATATCAGTTCCAACCTGCGTTACGCGTTTACGCGATGCATCCCAATAGACAAGGATTGTGTTTTTTTGTGTTGCTTCTCCATCTTTTTCGATTGCAACGTTCTTGGAACGCAGAGCCCGACCATCCAAGATCCACTCTGTATGTATTTGCCACTGTGATCCGTCAGGTAAGTTTGCTTCCCAGACTCCCGTGGTGTCGAAGCCTGCCATGTATTCGGCAATCGGGTTCTTTCTGTGTAACTCTGAGTGGATCGTGTTTCCGGTCGTTTTCAGAGTAATGCTTTCCTTGCGGTGGTTTGCATTGATCTGTGTGATCTCGATGTTGTAATCCTGCGTCTTGCCACGGCTCGTTTCCTGATAGGTCCACCGCTCAGTACCGGATTCGGTATCAATGCCCGCCAATGTCATTTTCCCAGAGTACGGCTTACCCGTATCAAAGCCTGCAAAAAGCCCTTCAATTTGGCCGCTGTCTTTGTTCCATGAAACGGATCCACCGCCTTTGGAAATTATTTCACCATCTGTGGTCTGCATTCGATGGCTCAACTGTATTTCGCTTCCCTGCTCAGTTAACAGACTATTTGATGTTTGGGTATACGCGATGCCTGCGGGGATTCCCTCAAATATCTCCTTGGTCGTGCCCGTTGCTTCCCATGTACCAATGAATTGGTGTTGCTGAAGAAACATACGGTATTCCTGCCAACTGGCAGGTTTCTGCAATCCTGCACTCTTGGGACTTGCCGATTGGTCTTCAGCAGATAGTCCTCCCACGCAACTGCACAGGAACGAGACACATAATATTAATCGCAACATCAGAAACCTCTTGGTCTGTAGTGAAACATGGACGATCCAGTCAGCGGTACTGCTTCCGCTGAATGTCGTGTTGATGGTTTGGAAGCAGGTTCAAAGTAACCACAGGATCAGTGCGAGGTTGATCCGCACATTGTCCGAAGGATTGTGAACCCAACGGGCATTCTGGAATCAATCTGTTTCGCTAGCTCTTTCTGAATCCATTGTTTTTCAAGTTGGAGCAGGTTGAGTTCCTCAAACCATCGCGACACCGATCAGGGGCTTCGATGAGTGGACACTGATCGAGTTTGTTCCGTCCGGCAGGCTCGCCTTTACTTGCGGCGGAATATCGTTGTGGATTTTTGATCCGCATCGGTGAGTAATGAATGGAATTCATCACCTTTATGAGTGAAAATCCAAGTGCGTTTCCCAGATTCGTTCTTGGACTGCCAAGTGCCGTCGTCCAGTTTGGTCCATGAAAAATTTGTCGGGTTCCCTTTGCCGAAGCGTCCCCAATTCATCAACTGTTCATTTTCTTCGTCCCAGCCAACGCACGCATTGAGAGTCCAAGCAATCTCGCCATCAGGTTTGTACTGGATCATTTGGTTATTTAGAAAAGTGTGAGTTTCGTCCCAATGGAATTTCCAAGTACGACGCCCACCGTTATCCGTTTCTGCCACCCAGTCACCGACAAAAGCATCCAGACCCTCAAGATTAGAATCTGCTTCGTGAACTCTCCGACGCATGGTGATGTCCATGTCCTGACCTTCAGTGGCTTTTACAAATCGGAAGTTGTTGCTATCCAGTTTCTGCACTTCCATTTTTCCCTCAGAGACTGTGCCATCGGGACGTACATTTCTGGCGGCACCCGACCATTTGGTGTCAGAATCAATGCGATAGCGGAGCACCAATCTTCCCTCGGTGGGGCCATACCAGTTCTCCACCATTTCTCCAGTTTCGGGATCCCACGCACTTACCCCAAAATCATTGTGTATCTCTGACACAAAGGTCATCCAGAGCCCCTGTTTCCCAGGGGCCCAACGAGCGGTGTAATGGCCTTGAAACTTTTTGCCATTTTCAATGGCGGTATAGTCCCACTCTCCTACCAGATAAGCCATCTCGGCTTGAACTTTCGCTGGCACTTTGACTGACTCTTGTGCGCTCAGCAGGCTGTTCGGCAAAGACAGTACAAAAAGAGTCGCAACAGTGAGCAGATACCTCATGAGAACTTCTCCAAATCTATTTCAGAAAACACGAATGACAGTAAGGGCGAGAGAGATTTTGGCCACCGGTACGCTTTTGCAGTCGCCCCAACGCAGTCCCACGATCAGGCAGTCGCTCGCTATGTGCGGGGTATCAAGCCAATCATTGGCGTTGATCACGGGCATCTCACGCTGAAGTCGGACTAAGGACTTTCCGACTTGGAAACTCGCGTACCGTTTGGCATGCTTTTCAATTTCAGTGCGAAGACTACCGCCAAACTACCCAGAACTCTGACGCACAAATTGCCAGTTTTTTGAAGTTTCTTTGAGTGTCCCGGACGCAAAATAAATGTCGGGGCCACCATTTTGGTCTCGATCGCTCTATCCAAAAACAAGAACGACTGAGAATTTTGCAATGGCCTATGAGACGCCTCTTCACAGGATGCAGCCCAATAGCTTGTTTTGGTTTTGTCCTTGTGTCCCAGTGATCAGTCATTTCAAAACAACTAAGGTCTGTTGGCGGTTACCCCAGCGCAGCACAGGATTTGTTGCGGTTTTTCGTGGATTGTGACAAAGATACGATCGACTTGGCCGTTACAACAGATAGGCCGTGACAGCGATTTTCCATGTCATGACAGAACAGAATCCTTGCAAACTTAAATTCCCTTTCAAAAGAAAAGAACCAGATGAAGCGTTTGATTATTTTTCTGGCTGCATTGTCAGTGCTCTCCGCCCCGAGTGTTTATGGAAAACGTGGTGCGGCCGTCAAAGTTCCACGCGTCACAGTCGGAAAAATTGAGTACCGCGCGCCGACGAGCCAAATGGGATGTGTTGAAGCTTGGGATACCGAAAGCGATGAGATGGTCTGGCGGCGTCAAATCTATGTCGTGAAATACACAGTGGGGCTTGAGCGGGATGTCCAAGACGTATTTATCACGGCGATTGGACTCAAGGATGAAAATTTAGTCGTGAGTAATGAACGAAAATCGGAATACGAATTGGATCTGGACACACTTCAAGTCAAAGTGTTGAAAGGGGCGTTGGTGGAAACGAAGTGATTTATTGCATGCCAAGGGTCGTGTTGAGGACTCGAAATTGAAGCTTGCAGTGGCGTCTTAACGCCTCTCGAACACTCGACTCAACTTTTTGGAACAGCAAGAGCTTGCAGCCTAGCTTTGTTACGGGCGATCTTGCGCCCGCTGGCCCGCAGGTGATGCATCGCCTGCGGGGAGTTCGCTAAACCGTGGATTACGGTTCGGAGAAGTCTGGAACTAGCCGTAAACCTGCGGAGGCGTACTCATCACCGTTCGGGAACAGATGAGTTCCGGAAGGAGCGGTCCGTACTTGTTGAGTGATTTTCCATCGTCAACAGTGGTACTGAACTGCTAATTCTTCATCACTTTGAGGACGGCATCACCGAACGCCCGACCCTTGAGGTAGTACGTTTTGCCTGACCCGAGGTAATGATAGGGACGATCGTTACCCACGGCTTGCCACTGTGCTTTTTGTTCATCGGTACCTTTCCAAAATCCTTTCTCATACAGTTCGTGTGCTTTGGTGTCGTAATACTCAGCGGTTGGGACAAAAACGACGCGGTCTTTGAATTCCGGCAATTTTGCGGTGTTTGCCTGCGCCGTTTGGAAATCACCCCGACTTGGAATGCCGCCCGTGCTGAGTTCACCAATGATGAATGGCATATTGGGTGCACTGAGATCCTCTCGCACGTCGCGGATGAACTGGGCAAGCCAGTTCGTGTAATCGGCGTACTTTGTCTCGCGGTATTCAGCACGAACCTTATCGTTGAAACCCTGATGCCAGATAAAGCCAGCGATCTCCGGTTGGTAGCCCTTTAATGCCGGGAACTTCTGTTCGAATGTCGCTAATTCTTCCTTTGTGTGGGCGACCAGTTTTCGATAGCTGTCACCAAACTGAATTTTCAGTTCATCAAACGTTGCTGCAGGCTTTGGTTTTCTTGCTTTTTTTCCCGCCTTCTTTTTCTCCTCGTAGTTCTTCATTTGCGATTCGAATTTAAGTTTCGCGTCAGCAACCATCTGTTTCAGTTCCGCGTCGGTGGGTAGGGCGTTTGGTGGTCGGAATGGCTTGTGGATACTTTTGCCACCCCATGCGACCTTGATCAGCAAGACTGGTTCGTCAATCGCATCTCCGACAGCGTGACCAAAGCCGAACTCGGGGCCGATAGAGTCTTCACCCTTCGTTCCATAACCAACCGTGAGCGGCCCGTGCTTAGCGCCGCTGCTTTTTGATGGGTACGTAATCCAAACATCGTCACGTTGCTTCCAGTTGTCGCCGTCTTTAAGCGAGCCGTAAGACGATTTAATCAGCGGATCACTCTTATACGTATCCAGGTGAACGGGATTGCCTTTTCCTTCCATGTTGGATTGACCGGAAAGGATGAACACCTTGACCGTCTTTGCTTCTGCCAGAGTAGGGAAAGTGCTCAGCAGCACAAGCATGAATAGGTGCATCATACGGTTAGTCATTGGAGTTCCTTGCAACTCAAATTTGTTCAAAGAGGGTCCTGTATATACTTCGTCCAACTGATGAACACACAGGCACGGTGAGCTTATCGTACTGTATGTGGGGTTAGCGAGAGTCCTCATTGTTTGGGACGTTATTCATGACGATGAACACCGTACTCTCCACGTGGTCGATTGAATCTGGTCGCCCGGCGCATACCAGACATGGGCGGGTGATGGTGAAAGAGAGTCCCGCTGCGGTGTACAGGTGTTGTTGGTATCAACAGAGGAGGCAAATCTTGTCTTGACAGTGCGATCCTTGGTCATGCAACTCGTTTTGATTTCATTGCCGTGAGCTACCTTCGCATGAACGTTTTCACGTTGCTCCACCGAATCCTCAGTTCTTTATTGCGTGGAGTGTGCACGGAAACAACGGACAGGGATTACTGTCTCGACAACGCAACGAGTGGGACCGACGAATTTCACAATCCATCCGAACGGTTTAATGAGATAGACTAGAGCTGCCACTGGCACGTCAGCCAACCGCGCAGTGCTTCATTCAATCAAGCGGACCTGTTCGGAAAAGCTAAACTTATTCAATGTCTCATCAACGACAACTTCCTATGTTACGCACGCTTGTCTATTTGTTGATTTCTTTTTGGTGTGTTGTCGTGTCAAGTTTGACGCACGCTGACATCCCGCCCAATATCGTGGTCATTTTGGCTGATGACTTGGGCTGCTGCGATATGACCCTGTACAACGGTTGGGTGAAAACACCGCGCATTGAACAGATGGCTGAACAGGGAATGCTATTCACTGATTTTCACACGAATTCCTCGGTCTGCAGTCCGACTCGTGCGGCCTTCCTTACCGGACGGTATCAGCAGCGTGTCGGTATCGTTGATGTGATCGTTGGTAGTCGGGAACCTCAGAGCGGCATATCTCCCTCGGTCCCTACTCTCCCACGGGTCTTCAAGAACCATGGTTACGCGACTGCTCTTTTCGGCAAGTGGCACTGTGGATATCAAGACCAGTACAACCCAGTCCACCATGGGTTCGACGAATTCGTCGGCTTTCTCAACGGCGCGACGGATTATCACAAGCATGGGGCGTGGCGAGTCGGCCTTGAAAAGAAGGACTCGCCAGGCTACTCGACGCACATCATTACTGACCGTAGCGTCGACTTCATCAGACGCAA
>Ga0315320_10001363_pt1 | contig 20174 bp, 14 predicted proteins | sample M140m21515metaG_FD_203458 | JGI IMG/M metagenome (GOLD analysis project Ga0315320, IMG submission 203458) | Ammonia-oxidizing marine archaeal communities from Monterey Bay, California, United States - M1 40m 21515 | ecosystem: Environmental > Aquatic > Marine > Coastal | place: USA: California... | reverse complement strand
GGGCAGTTGTCGCGATCGTCATTCTATTTTGTTTTCTTTACCCCCACGAAAAACTACTTATATACGGTGTTTTACCAGTGCCAGCCTGGATCGTGGGGATCTTATATGTTGGATTGGATATACTCACAGCGTTTAATCAGGCGAGTGGGGCTGATTCTCGGATAGCCTGGCAGGCTCATCTTGGTGGAGCCGGCTTTGCGGCCGCCTATTATCTGCTGAAGTGGGATTTTGCGTTTCTTAGCAGATGGTTTTCAACTCGCAGGCCGAAGCTTACCGTCTATCGGCAAGATGTTAACAGCAGGGTGGTTAAGGATGAGGTAAGTGCTGAAAACCAATTGATAGTTCAGGGTGAAGAAATACTAAAACAGTTACACGAGAAGGGCGAGTCAAGCTTGAGTTCTCGTCAGCTTAAAACCCTTGAGCGTTATAGCCAACTGCTCCAACAACGCCGGGGACGAGATGACGATCAGTACCGATTCTAGTAGTTCGGTTATTTCTCGAAGGCAAATGCTTGCTTCTGTAGGTGGCGGCGCTGGAATGTTAGCATTGCAGGCCATGATGTCCGAAGAGAGAGCACAGGCCACTGAGCCAGATCTTTATGCTCCGCGTGAACCACACTATCCATCGCGAGCATCCCGAGTGATTTGGTTGTTTATGCATGGGGGTCCAAGTCACGTTGATCTGTTCGATTTTAAGCCGGATTTGATCAAGTATGCCGGTAAGCCAGTTCCAGATTCGTTTGGTAATGTTATGACTCGGCGTAACGTGGCAAAAAACCCCCTGTTGGGGCCGATTAAACCATTTCGCAAACGAGCTGAATCCGGGCTGGAGATTAGTGAGTTCCTGCCTCATATCGCGGAGCATGCTGATCGACTTTGCGTTATCCGATCGATGCATGGCGATAGTGTGAATCACCCGCAATCGGTTTACCAGATGAATACGGGTAACATTTTGATGGGACATCCAAGTGTTGGCAGTTGGATCGCTTATGGGCTGGGAACATTAAACAGGGATATGCCGGCATTTGTGGTGTTGCCAGACCCGGGTGGCGGGCTTAAAGGTGGGCCTCCAGCCTGGGGAAGTGGTTATTTACCAGCCAGTTATCAGGGGATGACGATGAGACCGGGGGAAGCTCCTATTCTCAACCTTGCTCCACAGCCGGGTATTTCACAAAAGCGTCAAGGCGAAGCGTTCGCATTTTTGCAGGACATGAATGGTCGTTTTGTCGATCGCATTGGTGAGGATGATGAACTACAGGCCCGGATCGCAGCTTATGAGTTGGCATTTCGAATGCAGGCAGCCGCACCCGCATTAGTAGATATTTCTCAGGAGACGGCAGCAACGCATCGGTTGTACGGGCTGGAAAACAAAGAGACGGCTGAGTTTGGGCGTCGTTGTTTGTTAGCCCGCCGGATGATTGAACAAGGCGTTCGATTTGTACAGGTTCATTCCGGAAACACCCTTGGATGGGATGCGCATAAGGATGTATTAAGTAATCACACAGAGTATTGCGGTAAGACGGACTTGCCAGTAGCAGGGTTATTAACCGACTTAGCACAACGAGGGCTACTTGATGACACACTGGTGATTTGGTGTGGTGAGTTTGGGCGTATGCCTATGAGTGAACAGGGTAAAGGACGAGATCATAATCCCTGGGGATATTGTAGTTGGTTGGCCGGTGCTGGTATTGAGGGTGGCCGTGCGATTGGAGCAACGGATCCGATTGGATTGCGAGCAGTAGAAGACAAGGTTCATGTGCGAGATTTTCATGCCACGTTGCTGCATCTGATGGGTATTGATCACATGGAACTGTCGTACTTCCACAATGGACTCGAGGAGCGTTTAACCGGCCCACAGGAAGCGCATGTTGTGGAGGCGGTCTAATGCGGTTCTGGTTTTGTTCTCTACTACTACTCTTATGTGCTACGCCGGCAGATAGTCAGGACTATCTGGAATTACCGATTTTGGCAGAAGATCGGGAGCATTGGTCATTCCGGCCTATCGTACGCCCAGATCTTCCGGAGGTTCAGAACGATGCATGGTCGAAAAATCCGATCGATATGTTTATTTTTGCCAAGTTGAGTAAAGCACATTTAAGCCCAATGCCAGCAGCAAGTCACAACGCATTAGTCAGGCGACTTTATCTGGATTTAACAGGGCTTGCTCCTATCTATGACGAGGTCATTGCGGATAGGCATTACGAGCAGCTGGTAGATGAATTGCTAAATTCCCCTCGCTTTGGTGAACGGCAGGCTCAGCACTGGTTAGATCTGGCTCGGTTTGCAGAGACAGACGGCTTTGAACACGATCAGATACGAACGGAGGCGTGGCGATACAGGGACTGGGTGATTGACGCATTCAATCGCAATATCCCCTATGACGAATTTATTCGCCAGCAGCTAGCTGCTGATGAGCTTGATGAATCAAAAGACAGTGTTGCTACGATGTTTTGTTTGTCAGGACCGGACATGCCGGATATCAATTCCCAGAACGAGAGATCACACTCGCTTTTGAATGAGATGACGAGTACGGTGGGTGCAGTCTTTATGGGGTTGCAGGTTGGGTGTGCGCAGTGTCATGACCATAAGTTTGATCCGATTAGCCAGGCCGACTTCTACCGTCTGCGAGCCATGTTTCAGCCAGCCGTGCATGTCATTAAGAACAAGAGTGTCGAAGTTCTGCGAGAACAGGGGGAACCGCCCGAAGCTCGCCTGATGATTCGTGGTGATTTTGATAAGCCGGGAATGAAACTTGAACCGGGGGTGCTCCGAGTCGTTTCTGGCAAACAGCCGATGCTCATCGAGACAACCAAAGCTGGAACGACGGGTCGCCGCCTGGCTTTGGCTAATTGGCTTACCGCCAAAGATCATCCACTCACGGCCCGCGTCATAGTGAATCGGATTTGGCAACAACATTTTGGTACTGGATTGGTTTCGACACATAGTGATTTCGGGATCATGGGGACATCGCCATCCCATCCGGCGTTACTCGATTGGCTCGCAGCAGAGTTGCAATTGCAAGATTGGGATCTGAAAGTCATCCATCGTTTGATTGTGACGAGTGCAACTTATATGCAGGCGAGTGCGGGCGGAGAGGTCTTTCATCAGAACAAGAAAGCAGATCCGGATAATATTTTGTTGAGCCGATTTCCTCGCCAGCGATTAGATGGAGAAGCAATTCGTGATTTAATGCTGGTTGCTGCTGGATTTTGTCAGCATGAAATGGGGGGCCCAGGAGTACGTCCTCCAATTCAGAAAGAAGTATCTCAGACACTCTTGAAAAATCAATGGAATATTTCACCTGATGAAGAGGATCATTATCGACGAAGTATTTATATTTTTGCTCGGCGGAATTTGCGGTATCCGATGTTCGAAGCATTTGATCGACCGGATGCTAACGTGAGTTGTCCGAAACGACAGAAGTCGACGACGGCGCCTCAGGCTTTGATTTTGTTTAATTCCAAGTTGAGTATGGATTTGGCGCGCCGTATGGCGAGCGACATTCTGATGACTATCCGAGACGATGATGAATTTATACGCGAAGTATTGCGGCGTTGCTGGAGTCGTGAACCAGAACCTGAAACAATGAATGCCGCTCTCGCCTATTTTGCCAAAAGCCGTAAGGATGCGCAAATCACTCCCCTTGATGCATTAAATCAGGTTGCGCCCATCCCATTGCCCGCCGATCTTTCTGTTCGTGAGGCCGCGGTCTACTCTGAATTTTGCCTGATAGCTTTCAATACCCTCGAATTCATCGTCATGCAGTAAAATCACTGCAAAAACTCTTGCTGCAGCGGGGGTTCTTGCAGCCCTTTTATCGTTTTAGCATCGGCGTGGTTCCAGAATCTTTCGTGAAACGTGATGAGGTGTATTGGAAAGTCTTTTATAATCGAAATATGTTACTCGGCTCTTATTATTGGCAACAAATCGTTTTGCGGTTAGTCTTGTTCGCATTGCTTTTCACCAGCCTTGCGAATACTTCTAATGCGCAAGATCAGTCTCTCGGCTTGAAGGCGTCACAAATTCTTAAGGCCAAGTGCGTGAAGTGTCACAGCAGTCAAAATCGCAAGGCCGATCTCGATTTATCATCGGTTGACGCTATTTTAAAGGGCGGTGAATCGGGACCAGTCATTGCTGTAAATTATGAAGATAGCCTTTTATGGGAGATGATTTCTAACCAGGTGATGCCTCCGGAAGATGAGCCACAGCTTTCTAAGCAGGAGCTTGGAACCTTGAAAGAGTGGCTTGAGCAATCAAAATTTGAACCGTTGGCGAAAGAGCATACGTCGCAGTGGGAAGTATTGCCGGTGCTGCAACTGCGATGTGTGGTTTGTCATGGAAAGCAGGTTGCTGAAGCGGGTCTCGATTTAAGGACACGGGAAGCCATTCTTAAAGGAGGAAACTCTGGCCCAGCCATTATTCCAGGTAATCCAACAGAAAGCCTACTCTTAAAGAAGATCCATGCTGGTGAAATGCCTCCAAAACGGCGGATTGTTGAAGCAAGTATCAAGGTGATTACACCGACAGAAATAAAGAAGCTTGAAAATTGGATTGCCGAAGGTGCTTCTAATGATATGCCGGTCATCGATTCACTTGGCATCGATCCGGATCCGTTGGTATCAGACAATGATCGCAATTTTTGGGCCTTTAAGGTGCCGGTCAAATCAGCTTTGCCGGAATCTATTAAAGGGGGATGGAGTCAAAATAGTATTGATTCTTTTGTGTTACACGGCATCGAACAAGCCGGGCTGAAACATTCCCCGAGGGCAAATAAAGAGGGCCTGATTCGGCGAGTGTATTTTGATCTTTTGGGTATTCCGCCGACGCTTGAGCAATTGCAGCGATTTCTTAACGATGCTTCACCGACGGCTTATGAGCAATTAGTCGAACGTGTGCTGGCATCGCCCTATTATGGTGAGCGATGGGGAGGCTTATGGTTGGATTTGGCTGGCTATTCTGATAGCGAAGGCATTTCTGAAAGTGATCCGGTTCGGCCATCGAACTATTTATACCGTGACTATGTCATTCGCAGTTTCAACGCTGATAAACCATATTCAGACTTCCTTCAAGAACAATTGGCTGGTGATGACTTGGCCGATTACACCGATCCCAATCATGTGACTCAGCAGACGGAAGACAATCTCATTGCGACGGGTTTCTTGAGACAGCCTCCCGATGGTAGCTTTGCCAATATCACAGGTTTTGTACCGGATCGTAATCGATACATTGGGGCGGCGATTGAAGTTTATAGTTCAGCTATTCTTGGCCTCACTCTCAAGTGTGCCAAATGTCATAGTCACAAGTTTGACCCTATTCCGCAGCGGGATTATTACCGACTTTTAGCGGTTTTCAAGGGCGCGCTTGACGAAAACGCATGGATGAGCCCGTTAAAAGCTCAGGGGGTTTCGGCACTCAAGCCGATGCGATTACTGAGTGTTACAGAAACGGCAAGACGCAAGGCAATCGAAGCTAATAATGACCGGGTTGAAGCGGAATTAGTGGAAATACGCAAAGAGCTTTCGATCGTTGAAGTTGCTGCGATTAGCAGGCTTCAGGATGCCGCGATGAATGCCTTGCCGGAGCAAATTCGGATGGATGTTAGATCCGCGTTAAATGAAGCTGAGCAGAAGCGATCCAAGGTGCAGCGGTATTTGGTAGAGAAGTTTGAAAAGGAAATACGGTTCAATATTGAAAAAGCTCAGGAAGCGGATGTCGAATTTAAAGCGAAGCGAGAGCAGCTTATCGCGAGGATCGCAGCAAAAACCAATGAGAAGCAGGAGGTCACTCCCATTCGAGCTCTCTGGGATCGCGGCGATCCTTCTCCTACCTATATTCTGACACGTGGTGATTATCTCAATCCATCACGGATGGTTAGTCCGGGCGTCCCTTCCGTTTTGATGGGGGTGCAACAAGAATTCACCGTACGAAAGCCATTTGAAAATTCACCCAGTACAGGTCGGCGGCTTGCATTGGCAGAGTGGACTATTGATAAGTCTAACCCACTTACGGCCCGAGTGATGGTAAACCGCATTTGGAAGCACCACTTTCAGCATGGAATGGTAAAGACGCTTGATAATTTTGGTCTGGCTGGCGTAAAACCTTCTCACCCGGAATTGCTTGATTGGCTGGCAGTTGAATTTATGGAGAGCGGCTGGAGTATCAAACACATGCATCGATTAATTATGACCAGTTCAACTTATCAGCAAACCTCATCGGTATCCGAACAGCACGAATTGCGTGATCCACAGAACAAATGGCTAAGTCGTATGCCGATGCGTCGAATGGATGCTGAAATGTTGAGAGATTCCTTAATAACATTGGCGGGAGTCCGCTGGGATAAACAGTTTGGCCCCGGAGATCTCGCCGTATCCAGACCAGACGGTCTGATTACTACCTTGCCGGTTTATAATGATGTCTGGAGGCGTAGTATTTATGTATTGCATCGACGAACGTTAATGCCCACGTTGTTGACCTCATTTGATAGGCCTCGTATGAGTCCGAATTGTATTGAGCGAACGGAATCTACCGTAGCCCCTCAGGCGTTGCATCTAATGAACAATAAGCAGGTAAATTCATGGGCAGGGCAGTTTGCCAAGCAAATCATTCAAGAGACAGGAAACATTCGCGAGGCGCAAATTCGCCAGTCTTACCAGAAAGCTTTGAGTCGCCAGCCTGATGAGCAGGAGCTTCAATTAACGCTTGCCTATATGCAAAAAATAGCGGAGGCTGCTAAACCGGGGACGCCACCTGAGGAGATTAATCTTCAGGTACTGAGTAATGTCTGCCATGCTTTAATTAATTCAGCGGCCTTTATTTATATTGATTAGAGAATCATGGATCCATATCCGATAGACGATGATCAGGCCATAGGCCGGCGGCGATGGCTCACTAGCACGGCAGCGGGGCTTCAGGCTGCCGTGCTGACAGATCTGTTTTCCAAAGACATCTACGGCATGGAGACACCGCAGATTAGATCGACCTATGATTTGAAGCCGCAGCCAACACACCATGAGCCCCAAGCTAAGAGTATCATTCATCTCTTTATGAATGGTGGTCCCAGCCAAATGGATCTATTTGATCCCAAGCCGGAACTGGATAAACGCCACGGGCAGCCCTATTTTAGTGAGTTGGCATCGGAGGTTGAAAACCCAACGGCAGCCGGTGCGTTGATGAAGTGTCCGTATAAGTTCTCCCAGCACGGTGAGTCAGGACAGTGGGTCTCGGATGCGTTGCCGCATACGGCTGAAATCGTGGATGAACTGGCTGTGATCAAGTCAATGTACACGACAAACTTAACCCACGAACCGGCGTTGTTTAAAATCCATGGAGGACAGGAACTGCCAGGCATGCCTTCGATTGGAGCGTGGGTTTCTTATGGATTAGGCACCGAAAATCAAAACTTACCCGCCTATGTTGTGCTTGATGATCCGCTAGGGTGGCCGGTGAATCAATCTCAGAGCTGGCAATCAGGTTTTTTGCCTCCGGTTTATCAGGGGACGCGATTTCGCAGTACCGGTGAGCCGGTCTTAAATTTAAGCCGTGATTTTGAACAAACCGATCAAGTGACTAGTCTTGAGCAGGAATTGATTGCGGGGCTCGACAGGATTCACAAGAGTAGACGACCACGGCAATTGAGGCTGGATGCGCGCATGGCTAGCTATGAATTGGCAGCTCGTATGCAGCTGGAAGCCACCGATGCATTGGATATCGCCAAAGAGACTCAAGCAACACTCGATATGTATGGCATTGGTGAAGATACGACAGATTCGTACGGTCGTCGTTGCCTGTACGCTCGCCGATTAGTCGAACGAGGCGTTCGTTATGTACAGCTGTATATTAATTTTCAGATTTGGGATAATCATACAGGGCTAACTGCAGGATGTAAGGGGGCTTGCGACCGAACAGATCGTCCAATTGCCGGATTGATTCGTGACTTGAAGCAGCGTGGATTGCTGGATTCCACATTAGTTGTTTGGGGAGGTGAGTTTGGTCGGTTGCCGATTGCTCAATTGCCGGCCAATAAAGACACCGCTAATGCCGGTCGCGATCATAACAAGAATGCCATGATCACCTGGATGGCTGGAGGTGGAGTCAAGCCGGGAGTTTCTATTGGTGCCACCGATGAACTTGGATTTGCAGCCGTTGAGGATCGAATTTCAGTAGCAGACTGGCATGCTACCATTTTGCATCAACTTGGCCTTAACTATGAACATCTCTACTTCGAGCGTAATGGCCTGAAGGATCGGCTCACCAGTGTCGAAGAAGCTCACCTTATCAAGTCAATCCTGAAATGATTTTCTGCCTCTTCACAGAGATGCTCAGGGTTCAATTTGAGCTAATAACGTCTATTCGACCACCTCGGTTTCAGCGTACAATGAAGAAACCGTTATTCGGAAGAAAATAATAGGAGAATTCCACTATGCTTAAGCGAACGTTCATCGCTGTATTTGCCGTGATGGCAATGGCAACTGCCATGGTTGTATCTGCAGCGGACGCGCCGGCAGCATTAAACTTTAAAGCCAAAGATATTGATGGCAAAGAAGTTAATCTGTCTAAGTACCAAGGGCGTGTTGTACTAGTTGTCAATTTAGCGAGCCGCTGAGGGTTGACCCCTCAATACCTGCAGTTGCAGGGTCTGCACAAAAAATACAATGCCAAGGGTCTTTCTGTTGTGGGGTTCCCCTGCAATCAATTTGGAAAGCAAGAGCCGGGCACAGAAGCACAGATCAAAGAATTCTGTACTTCGAATTATCAGGTTCAATTTGACCTGTTTTCGAAGGTCGATGTAAACGGGGATACAGCTCACCCGTTTTACAAGCATATTACTAGTCAGGAAACAAAGCCCAAGGGAGCCGGAAAGGTTTCCTGGAACTTTGAAAAATTCCTCCTAGACCGAGAAGGAAATGTGATTGCTCGATTCGAACCGCGTACAAAACCTGACGCGCCGGAATTGATCAAGTTGATTGAAGCCCACTTAGCGAAGTAACGCCGGCTCCATCCGTTTTATATAAAGCCGTTTGCCACCTTTGGAGTGGCGGACGGCTTTTGTTAATGATTCTCCCAACCTATTGTCGTAGCTTAACGTGAACGTAGAAATCTCCGCTATTATCAACCTGCTCTCGCAACCTCCATCGCATCAGCGATGGCCGGTGGCAGTCGAAACGTGGTTTAGCGGTTGTGAGCACCACGAACTCTCTGAACTTGTCGGCGCTTTGCAGCAGCAGGAGCCACCTCTTCCGACGGACCCGGAGGAGACCAATTGGGGGCGACTATTCGAGCATATGCTGCAGCGTCAACGTACCGATCTCGCCGCTGAACAAAGCATGATAGCGCCGTCGGTAAAGGAACTCTCTGAACTCTATGAATTTCTTGGCCCGGCAAGTCGGGTGCGGCACTTATTACTTGCTTTACTTGCTCAACGTTCGGATTCATTGAGCATTGAAGAACTGCTTTCCTTGCTTATCGAAAGTCCGCCGATTGAAGTAAGTGGAGTAGCGATCGCCTTAAGTCCGTTTTTACAATCCGACACAGACTGGGATCTGTTGTTTCCGAGATTGTTTCAGGCACTATCGCATCCAGTAGCAGCCTCAGCTATTCTCGACTTGTCAAATTTCATTACTCGACAAGGAAAAGTACCACAGCATCCAGCGGTCGGATTAGTAGATCAGTTAGAGCAATTACTTAAGGGAGTGGTAAATCAGCTGGCAAGTATTGAAGATGGCTCCATCACGAAGACGGCGGTCAATCTTACCCCTGAAGATATTGCTTCCCAGGTTAATGAAGGTATTGCATTAGCCTCGGCTTTATGTGATGCGATTGCTCTGATTGGAGATATAGATAAAACAGCCGCATTGTTTCAGGCAATGGACCTCGCTCATCGCCGGATACAGGCAGAAGCCGCCGCCGCACTTGTAAGACTAGGCGTTGAAGCAGGGTCTCAGCGATTAGGCGGCCTGGCCGAGGAGCCAAGTGTTCGTTTGCGAGTTCTCGCTTACGCGGAAGAACTCGGCGTTCTCAGTGAAATTGCTAGCCAACACCAATCGTTAGAAGCCCGATCGGAAGGGACGTTGGCACTCCATTTAGCAGAGCCCCATGTGATGGGGCTGCCACCTACTAAGTTGGAGATCTATGACCATTCACAAAGGCACTGGCCCGGATTTGAAGAAGCTCAGGATTGCTTCTTATTTAAGTATGAGTATTCACTGGGCGGCGAGCCATTTTGCAATATTGGTATAGGAGCACCGGAAGTATTAAGTTCTGGTACCGATCTTACCCGATTTTCCGTGGATGATTTGTATGCATACTTTGCCGGAAAGATTGTTTCGCATACGGATATTTTTGAGATGTCCGCTGATGATCTTGATTCGCAAGCTCAGGTCAAGGCGACTCGATACCAGCAGCTTTTACGGGAAGCTGGGTACGAAGAGGTGTCACCGATTACCTTTGGCTTCTTCTTTGAACATCAGGCACTAGCCGTGACCGCTCGCAAAGGCGACCAGTTTGGCGTTGGTGTTATTGATGATACCGGCATCCTGTGGTTTGCTCATACATCGATGGAACGCGTAATGACTGCCGACGACGCTTACTATATTTACAAAGGGCGCAAACTATTTGAATCCTTTGAGACTCTCGCGGAATAAGTTGATGAACTGCGAAGTACAGGAGACCGAAGAAAATATTTCTGACACCAGGTTTAGTCCGAAAAGTCCGCTGCGGATCCTTGTGCCAACGTTGGCTGTTCTGCTTGGCCTGCTCGTTTATCAGAGCTTTCGGCCTACCGAGTATGATGAATTTATAGGCCAGAATTTTGATTACAGCGGTGTAAGTTATACAGGTAAAGTTATTAACAGGGAGAGTCTTCGGGGGTCTGTTGTGGTAGTAAACTTTTGGGCAACATACTGCCCATTTTGCTTGGAAGACATAGAGCACTTGAAAGAGCTTCAGCAAGAACTTCGTCATCATGACTTCAAGATTCTCGGTATTACTTCGGATACGCGGGAATCACTCAATGACTTTTTTCAAGCGAGGGAGACTTTGCCATGGCCATCGCTTTATGGACGTGACGCAGCTAGTTTGGGGAAAACCTATAAAGTATCGACGATTCCCCGGGTTATGTTGTTGGATCGTGACGGCACAATTATTGCTGTCGCCAGAGGAATTAATGATATAAAAAGCCGCCTGTTGGAGATGGTCTACAATGGTTGACATTCTCAGCAAACCGGTTTGCCGTTAGGCTATAGAGAACACTGAATAAAAATTAAATTTGAGACGTGAATGAATAAGCCGAAAAAGCAAGAAGAGACAACTAGTAGTGCCATGCAGTCGGAAGTCGGCTTTGCGGATATGGATCTGACCGATGAGATGACGAAAGCTCTCGAGCGGGCAGGTTATGAATTGCCCTCGCCAGTTCAGGCAGGTGTTATTCCACCAGCGTTGGATGGGCTGGATGTTATGGGACAAGCTCAGACCGGTACCGGAAAGACAGCAGCTTTTGCTATTCCAATTTTGGAACAATTAGCACCCCGTGAAGAGATCTCGAGTGTTCAGGCGTTAGTTCTGGTACCTACTCGTGAGCTGGCAGTTCAAGTTCGGAATGAATTTGAAAAGCTAGCTTATTTCATGGACATCAAAACAGCGGCTATTTATGGTGGACATTCGATTAAGAAGCAAATCGAGGAATTAAAGCGAGGCGTTCAGGTGGTTGTCGGTACACCAGGACGTGTGCTTGATCATATCCGTCGCAAGACACTCGATCTGCGCGAAACCTGGTGTGTCACGCTTGATGAAGCTGACCGCATGCTGGATATTGGTTTCCGTCCCGACATCGAACGAATCCTTAGTAGTATTTCTCGCAAAGATCGTCAGACGTTATTGTTGAGTGCAACGGTGCCCCCTTCGATTGAGCGGCTGGCCACGCGTTATATGCAAGAACCAACCGTACTTGATTTTTCTAAAGATGCTGTTTCAGGTGATAGCATCGAGCAGTATTACTTTTCAGTAGATAAAGCTAAGAAAAATGAGTTACTCCAGCGACTCATTAAGCGCGATGAACCTGAACAGGCGATTGTTTTTTGCCGCACGAGACGTGGTACTGACAAGCTGGCCAAGAGATTAAAAGAAACGTTTCCGAATGTTGGCTGCATTCATGGCGACATGAATCAGTCGGTACGAGATCGGGTGATGAAGAAATTTCGCGAGGAGCGACTTAAAGTTTTAGTTGCCACGGACGTTGTGGGTCGAGGAATCGATGTAAGTACCATTTCCCATATTATCAACTTTGATACACCGGAAGATTGCGATGACTATGTACATCGTATTGGCCGGACCGGGCGAATGGGGAAAGAAGGCGTTGCCTACACTTTTGTATCTGAAGACGATGGTGAATTGCTAACCCGTATTGAAGTTCGCATCAACCAACTGCTCGAACAGGTCTATATGGAAGGTATGGAATTGAAACGCGAAGTTAAACAGGATATCAAGCCTGAACGATTGGCCGCGGTTGCAGCAATGCGTGGTCGGGGGCCGAAAAAACATCGTCGGAGATTATAAGATGAATCAACGGTTCCAATCATTTGAAAGCCTGCTTGGGCTGTTGGAACCGGGGACTTGTCTCGCATTTCTGCTGCTAATGGTGGTAGGTTGCGATTCGACGGAAACGGCTGTTTCGGATCATCCATCTAACGCGGCCTCTCAACAGCAGAATCAAGACGTCACGGATGTTCCACACTCAAATACCAACGACACAACTGCGTCTCAGCAGTCTTCCGAGAGCCAGGAAGACAAGATGTCCGGTGAACTTTCCACAGAGCCGATTCCGCCTCCGTCTGAAGGTCAAGTAAAAGCATCGCCATTGCCCGTCCAATTCCAGGGGCCCGATGCCACCGCCAGAGAACTAAAAGTTGATCCTGAGCGGCTCAAGGCCAATGGAATTAGAACGCTCACCGGCAAGAACCTTATTCTGCATACAGACATTCCGTTAGATGAAGAACTTCGCAACTGGCCGGTTATTTTTGAAAAGGCGGTAGAACAGTTTTGTTCTTATTTTGATGTCGATGGTGTCAAAGTGAAACAATGGCAGGTGAGAGCCTGTGTTATTCAGGATATGACAAAATTCAAAAACGCCGGTTTGCTGCCTCAGGCGTTACCTGAATTCCAGCATGGTTACGCATTAGGTGATCGGATTTTCCTTAAGGAACAACCAAGTGAATACTACCGTCGTCATTTGTTGATTCATGAGGGCGTACATTCCTTTATGCTCCATTTCTTTCACGGGAGCGGCCCTCCATGGTACATGGAGGGTATGGCCGAGATGTTGGCAACGCACCAGTGGGTTGGGCAGCAATTGAAAATTCGCAGTTTCCCGGCAGACAGGACGGCAGTACCATTCTGGGGTCGTGTGAAAATCATCAAAGATGATGTGGCGCTCCGCAAAGGAAAGATGATTGAAGAGGTGATGCAATATGGGAGTAATGCTCATCTCGACGTGGAAGCCTATGGGTGGAGTTGGGCAGCCACGACGTTTCTGGACCGACACCCGGAATTCCAGACAACGTTCCGTCGACAGGTTCAAAAAGCAGGTGACTCATCGCCGCAGTTTTCGCTCGATCTAATTCAGGCATATGGTGATAAATGGCTGCGAGTTCGCCAGCAATGGCAGCTGTTTATCATGAATATGGAATATGGCTATGACCTTGTTCGGGAGGCGATTGATGATGTTGAAGTAAGGTCATACGCTGAACTGCCGGAGGAGCAGGCGATTCAGGTTCAAGCTGATCGAGGTTGGCAGTCGACCGGATTAGCGGTAACCAAAGGGATGAACATCCAGCTGGCAGCTAGTGGGCGATTTGTAATCCACCAGGAAAAAGATCAAGCAGGACAGGCAGTAGATCAATGGGAATCAGAGCCAGACGGAATCACAATTCAGTATTACAAAGGTAATCCGCTGGGTAAATTGTTGATCGCTGTCGACAATTTAAATCAGACGGGGCTCACAGGATTAGTATCTTATGCCGCGATAGGTGGTGGTGGAGAAATTGAGATTCCTTATGATGGTGTACTCTACCTGCGTGTAAATGACTCGCCTGCCGAGTTACATGATAATCGCGGCGAAATTGAAGTTAAGTTATCGTTGATGGGGGAGAATTAAAGATTTGGGCTTTAACCCGATTGACGATTAGCGACTTGGATTCAACAATTTGATAAAGAAGCGGCCCCAGTCGGCCTCACGTATCTGTAAACGAAGATTTGGTTAAACAACCTATGAGTATACTGCAGTCACAAGACCCAGCTGTTTTTGCCTCCATTCAAGCAGAAGAAGTTCGTCAACGCTCGGGGCTGGAGTTGATAGCCAGCGAAAACTATACGAGTCGTGCAGTGATGGAAGCTTGCGGCAGTGTATTAACGAACAAATATGCGGAAGGTTATCCTGGTCGCCGTTATTACGGCGGTTGTGTGCACGTTGATACTGCCGAAACCATTGCGATTGACCGAGCGAAGGAGCTGTTTGATGCCCAGGCGGTTAACGTTCAGCCGCATTCGGGTTCACAGGCAAACACCGCGGTTTACCTATCCTGTTTAGAGCATGGAGATAAAGTCCTTGGGCTAGATCTTGCGCACGGTGGACACCTGACACATGGAATGCATCTAAATGTATCCGGCATTTTATACGACTTTGTCAGTTATGGCGTCGATCCGGAAACTCACAGGTTAGATATGGAGCAGGTTGCAAGTTTAGCGAAAGAACACAAGCCGAAGTTAATCGTTGCCGGTGCGAGTGCCTACCCTCGTGAAATACCTCACGAACGGTTTGCGGAAATTGCAGAAGATGTTGGTGCAAAACTCTTGGTCGACATGGCACATTACGCTGGTTTAGTAGCAGCTGGAGTTCATCATAACCCTGTCGATTGTGCAGATTTTGTGACAACAACCACTCATAAAACCCTTCGTGGTCCTCGCGGTGGAATGGTGATGTGTAAAGCAGAACATGCCAAAGGGATTAATCGCAGCGTGTTTCCGGGACTTCAGGGCGGGCCTTTGATGCACATTATTGCCGGCAAAGCTATTTGCTTTGGTGAAGCACTAACCGATGGCTTCAAAGCTTATGGGCAACAGGTGGTCGACAATGCGAAAGCACTAGCGGATGCGCTCATGTCAGCGGGATTGACATTAGTAAGTGGCGGAACCGACAACCATCTGATGCTGGTCAATGTTTTTGCATCACTGGGTCTCGGAGGTCGGGCCGCGGAAGAAATCCTGGATCAATGTGGTGTTACCACGAATAAGAACATGTTGCCATTCGATGAGCGCAAGCCAAACGATCCATCTGGTGTCCGTATTGGAACACCAGCCTTGACCAGTCGTGGCATGGGTGTAGATGAGATGGTTGCCGTTGGTAACTGGATAGCGACCGCTTTAAAGAGTCCTGAGGACTCTGCTTTGCATCAGACCATCAAAAATGAAGTGGCGGCGCTGTGTGATCAATTCCCTGTCCCCGCCGATCAGTAGCAAGTAATATGGTCGTTTCTTTGTCGCACAGAATTAATATTTAGTACGATATAAGTGTTCCTCATTGGGTTCGAACTGAGTTCGTTGGGGATTTCAGAAACCACACGCCTTTGGGCAAAAACAATGTCACAGACCAATCGAATTTTGATTGCTGACGATAATCAGGCTAATTGCGAACTATTGGATGCTTATTTAGCAGACCTAGATTGCGAAGTCGATTTCGCCAGCGACGGCCAGGAGACGCTCGATAAAGTTCAGTCATTTAATCCAGATCTCATTTTACTGGATATCATGATGCCCAAGTTTAATGGCTTTGAGGTTTGTCAGCAGGTCAAATCGAATCCAGAACATAGCGGTACGATGATTCTTATGGTGACTGCCTTGAACGAACGTGGAGATATTGAACGTGCCGTTCAGGCTGGCACGGATGATTTCCTTTCAAAACCCGTCAATCAAATTGAATTGGTGAAGCGAGTCGAGAACATGCTCAAGCTCAAGGGAGTGACGGATGAAGTTGAGCGACTGCGAAAGTACATCGAAGAGATGGAGCAGCAACCTTAAGGTCCACGCTTCCATGTTTTAAATAGACAAATTCAGATGACCCAAACCAACAATCATCGAATCAACGATGCAGCCAAGAGGAAACGCCAGTTTTTCTCCTGCTGGTGTTGTTTATTATTGACTGCCTGGAGTCTGTCGGCCACGATGGCTCAAGATGAGTTTGAAGCGAAGCGAACTCTAATTTCGGCATTGATCGAAAAACTGGGCGACAGTGATTTCACGACCCGCGAACTTGCTCAGAGCAGATTAAGAGAATTGGGACTTGTTGCATTCGATCAATTGCACGAGGCTCAGACTGACAATGATATCGAAGTTGCGAAACGTGCCACCTATCTGATCCGCAGTTTGCAGGTGCAATGGTCTCTGCGAACCGATGCTCCGGAAGTACGACGCTTGCTGTCAAAGTATGACGAGAAGAACCATGTCGGACGCCGAAGCTTGATGGAACAGCTTGCTAGCTTGCCAGATACCAAAGGGCTCGAGGCGTTGAGTCGAATGGTGCGATTTGAATCTGATGGACGACAATCCCGTTATGCAGCCTTACAATTAATGAGGATGGCAGTCCCGGAACCAACGGAACAGGGGGAAGCCTTTGCGACTCGATTGCAGGAATTGCATGCACTTAGCTCCCGGACAGCTGCACGCTGGATAGAGGCTTACTCGAAAAGTCTGATAGATGCCGAAGCTTCGCTATCATTGTGGGATCAGATAACTCGCAAAGAGGAACAATTATTAACCACGTTTCCGGGTCGAACCAGTCGGGGATTGGTACGTGATTTGTTGCGACGACAATTCAGGTTGCTGCGTCAACTGGAACGGCAGGAAGAGGCGGCCGTCGTTGCTCGGCGAAGTGTTAATCTGCTGGACGGTTCGCGAGAACAACTGATCGAAGCGATCGATTGGTTCGCCAGTGAACAAAGTTGGATGTTTGCTGAAGTCATTGCCGACCGATTTCCCGTCGAGTTTCAGGAATATCCGGAACTGATGTATCGTCTGGCGGAGGCATTTTTGAAGGGGGGTGATGAAGAAAGGGCAAATCAACAAGCCGCTATCGCACTGGCCACTAACCCCGATGATCTGGATGCGCATATTGTAATCGCCTCTTTTTTGGCGAGTCGCCAACACCATAACTGGGCAATTGCTGAATACCAGCAGGGTATTGAACAGGCCCCGCTAGCGTCCGAAGCGGGTGTTCGCATGAGAATACTGCTGGGCGAAATTTTTCATGATTTAGAACGGGATGGCGAGGCAGGCTTAGTGTTTGAACCCGTGGTTGAAAATCGCGAAAATGAGGATCTTGAGCAATCGGTGATACGTTTTTATTCGCAGATGGAATCTTTTGTATCTAGGTATTGGTATTTTCGCGCCTGTGATCATGCCAGTCGTGAACAATGGGATAAGCAACGCGAGTGTCTGGAGTCTGGATTTAATGAAGATCCGGATGATGGCGACATACTGATTGCGATGTATCGTTTCAAAGAGTCTGATAGAAAAGACGAGGATATACTAACACCTAATGGACTATTCCGAGCGAAGGCTTTGGATGCCATTCAAGCGTCGGCGATTTCTTACGAAGATCAAATCAAAGCGCTTGAAATTAAGATTAAGAACACTTTGGATCGTCTGGAGAAGCAACGTTTACAGTGGGATTTGGCTCGTGCATTGAATCAATATGCCTGGCTCGTCTGTAATACAACGGGTGACTATAAAAAAGCGGTGGATTACAGTGTGAAGTCATTGGAAATCCGAAACTGGGAATCTGCAAGTTACCTCGATACTTTAGGGCATGCATATTTTGCCGCTAAAGACTTTGAGAACGCGGTCAAATATCAGCAGCAGGCTGTTGATAAAGACCCTGGCAGTCTAGGCATGCGTCGACAGTTGAAAGTATTCCAAACCGCCTTGAATCAACAGCGGGCTAATCAAGGTTAAGTTTTTAACGGCATCGTAGATTGAGTTGGCTAAGCGAAGCCCGTCCTTTTAAGTGAATGATCGTTTTGCCATCTGGTTTAACTAGCTACCTAGAAGAATCGAAAACACCTCTCTCAAATCTGGTGTTTTATTTGCCGTGGCTCATCCTGTACGAATTTGGTTTGTGGCTGAGCGGCGATCCATACAGGAATCTTGCTGATACCTGGTTGCGCAATGTATTGCAGTGGGCAGGCTTCAGCCAATATCTCCTGCTTCCCCTTTTGTCGTGCGCCATCCTGCTTGGTTGGCATCATATCTCTAAACAGGCATGGAAAATTCATTGGCATTGTTTGCCGGGGATGTTTTTAGAGTGTGTAGCCTATGCAGTATTATTGATCTGTATTTTTCGTATGCAGCATGTGTTGGTGAGTGCGGTTGATCAACTTGCCGATAGTCCAACGGCGGTAACTCTGGATACAGAAACAGCATGGTCTCCCAATGTGCACTTGTTGCTGATGTTGGTGGGAGCCGGGATTTATGAGGAGCTCTTTTTCCGGTTGCTGTTGTTACCGGTCACAGTCTGGGCTTTATTACGGATTGAATTGAAGGACTGGTTTGCTTATACGCTGGGTGTCGTGCTGGTCAGCGTCGTGTTTGCCGCTGCTCATTCGATTGGGGCTGAGCAGAACTGGTTTACATTTGCCTTTCGGTTTTTGGTGGGTCTGATCTTAGGCTCGATATTTTTGAAACGCGGATTTGGCGTCGCTGTCGGTGCTCATGCACTCTATAACGTTGCTGTTGCCTTACTGTATTCAGTCCATTAAACGCGGAAAAAAGATTGGCTTTTGATAATGGCAAGGTCATCCGGGAAAGTATGAAACGCCTGTACTAACAGGCTGCTTTGACGGGTTTCCAGATTGACATAACTCATGGCTCCTGTTGCCATACGACCATTGTTATTAAAGAAGTGGGCCATCCCACGAAGTTCGCTGTCCTGACTTAATTCTTGTTGGAAGGACCAGAAGATCTCCTGCGGAACCACTTCCAGTTGGAAACTTGTTTGGTATTCGATACCCCGGCAATTAAGAACCTCGTTGCGTTCGCCAGCAATGGGGTGAGAAAGCAGTCTTCGCCGTTGTGGCAAAGGCTGTGACTGTGCCGACGCAACTTCTGCAATGGTGATACCATTGTGGGTGAAAGTGATCACATGTCCATCCCGAGTTATATCGACTTTAGCTTCATAACTTCCGCGACCGATTTGACGACTCTGGAAAACTTCGAAGAGTTCTGGGTGGAGAGGGCGAGAGAAGAGTTGAAATGTAAGTTCTTTGACTTTCGGTCTTAATGAAAGCACACCGAGGTTCCCGTATTTGTAATCTCGTCAACGGATAAGTGAATGACGAAGATGTAATTTACTTGTTTTAGGCTTTACAAAGTACGTCGGTCTGTGGGTTTCAACGACTCTGTTCAGTTCCATGAAGAGCTTATTATATTAATTTCATGAGAGCATAACATAGAATCTTGCCGGTAATTTCTGAGGTTCGAGCAAATTATTTGAAAAGAGATTCCAAATTGCTAGCAAAATGAGTCAGTTTGCTTAAGGAACTGCCGAATGAGGTCGTTGACTGCCTGTGGATGCTCTAGTGGCGCCATGTGTCCCACGTTTTCGATAATCTCGATGGTTGCGTTGGGCATAGCAGTAGCAATGGCCCGCATTTCGTCGGCTGGGCTGATTGCGTCGTGCTCACCACAAATAAGGAGGGTGGGAAGATTAATCTCAGGTAGCCAGTGGGTGGCCTCGGCACGTCTGGCAAGCGCATACTGAGTTTCAGCGATCATTTGATAATCGCTCCCGGCAATGATGCTGCGCAATTGGGAAACGCGTTCTGGAACAGCTTGAGCAGAGTGCTTGCTAAATAATTTGGGAATCATACCGTCGGCAGCCAGTGTGCTACCGTTGGGCCCTTGTGCTGTGATTCGACTTGCCATTTGCCGCCTTCCACGAGCCATTAGTTCAGTATCTCCAATACTTCGTGTATCACATTGAATGAGGCGGCAAATACGTTCTGGATAGTTCTTCCAGAATTCCCATCCGATGTATCCTCCCATGGAGAGACCGCAATAGGTTACCGGCTCAAAGATCGCCAGGGCGTCAAGAAGCCCCGAGAGGTCTTCGGCAAACTGCTTCATTGAGAGGGG
>Ga0315320_10001359_pt1 | contig 20196 bp, 18 predicted proteins | sample M140m21515metaG_FD_203458 | JGI IMG/M metagenome (GOLD analysis project Ga0315320, IMG submission 203458) | Ammonia-oxidizing marine archaeal communities from Monterey Bay, California, United States - M1 40m 21515 | ecosystem: Environmental > Aquatic > Marine > Coastal | place: USA: California... | reverse complement strand
CGCGTAGAAAAGGAAAAGATATACATAGATATACCAAGAGGTATAGATGATGGTGAAATATTATTATTAAAAAATAAAGGAAATGTTAATGGTGAAAACAGTAAAGGAGATATAAAGTTACATATTAAAGTAATAAATAATACTCAATATGTTAGAGATGGATTAGACCTATTATTAAGTAAAAAGATATCATTAAAACAGGCATTATTAGGGTTTACATTTGAAATAGAACATATATGTGGTAAGTCTTACAAATTAAATAATACAAATGGAAATATAATCAAACCATTTTATAAGAAAACAATATCAGGATTAGGAATGATAAGAGATAGAAAATCAGTAAATGGAATGAGTATGATTGAAGGAGAAATGAAAGGATCATTAATAATAGCGTTTGAAATAGAGTTTCCTAGTAATTTAACAGAATCACAAAAAAAAGCATTAAATGAAATATTATAAAAATATATTTAAATAAATAATAATTATTTATTTAAATAATGTATAGACCAATGTATCGAAGTTTAATAAGTAATACACGAAGAAGGGTAACATATAATGAAAATATAATGAAACGTGATTTATTAAAAAAAAGAGAAAAGAAAAAGGCTATTAATTTTAATAATGGCGATCACTTAGGTGATCAATTTCATTTCCTATTAAAGAAAGAATATCAATTAAGAAAAAATAGTAAAGATTTACCACCATTTTTACTTTAAGAAATACGCTTTGTAGAAATATCAGCACTTACAAGATAAATAGAGTTTTCAGTTACAATGATATAATCACCTTCAACCTTGTAGATCTTAGAAATAGGACTGGTATACTCATCTTCAGATTTTACCAATAATTTTTCTTCAGTTTCTCTTACACCAATAATAACTTCTTTATCTAATGATGCAGTCCAATAATCAAGTAAAATAGGTTTATCTTCTACAATAGCAAGTTTAGTAACATGTTTTAGAGTTGTGTTGTGTGGGAGTGAATAATTTGATGAAGTAGATTCTTGTGAAGTTTCTTCCATATAATAAAAAATTAAAAAAAATCTTTAAATAGTTATTTACTTAAAAATATTTAATTTGTATATATAAATGATGAAAGTATCGAATTTTAGTTTAATTGAGAAAAATAACTATAATAAAACATTTCGAAAGAATATTCATTTTTATATTAAGGAATATATAGTTTTAATGAAGGAGTTTATTACATATTTTGATAAGTATATAGAATATAATAATTTTAAAAAATATCATGTAATTTATAAAGGAATTCAATCAATAACTCATATATTTATGGTATTATTATTATATAGTAAAAATTTAAGTTTAACATTATATCACTGTAAAAAATCATTTTTATATTATGTAGAGTTTATAAATCAAATAGGTGATGAAGGAAATTCGTATTTACAATTAAATTCGAAAGATGCAATATTATTTATTTATAAAAAAAGTATATTTGAAATAAATAATGAAATTAGAGAAAATATGGAAATAATGGCAAAAGATGAAGAAATTTTAGATGATATAAAAAAATTTACAAATATTTTTGAAAAAATCTATTTTTATGTAACAATGAACATTATTATAAATAATAATGAAAATAAAAAAACAATTATTAATAACATCATAAAATTATTGGAAAGTATTAATAAAAAAAGAATAAATGATGAAAATTTATTTGATAAGATAATTAATCTAGTAGATTTTTTAAATTTTAATAAAATTGATAATACAAAGTATTTTGAAGTAATAAAACTTTTAATAAAAAAAAAAAAATTTAATAATTTAACAAAAAATGATTTTGAAAAATCCTTAAAAAAAAAAGAGACATTAATACTTTTAAATACAGATATATACAAGGGATTTATAAATAACATTACCAAATAATTATTTGCCTTTTTCTCTTCTTTTTCACCTTCTTCTTTTTTTCCTTCAAAACACTGTTTTTTACCTCTATATTTTCACATTCATTTATTAGCAAAACCTTTAAAAATTTATAAATAATATTTAATATTTGTTCATCACAATGACCAACTATTAATACACTACCTGTTCTAAAAATCATAAATGATACTATTTTACAGATTTTCTCTTTTGAATTACATTTTTTTTCACACAAACATTTCCCATCCTGTATTTCTTTAGTATCATTATAATAAAATTTACACTGTATTCCTGGATATGAACAAGGATCATATAATGCATGTAAATTATACTTAAATTTTAATATATCAAATAGTTTGTTTCTATCAATAATATAATTACAACTAAAATTACTATTAATTAATACAGTATCGATATTTTTTTTATTATAAAATAATTTTGTTTCTATAAATGGTTGAATAGTTTCTATTAATTTATCTAATACATAAAATAAAGTTGAATCCCGTTGAATACCCGGAATTTCTAATTTTCCAGTATTAAAAACCTTTACATGTATTTCTTTAAATTTTTGATTCTCAAAAATTCTGATAATAATCGCAAAACAATTATAAAACGCACCCTTTTTCTTTTTCCTATAACTTATTAAATCTTTACTATTAATACCAATATTGATTTTTCTTATATCTTTAAATTTATTTTTTCTAGCATTAGGATTGTCTATTTGTTGTATAATATCACAAAATAAGTTTTTTTGATCCTTTATTTTTTTTTCCAATTCAATAACTTCTTCTTTATCTATTGATGATACCTTTATTTGTTTCTTTATAATACCTTCATCTGGAACTTCATAGTCTAAAACTGGTAAAGACCAAAATAATTTACATAATTCAATATTTGAATTTAAATATGCAATTTTTGTTTTTGTAGATATATAAATGTCACTACATTTAGGAGTTTTCTTTTCTTTTATCTCTTCTTTTTTATGACTATCAAATATACCTGATGTTTGATAAGTTTCCCATAAAGAATTTAAATCGTCCATTATTTATTTATTGTGATATTTCTTTATATTATTCTATAAATTATATTTGATTTCAATTTAATAAATTTTTTCTTATACTAATTTATAAATGTATAATTTCACCACTAACCGTGTTGTGAAGACAAAAAATGCAAATAAACGAAAATCTCTTAAAAACATATTGAATGAATATAAATTAAAAATGAATTCTTTTCATCCAAAGGGTGATTCCCCAAATATTTTTGTTAATAAATTAGAATATCGTATGAAACACTATTATAATTTGTATAAATCCAAAAATGATATTATGAAATAATTTAATATATAACTATTTTTATTCGTTTCTATATAATGCAACACGGTTTGACATTTATCCAACCATTCTTTATTTAAAACATAGTCCTTATTATGTATAATATATGTAATAAAGTTTACAATATAGTTTTTTATTCTTGTGTTATATGAATCACAAGAATCTTCAATATGCAATTTTATTATTTTTACAGATTTTTGTAATTTAAAATAATCATCTATCAATATTTCCCAATGAGATTCTGAAATAATTTTAAAATTATCATCAAATATAATATTTGCATTTGATTGTAAATAATTGATCATACTTCTCATATCAGAATTAAATGTATTTTGTATAGATTTTATTTGATTATCCGTAATTTTGATTTGTTCATTTAATATTATTTTTTTTAAAAAAGAAAAAATTTGTTTTTTTGGTAAATTACAAAATTTTAATCTCACAAATTCATTTTGTAATGCATTATCTATTCTACTAATATAGTTACAAATTAAACAAAATCTTATATTATCACTATATTGTTGTATTAAATATCTTAATGCACTTTGAGCATTTTTTGTCATATAATCGACTTCATCTAATATAATGAATTTCATTCCATGATTAAATAATGTTTTTGTGTTCACAAATTGATTAATTTGATTTCTAACAATATCAACTCCCCTATCATCTGACGCATTTAAATGTATAATAAGATCCTTATTTTTACAACCTTCTGCTTCTTGATATTTATTTATTAAATTTATAATTGTTGTCGTTTTTCCCGTTCCTGGTGGTCCATATAATAATAAATTTGGGAAATACTTTTTCTTTAATATATTGTTAAATATTGTCTTATTATTATTATCTAATACAATATCATCAAAATTTTTTGGTCTATATTTTTCAACCCAAGGTTTACCGTCCATATAAAGAAAACTAAATATTTGTATTTAATCTTATTTTATAATAAATATATTAATATTATAAAACTAAAAAATTGAAATTGTTTTTCTAATTTACTCTATTAATACACTTAAAAGATAAAGAAAAAACAAATATGTGTATTTGGAAGACAGTAAACAATCCAAGTGGTTTTGAAGTTAATATTGAGCAAAATTTGATTAATGCGATGAAGAAAGAAGGTTCCAAGTTTTGTTGGGTCAAAGACAACCTTGGTATTTATGATAGAAATAATATCGAATATTTTGAAGATGTTTCTGAGGATGATAATAAAGAAGAAAAGAAAAATAATAAAGAAGAAGATGTTGAGGATGATAATAAAGAAGAAGATGAAGCAGAGAATCATCTTCCAGAAGATACTAGAAAAAGAAAGAAAAATATTCGAGTTGTTGATTCAGATGGAAATACTGTAATTGGATATGTTACGCATATGGTCATTGGACCTTGTTCCGGAACACCTCTATGTAAATGGTTTATTATTCAACCTGGAACTTATCCAACAAGATATAATATTAGTGATGTAGTAATTACAGATTTGTAATTAGTTAGAAAATTTTAAAGATTCTGGTGGTGTAGGATATGCTAAATCATTATTTTCATTTGTTAAATAAGGTTTAAAATTTGCACCCATTACATACTTATCCTTAAATTTTTTTGATGGTAAATCAGAAACAGGATCTTTTTTATCTTCTTCTGTATCTTTTACCTTTTTTGCAATCTTTTCAATATTTTTATCAACATTATCTAATTTTTCATCTATTTTATTTATACGCTCTTCTTCTTTCTTTTTATCAAAAACATCTAGGTTACCACAAGTTACAATTAAATTTGAAACAATTATTGCAGATAAAACAGATAGTGGTATATTTTTACTTACTACAAGTAAACCAAATAAAACAATAAAGAATGTTGCAAAACACACATTTTTTGCTTTAATTTCATGATGATAATAAATATACATTTGAATTAATGCAATGCAAAGAATCATTGACGTAAAAAATAAATTTCCAATAATCCATCGTAATTCATTTGTTTTTTCTAATTCTATAATGACGTTTGTCATTTCTGGTTCGATAGACATATATGATATTATGAGAAATAAATTAATTAAATATATTAAAAATGTAAAAATATATTAATAAAATGGATCAAGGATATTTGAAAATTATTTTAGGTTGTATGTATGCTGGAAAGACGTCTAAACTAATTAATATATATAATATGATGAAATTATCAAACATTACCACAATGGTTATTAATTATGAAGAAGACAATAGATATGATTCTAATTTACTTAGCACTCATGATAAAAAAATGATACCTTGTGTTAAAACATTAAAATTAATGAATATTGTGGGAATTTTAAAACCTATTGAAAAAGTTATTATAATAAATGAAGGACAATTTTTTCCAGATTTAGAAAGATTTGTTAAAACAATGTTGACCAGAAAAAAACATATTTATGTATGTGGATTAGATGGAGATTATCAAATGAAAAAATTTGGTCAAATATTAGATATTATACCATTGTGTAATGAGGTAGAAAAACTAAGTGCAATATGTGCTATGTGTAAAAATGGCACAAAAGCATATTTTACATTGCGTTTAACAAGTGAAAAAGGACAAAAAGTTATTGGTGCTGAAAATTATATACCTGTATGTAGAAATTGTCATTTATTATATTAACTATATGTATATGGAACAAAAGAAGAGATTAATATAATATTAAAGATTGTTAATAATTTTAGAGGCGGAAGAAAAAAAAAGAAAACTAGAAGACGTAAACGTAGAAAGAAATCAAAAAAAAAGCGCAGAAAATAATTGTATTTTTAATTTAAATATTTAAAAAAAGTATTTAAATTAAAATAAGTATTTTAAGGATATAAGAATATAATGTCATCAACACAACCTAAAAAACCTAAGAAGCGCGGACGCAAAAGTAAAAAAGAAAAAGAAGCAATGTTAAAAGCACAAAAAGAATCAAATAATGTTATTGTTGAAAAAAAACCAAAAAAACGAGGTAGAAAACCAAAAGGAGGGAAAATAATAAAAGCTGAAAATTTGAAATCTAAAATAAATGCAAAACAAAATCCAAATATTATTTTACATTTAAAATGTAGTTCAGAAGATTTAAATAAATTCGATAAATGTGCATTATTAAATAATAATTTGAAATTAGAAACAATGGATATTGATAATAATAATAAATTAGATTATTTTGAATTAAATAATAAATTAGAACCTCAAAAAACAAATAACGATAAAAATTTTAATGAAAATAACAAAGATGATAATATAAATATGAAACTTATACATGATAAGGTAAAAAAATTAAAAGTAAATTTAAGACACAATAATATTTTATATAAACGAGCATCTTGTTTTTGGTGCACATATGAATTTGACAATCCACCTATTTTTATACCTAGATCACAAAAAAATGAAACAATAGAAGTATATGGATGTTTTTGTTCACCCGAATGTGCATGCTCGTTTTTAAAAAATGAGCAAATCGATGATTCAACAAGATGGGAAAGATATAATATGTTAAATAATTTATATGGTAAAATTTATAATTATGATAAAAATATAAAACCAGCACCTTGTCCTTTTTATACACTTGATAAATATTATGGAAATTTAACAATAGAAGAATATAGAAAGTTATTGAAAAACGAAAGGTTAATGATGATTGTAGATAAACCGTTAACAAAAATTTTACCTGAACTATTTGAAGAGAATAATGAAATACCAAATATTTATGGTAATTTATTAAATAATAAAAAGGAACCTACTGTTAAATATCGATTACATCGTAATGAACCAGTATCTTCAAAAAAAAGTATGTTATCCACAAATTTTAATTTTTAAGAAGAATCAATCACTTCGGATATTGATATATCACCATCTTCTTCATTTACTTCATTAATAAATTCCAGTTTTTTCTTAAGAGATTCCCTTTTTTTTATTTCTATTTCTCTTTTTAATTTATATTCTTCAGCTTGTTTTTTCCTTAACTCATATCCTTTATATACATCGTCCATAAAACCCCTAATAGATGACATTATTTGTTGATTTTTTGTTAATTCCGGATTTCCTTTTTTCTTTTGAAATTCAGGGTTTAAATATTCTTTTATTGCTTTCATATAATCACCATTCCAATAGTTTAATTTTTGTATAGCGGTTTCACGATCATAATTAGTTTGTCTAATTACTAAATTTATAATTTTTTCCTCAAACATATAATTTATAAAAATAGATAAAAAAAATATATTAAACGATTCATTATATATTTGAATATTATGGAATTGAATAACGAAATATCAGGCATGTTAAATGATGTTAGTGAACTAGTATCAAAACATATATCTAAAATGATGGTGAAAGTTAGTGAGACAAAAAAAGCCGAAGAAGAATGTTTAGAACTAATAAAAACTATACCATTTGTAAAAAAATTAATCAATGAAAATGAAGAACTAAAAAAAGAATTATCGTTGTTAAAATGTGAAGGTAATATTCAATCTATTTATTTAAATATTAAAGATAGTGAAGTAGATAATAGTAAATCAGATGAAGAAATCATTCAAAGTATAAGAAATATACAACTAAATAATAATGAAGAAGAAGAAGAAGAAGATCCTATTACAAGTCAATATTTGAGATTTTCAGGTTTTGTGAACAATTTAGAAAATAACGATTCAGAAAAGTGGAATGTTGTAAAATCATCATCTGAACCTGAGTCATCAGTAAATAATATAAGTTATATTGATGGAGTTTTAAAAGCTCAACTCTTTTCAGATACAATTGATGATGGTAGTGATGATAGTAGTGAGGAAATAGTTACTCATAGAAATACGATACATGATCATGAAGAAGATGAAGTTTCTTCTGTATCAAGTGATGATGAAGACTTAGAAATAAGAGCAAAGAAGCTTCAAGAAAAAGAAGATGGTTTCAGGGAGAACGATTTTGTAAAAACAGTATTAAAGGCGCAACAAACAGAAGATTATGCGACTATTGATACAGCTAGTGAAGAAGAGGAGGAAGAAGAAGTTGATGAGGAAGAGGAGGAAGAAGAAGATGAGGAGGAAGATGAGGAGGAAGTTGAGGAGGAAGTTGAGGAGGAAGATGAGGAAGTTAAGGAAGAAGAAGATGATGAGGAAGATGAGGAGGAAGATGAGGAGGAAGTTGAGGAGGAAGATGAGGAAGAAGAAGTTGATGAGGAAGAGGAGGAAGAAGAAGATGATGAGGAAGATGAGGAGGAAGTTGAGGAGGAAGTTGAGGAGGAAGTTGAGGAGGAAGATGAGGAAGAAGAAGTTGATGAAGAGGAAGAAGAAGATGATGAAGAAGAGGATGATGAGGAGGAAGAAGAAGTTGAGGAAATAGAAATAGATGGGAATGATTATTTTACCAATGATTCACAAAATGGTGTTATTTATGGATTGGATGATGATGGAGATCCTGGTGATGAAAAAGGTTGGTTCGAAAATGGGATAGCATTTTTTTCGTAATTATATATAATAGTAATGGCAATTGAAATAGTAGACTTTATGTCAAGATGTCCAATATTTGTGTTATATATAATTATTCAGGTTGTTATATTATCTGTTGATTTTATTGAGAAGAACTTTGTTAGAGCATTTGTTCATTTTTGGTTGGGTTTTATGTTTTTTATAAGTTATAAAGAAAAACTTTGTTCAAATAATGATATTAATTTAGGAATTAATCAATCATTAATGGTATTATCTTTTATATTTTTTCAATGGTTCTTAATTAATTGGGCATTTAGTATTAATGATATGAACACACAAAGAGTTGTTATAAAAGAAAAAAAAGAAGAAAACGTAAAAGTAGAAGAAGCAACAAGAGAAAGAAACTTTGTTAGAAAACAACTTGGATTAGAAGAAGATGAAAAGAAATATGAAAAAAAAAAAGGTAAATATAATAATAAAATAATTATTGATGCAGATTTAAGAAAAAATACTGATGAAGTTAGATTATTAAATATAGAAAGATACAAATTAAATAGGGGTCAAAAAATTTACTTACCAGATGGAGAGGAAAGAACAATAATTGGTTTTAAGGAAGAATTTATTGAATCATATAATAATTCTAGTCTTAAATATACTGTTGTTATTGTGGATAAACCATTCAATACAGATTATAATAGTTTTTTTATAAAAAAAAATGATGATGGTAAATCAGCATTAACGAAAATGTTTGAAACAAATAACAAAAATATTAAATCAATAGGTTTAGAATCCGATAGTTTTGAAAAAAAAAGAGATGAAATTAATAAAAATATAAAACTTTTAGAGGATGAAATAAGTAAAATAAAAGCAAAAAAACCAAAAATAGAAAATTTCCAAACATTAGACGAATATCATAAAACTTTAAAACCATTAAAAAGAGACTTAAAAGAACAGAAAGATAATTTAGGTTTTGTAGAAAGATATTTAGAAACTTTAAAAAAAATAATGAAAAAAATAATGGGTGAAAATAGAAATGTTATTAATAATATCAAAGAAAAAGAAACAGAAAAAGAAACAGAAAAAGAAACAGAAACAGAGGATTTAACACCTAAACCAGTAAGTTCCAGTTCAAATATAAAATCAGGATCAAATGTTTCAAATGTAGCAACAATTCGTAAATCACCAAGTCCACAAGAAAGGACAAGTCAACAACGAATAAATCAATCGCGTGGAAAATCACCAGTTCCACAAGAAATACAAAATAGTTTTGCGAAGGAAAGAACAGAAAGTAGATCACAAGTATCTAATTTGATACTTCCAAATTCTAATAAAAATATCATGACGGCGAAGAAAGCGAATATTGTTACAGGACAAATGAATTATAGAATACCACGTAAAGTCGATTGTGTAGGTGAGTGGTCAAAATGTAATGAAAAATGTTTAAAAACATATAAAGTAAAAATACCTGCAAAAAATGGAGGTAAAAATTGTGAAAATTTAGATGGAGGACATACGACCAGAGGGTGTAGTCCAGGAGTTGATCAATGTCCAAAACCTAAATACAAGGATCATAAAAATATACATCCAAAGGGGAATTTGAAAGTAGGCCACAAATGGTATGCCGGTGGTTTTGGAAATGTTTGTTTGTATCCAAAAACATTAGAAGATGCAAAAAGTCATTGCAATGCTTCAAATGATTGTGGAGGTTTTTGGAGATATACAAGTAATAATTATTTGAATAGAACATGTTTTAAAAAAAATATTAGTGATCCGTCGTGGGTGACGAAATCTTCTCAACCAATGACGGGTAAATGGGCTGGAACATATTATGAAAAAGAAAAAAAACAAGAAACATTGTTATCCAAGCCAAAAAAGTATGTAAAGGATCAAGTCATTACTTATAAAGTAATGACAAAAGGAAGGGCTTTTTGTGGTAATGGAAAAACAGAAAGCACAAAAATGTTATGGACTGGAAAAGTTTGTAATGAAAATGGTAATATTGAATGGATGTCAATGAATAGTGATGGTTGTGGAACCACTCCTGATAAAGCTGTATGGAAACGAGGATCTAATGATAATTGGAATAAAACATATGTAGGTTATTGTGGTGTGCATCCAACATATGTGCCATTATTACCAAAAAATGTTAGTGAATTAGATAATAAATATATAGTTAATTCTGAAACATTGTTATCTAAGCCAAAAAACTATTCAGACTTTATGGGGGCTAATGTTACATTAAATAAATGTAGTGATTGGAGAAATGCCAAAACTAATAGTGGTGCACCTTGGAGTGGAGGAACCAAAGATACCTGGAAAAATCTATTTGCAGCAGCTTGTTTAAAAGGTTTAAAACAAGAAAAATGTCCAACACAATATCACCAGCGTCTCGCATGTGAGAGTATTAAAAACTTAAAGAACACTAAAACTACACCAATAACAACACATAATTTAAAATTGAATGATAAAGTTGTAGCCAAATATCCTCCTTATCGCAATAGAGCAGATAATCCATGGTTTGCAGCAAAAGTTACAAGTATATTGAATTCAAAAATAAATGTAAAATATTATGATGGTGATTATGGATTTGGATTATTAACATCGGAAGTTTATTTTGCACCGGGTGTATCATCAGATGTAGGGAAAGGGAAAAAAAGAATAAATGATATAAAATCTTTAAAATCAAAATTAGGATTAAAATTAACAAAAGTAATAATTGGATCAAAAGGTGATGAAATTTTACCTGAAAACTGGGATAGAGGAACATTTTGGGGAAGTATTCCAGGAAATTTAAATTTTTTTAAGAATTATACACCTCAACAATGTTTAGATACATGTAATAAAAATAAAGATTGTTTCGGATCCTCGTATGATATTCGAACTGGTTCTTGTTATCATCGTTATGGGGACGCAAATATTGGAGGAAAGGAGACAAAGGTGTGGTTAGCAAGTAAAAAAACACCACCTCCATATAATATAGATAATTCATGGACAAAATCTCGTGTTTTTTGGGGAAAGAAAAAACATCAAGATTTCCGTAACATAACAGCAGCAGATTGTTTAAATAAATGTAATAAACATAGAGATTGCACAGGAGCAACTTTTAAACCCGGAAAATTGTCGTCAAATGGAAAGACAATAAAACAATCTGAATGTTTTTTAAGAAAGGGGGTTGGTGCTTCAATAAGTAAAACTGGTGCACGATCAACAGATTTAGCATATAAGAGACATGTGCAATTAAGATGTAGAGGTCATACAGGTATTTGGTCTCAAGCAATACATGATCCAAATTTTAGTATGAATAAAAGATGTTCCAAATACGATAAAAAAACGTGTTTTAATCAAAAGCCACCCTACTCTTGGAAGAAACATAATCATTTAAAACATAAAAATATATGTGAATATGCAATTAGTGAAACAAATATAGAAAGAAATGATAAATGGAATCCGGAAAAAAAGGAGACAAAAGATTATATAAAAGTTACTGGAAGTGGTTGTGAAAGTGTAGGTTATTCTAATATTCCGAGTAAGGGAGAATGCGAAAAAGCTATGAGTGAAATTAGTGGATTAGAATATCAAAATATTCATCATTCAGCTTCTTCTTCAACATCATATCCACGCGGATGTTTTTGGCATAGAGGAGGAGGAAACCAAAAAAAAGGACCAAAATTTTATCCAAATGGTAAAACAACAAATAAGTGTAATGGAACTTGGTCATCATATTGTTTATGTAAAAAAAATTTTACGGGTAAAATGGTAGATGCTTTTGCAGCAGTAACATTAAACAAAAACATTAAACCCCTTGACAACAGGGTGTTGACAGAAAGAATAAGAATACCTAATTTTGAAGCTCCAAGAGTAACTTTGTCGTATGAATATAAAGTTAATGATCAAGGTTGGGGCAGTGCTACTAAAGGTCAGATAATATTAAAAAATATTACAACGGGGAAAGATCATTTCCTGGTGCAAAACAAAGGAAGAGGAAGAGGAGCCACATGGCGGCGACCGGTGGCAACAGTTGTAAGTGGATCAACAAGAATTGAGAAGTTTATTAATTCAGGTGATACAATCCAACTAAAATTTTATACAACACCAGGTTGGAGAGGTCATTGGATGTATTGGTATTATGTTAAAAACCTAACCTTAAATTTTTATTAATTTTAGGATTAAGAAAATAAATAATGAAAAATTATTTATTTTCATATATTATATATAATGGTATTTGGTCAATTATGTGCACCAGCACTAATTTATATAGTGTTTTCAATAACCCAAATTACAATGGATAGTTTGAAGGGATTATATAATATAGCATTTGTGAAATTGTTTATTTCATTATTGTTTACAATATTACTCAATCATTTATGTCAAAGGGGTTTAGGAATAATTTCTTGGATTATTGTTTTTATTCCATTTATGTTGATGTCACTTATATCAGCACTTTTAATAGTATTATTGGGAATGGATGTAAAATCTGGAAAATTAAATATACCTGAAGAAAATAATGAACCACCAAAAGAATTAGATGTAAGAGAAAAGGCAATAGCAACATACAGTATGAATAGATCAAGGGAAGACTATGAAAAAAGATTAAAAGAACTAGGTTATTTAAATTTATCTATAAAGGGTGGACAACAATTAATAAATCCTGCGTATGATGAGATATATAATACAACAAAATCTAGACAAAAATATGAACTAGTAAAAAGTGGAGATTCAAGAAATAAGAGAAAAACAAAAATTTTGGCAGAAGAAATATATTTTTTGATTAAGAAAAAAATTACAAATAATGAAATAAAATTAGAGAAGGATTTAGGTGGAAAGGTAAGAAATATGGTTATTGAAAATTGTGATGTATCAATAGATTTAATATATCAAGATTTACATTATAGGTTATCTAAGATATATGGAGTATATGATGAAGAAGATAGTAAACATGAAGATAGTATAAAAAAGGCATTAAAAGAAATAAAAAGTTGGGGTGTATTAAGAAATATTGAAGGTAAAACAGTTTTATCAGAAGAAATGAATATAAAGTCATTTAGAGAATATAGTGATTTAATGACAGAAAGTGATCCAAAATGGATTGATACAGTTATGACTAATTATAATGAAAAAATTAAATCTAAATTTGAGACTCGTTGTGAAAAAATACAAATAAAGATAAATCAATATGCAAAAGAAAATAATATTGATTTTACAGATGTTTTAAAAACCAATGGAGAATCAGAATACAATAGCTTATATAATGATGCATACACATCTTCAATATCAGATGTTAGAAGTCTTTGGAGTAGAACACCAGAAGATAAAACAGACAGAAATATAGTTCCTGTTGTTCAAAAAAAATCAAATACAACTAATAAATGCAATGGTGGATCGATGATGCAAAGTAAACCATCGCTTCCTTGTAAAAAAGGTAAGTGTTTTGGTGTAGAAGAATCATGTAGTGCTAATAAAGTATGTTTAACAGGATGTTGTTATAATAATAAGTGTGCATATTACGATATAGATGCTTCACCACCTGAAGCAGAAAAATTAGGAATGACAAATTCTGCAACTTCGTTTAGAGCAGGTGAAACAGCAGGTTCTGAAAAATCAATGAACAGAGCAATGTTACGTAGAACAGGACAATCAGCGAAATCTGAAGTAAAAGATGAATACATAAATCCTTGTCCTGCTTCTCAACCTCATTTACGAAAATGGTCAACATCAGATTCTTATTGGTGTTATCAAAATAAGAATAATGGTGCAAATCCTTGTAAAATGAATAATAGCGGATTTGCACCACCTTCAGATGGTAAATGGGGCACAAATCAAAAAGATTGTATGTTCGGTTGGAAGGATATGAAAAAAGGTGTTCCTTTTTGGTCTGAAATTTCTAGAGCTGATTACTTAAAGAAGACGAAGAAGGGAAAAAAGGAATGGTTTAAAGATTGGATGATAAAGAATGAAAAAGGTCTTGATACAGATCTTTTCACATTATCAAACTATGGAACAAAAAAGGTTATATTGGGGTATGAGTATAAAGTAAAAGACCAAGGTTGGGGTGGTCCGACAAAAGGTATATTAATTTTAGTAAATAAAACAACAGGAAAGGAACATGAAATACATACGGGAGAAGCAAGAAAAAAGGTAGGCGGAAAAAATGAAGGAAAAGTTCATAAAGGTGAAATGGATATAAGTCAATTTGTAAATCATGGTGATAAAATATTATTAAGGTTTAAACCATCAAGGGGTCGAAGTGGACATACATTACAGTGGGATTTTCGTAAAAACTTACATTTGAAATTTAAATAAAATAATTTTATATTTTAATTATATATGAAATTATTTATTTTAGCATTAGTAATACTTCTATTATTAGTAATATTGGAAGTAACAAGTTTTTTTAAAGAAGGATTAGAAACTGGTCCAACAGAAAGTAATTCTGGAATGGGAAATATTACATTATTTGAAACAGATGAGAAAAAAAAGAAAGATTACAATCCAAAAATTCTTGGAGGATCATTATTAACTTTAAATCAAAATATAAAACCATATACGTATAGTGAAGAATCAAAGATTATAGATCCAGATGCAGCAGATTTGGAATCAGTAAAATCAGGAACAGCTGAAGTTCAAACGAGTGAACGTGCATTATGGTATGGAACAGACGATTCTATAAAGGCAAATTTTGAACCTATAACAGAAGGTAATCCTTTATATAAAGTAGCGGTTGTATCAACAAATGAAAGTTCAACATATGATGATTTAATGAAAGTATGTTCAAAGGGTGATTATAAACAAGGACAAAATCCAACACCTGGTGCAAATGATTATATGTATGGATGGAGTAAAACTTTTGATAGTAAATTTCCTTGTGTAGGATTTTATAGTCATTCAGGGACAAAAAAAATGAACAAAGGAAATGTTGAAAAAAAATGGAGTATACTTACAAGTTGTAAAAATGGAGATTGTGATAGTTTGGAAGATTCAGAAAAATTTGGTAAAAATTATTATCCTAAATATCCAGATGAATCCGTCGATGAAGTTTATGGTCAAAAGGCAAAAAATGCAGCTGGAAGAAAATTAAATTCTGCAATGGGTAATTTAGAAGAAGACTATAAAGAAGTAAAAAATATGGAAAATGTAGAGTTAGCGGGGGATTTGAGTTTGGTCAATAAAAAAAGTAATACAACTGTAGATACAAAATCTACAATTACCAAATGGATAGAAAAAACAACCGCATTATGGACAGGGACAAAAAATACTAATTGGAAGGGTTCTGGTTTGGGAACGAAAGTTGATTATGAAGGATGTAAAACAGTTTGCGATAATGATAAAGAATGTTTAGGATTTGAATATAATAATTTTGAAACTGAAAGATGTGCTTTAGTTAAAAGTTGGGCTGATTCATCAAAAAAATTTCGTCTTGATTCTGCCGGAAATCCAAAAGCTGAATATGTTGGTAAATTTCAATCAGCAATTAAAGATGGTGTTGTAAAAAAAACAGCAACAAAATTGGATGATGGAAGAAAAGGAGCAATGATAGGATGTTCAATAAATTCAATAAGTGATAATCCTTGTGTCGGAATAGCTATGATAGATGGTAAATATAATTATTTATATCCAACAGCATCAAAATATTTTACAAATGATTCATTAAATGATGAAGTCTGGAAAAAGGTAAAAACAACAGGTATATTATCTAAAAATTATTACATAAACGTAGAGGAATCAAATCCAATGTATGGTGTAAGAGCCATAACATTACCAGAACATAAAAGAGTTGAAGGATACACTAATTATTATGATACACAATATGATAAATTAGATAGTGCAGAAACATTTGATGCTGCTAAGTTAAAATGCGATAATTATAAATCAAGGTGTATTGGATTTTTTAAACCTATAGGAAATGATAAATATTATTTTTTAGAAAATGTAAATGATAAAATATCAGTGGGTAAATCTAAAATAACAAAATTATTTAAATTTAAATCTAAGTTTGAAGAAAAAATTGAATTAGTGAAAAAAAACATGAAGGGGGAGGATGATAACTATGATGGATTAAAAACAACATATTCTGCTGTAAATAATTCTTTATCAGAATATGATGATAATAATAATATTGCAGAAAGTATATTAATAGATGGATCTATTACTGGTGGAATAACAAAATTTTTAGATGCACTTCAGAAATGCGTAAGTAATATATTTCCTGATAATAGAGTAACAAATGTTTCTGATCCAATATGTGTTGGATTACTCAGTGAAAAATTAAATGATAAGGAATCAAGATATAATTTTTTAAGATTTAATCAAGATGGTGATTCATATTCATCTGTTAGAACTATAAATATAAATGATAATGAAGATTATGATGAATTTTTTTCAAGAAAAAAAATTTATATAGGAAAAAAATTTATAAACATGGTAAAAGCCTTAGATAATATGGAAATTTTGGCTGATGAACATAATAAGGAAGTTATGGAATTTATGAAAGACTTCGGTAATAAAACAGAATCTCAGATAAATAATTTTACTTCTAAAATTAATAATTATACAGTAATTGCAAAAAATAATTTATTGTCAAAAAACAGTTATGGTAACAGTTTATATGGTTTACTTAAAATTCTAAATGATCATGTAAATAGTAATGATTTTGATGATAGCGGTGAATATGCTTCTTTAATTTCTTCAAAATCATCTAAATCAAGTGAAATAAAATTTGCCCTCGAAAAACATTTTATGAATATGTTTTTCATTAGTAAATATTTTTTACCAGTTTTTAAATTTTTTTATGATAAAAGGAAAGAATTAGATAAAAAAAAGATTTCTGTAAAAAATGCATGGAAATACAAACTTGCAAAAGAAGAAAAAGTTAATTATAGTTTAAGAGAAATTTTAACCAAAACAGAATTTGATACCATTGAAAATATCAACTTACCAGATAATAGTAATTATTTTTTCATAAGAAAAATTAAACCTGTAATAGATAAACTTGTAAATGGTGAATTATCAGCAGTAACTTCAACAATGAAAGATACCGGACTCTACGGATACCCTCTTTGGTGGTGGGACAAGATAAATTCCGAAATTTCACATGTCCTAGCAAATATGACCATTAAATGTGGTGGTGCTTTAGGTTACGGCGATTTTTCCAATAAATTTAATACAGGCTTTGAAGCTGAAGGTGAAACAGAATCAAATGGTCATCTATGGTGTTATACAAATGCCGAACCTGGGAACCCCAAAAGCAATGCTTATAATTTTTTATCAAAAGGTTCTGGAAATGCTGATGGGATGGGAGAGGATGACAGAATATCACGTTGCTCTGTCGGTGAGCTGAAATGGGAAAGAAGCGGATTCTGGTTTAACTTAATCAAACCATGGAAAGGTGTGAAATGGGAGCCGCAATATGATAAGGGGAGTTGTATGAAAACATGGTATTATAACTTTTCAACAAGGAGCGATTGGAGTTATATCGTATATCAATCAAATATATATTTTAAAAAACAATATGATTTATTAAATGATGAAATAGATAGATTAAATGGAAATTAAAACAATTATTAATTAAAATATTATTTAAAAATCATTTAAAATAATATTCTATATATTATATTAAACAATGATAAGCGACTACTATAGTTTCATATTTGGAGGTGGTTTATTTGCTTTAGCGTATTTTTATATAAATCCTGAATCAATAAAAACTATATCAACTAATATTTCTTGGTATAGCGTGAGAAGTTATCATACATTAAATTTATATTGGTCTGATTATAATAAATCAAATGTTGTTGAAAAAATAGAATATAAAAGTGAAGAAGAAGAAGATATAAATAAAATTAATTTGGAAGGTATTAATGGAGATGGTGAATTTGAGTATTTTGAAATAGAAGAAAATGAAAATATGACTAATGAAGAATTATCTGATTTTAAAATTTTATTTGTAGAACATGAAGAAGATGGAAAGATATATTATGAAAATATATCAAATGATATTAATATTGAATCTTTATTTGAGAGGGGTGTTGAACCAGTAAAAAGACAATTTTTACAAATAGAATTGGAACAAGGTGATGAGAAAGTAGATATTCACGAACACATATCAAAATATTATGTAAAAAATAATGCATTGTTTAGCAAAATATTTATGGAATATTATATGGAAAAATACTATGAAAACCCAGTAAAGGATGGATATAAAATCAATATAATTGACAAAGATATAACATTATTAAGTATAGATGAAACCCAGAAGGTTGTATTGACAGAAAATGGATACAAAATTAATTAATTTGATACAAAAAAATAATAAATTTAATAAATTGATATAAAAAATAAATATACAAATTAACTATAATGGAGTCTTCTAGGATGGAAACAAACTCGTCTGTTTCAAATCATAAACTATCTGATAAATGGGTTCTATGGGCTCATTTACCACACGACACCGATTGGTCTTTAAAGAGTTATATTAAAATAATGGATTTTAATTATTTAGAGCAATTACTAATTCTTCAAAGAGCTATACCTGAAAAGATGGTAAAAAATTGTATGTTATTCATGATGAAATCGGGTATAAATCCAACTTGGGAAGATCCAAAAAACAAAGATGGTGGTTGTTTTTCATTTAAAATATCCAATAAAAATGTATTTAATTGTTGGAACCAACTTTTGATAGGTTTAACCACAAATAATATATCAAAAAATGATAAATTTTTAGATAAAATTACGGGTGTAACGATATCACCAAAAAAGACATTTTGTATTATTAAAGTATGGATGGAATCTGTTCAATATCAAAGTGTAATGTTAATGGAGAGAATAGAATTTATGAATGTTCATGGTTGTATATTTAAAAGACACAATGAAAAGGGCTAACTCAGTCTATGTCTTAAGTAATTGGACAATTTAAATCTTGTATAATATGTGAGTTCATCACCAGAAAGTTCACACATTATATATTGTAAGCCATTTTTAGAAGTAAAATTACCTCTAGGACGTGATACCATCCATTCATATGAAGCAAATGGTTTATTATTACAATAACAGTGGTTATTAGAAGTGAAATACTTATTAATTGCAAAGCTGGCGCACTTGGACCAAGAGGCAGAAGCGTTAATTTCTTTTGTTCCCCCATATATTTTTTGAATTGCATATTGCATTCTTTGATATTTATTGTAAATTCTAAAAGGTATACTTTCACACTGTCCTACAACACATCCACATACTTGTCTATACAATACAGGAGGTCCAAACATTTGACCAAAATCTGCCTTATTACATATCATACTGTGATGTGCGTGGGCACCACTTCCGCGTCGGCAAAATCTTTGAAGTTTTTTTAATGCATTTAATCTTATTTCTTGACTTGAATTAATCCAATGTGTAAATACAATATTTAGTGCTTTAAGTGCGGTAATTGATTCTTTATCAGTCATATCTTTTTTGTTTATAATAAAGTATAAACAAAAAAGATATGTTTTCAATTTTATGCAGATGGTAATGCTGCTAAACATAGTTTAATAGCTCCTAAAGAAGCAACAGAATATTTTACAACTAATGGAAGAT
>Ga0315320_10001358_pt1 | contig 20201 bp, 12 predicted proteins | sample M140m21515metaG_FD_203458 | JGI IMG/M metagenome (GOLD analysis project Ga0315320, IMG submission 203458) | Ammonia-oxidizing marine archaeal communities from Monterey Bay, California, United States - M1 40m 21515 | ecosystem: Environmental > Aquatic > Marine > Coastal | place: USA: California... | reverse complement strand
TGTTTTGGTGAAACGGAAATCCATTTGCATCCAAACAGTATGGATCACTTTTGCGTTTGGTCGCAAAGTCGCTGATCCGGTTTGGTTTCATAGAAGATCGAGCTCCACGAGAACTCCTGGTCCAGCCAAACCCCTGATCCTTAGCATCAGGATACGCATTGTGTTGAATCGCCATATGCCACTTGCCCGCATGACCGGTTGTGTAGCCTTCCTTCTGAAGCGCTTTGGCGAGCGTGAATTCATTTTCCGGCATGCGACCGCTGTACCACGGCGGCATCATGGGATGAGCTGTCTTGTGATGTGGCCGCGGAGGATTTCCCCCCACAACATGCGTTTTTTGTGCACGAGCGGGGTGTACCCCACTCATGATCGCGCAACGAGAGGGAGCGCAAGTGGGCGCGGGGGCATACGCCTGCCAGAACATCACACCCTGCTTCGACAGTGCGTCGATATTCGGTGTCACCATCGGGCTCGGTTCATCAATGTCGTAACACTTGACATCTTGCCAACCAAGATCATCCGTCAGTATCAGGACGATATTCGGTTTCGTAGGACGTTCGTTGGCTGAAGCAGGCGCGAGCAAACATGAAGTGACTGCGAAACAGTACAAGCAGTGCTGAACGATGTTGTAATTCATGGGTTTGGGAACCAGTTCATGGCAGGATGTCGGGCGGCAGGCACATCCAAGGATCGTAACGCTTTACGTAGATCATGGATTGCTTTGGTGTAGCCACTTGAATTGACGGGTGTTTTCAAAGTGGTTTCAGCCAATTGCAGTGAATTTAGGATAGCTTTACTGCTTTGATCGGTTTTTTCCAGTTGCTTCGCAGCGGTGCGCGCAACTTCGATCAGCGAAACCAGTCCTGGACGAAACGCGTAGCCGTCCTCGAGTACAGCCGATACAGGCTGGCCAAGACGGTACTGCATCATTCCTGGCACAGCCTCAGAGTGAATCAGAAAGTTGTTCTCATCAATCAGGCAAAAAACAGCGTGAGTCATGCCAGGCAGTGCCTTCGCAGTCGCTCGTCCATCTTTAACTTTTGCTGGGGATCGGAACCATTCCTCGGTCTTTCCCGGGTTGGTTGTGTACAACAGGAATGCTTTGACGACCTTCGATTTCCCTTTGCCCGTTTCAACGGTCGCCCAGAGTTGGTCACCTTCACTGCCACGCTGCGTGACTGTGGGGATGTTCTCTTGTCCGGGAAGGCCGCCGGGTTTGTAAGCTGCGTTTCTGTACGGAACGCCCGCGTTGTGGTCGCTCAGCCAATGGTCGAGATCCGTCAGCATTTGCTTTTTGATATCGGGATATTTGTTGCCGACGTTCCTTGTCTCGCCGAGATCGAGGTTGGAACCGTCGTTGCTGTAGATCTGGAACAGTTGCACTTCCGGAGCAGAATTCATGGGACTGCCGGTGTTCTTCATGAGCTTCCACGGACCGCGGCGAATCGTCGAAAACGCTCCATTGAGCACAGGGTAGTGGAAGTAGATCGTGTTGCGTCCTTCACCATCGGTAAACCTTGCTGTTGTATCCTGTCCTTGCAACAAGGGCAGTAGATTGCACCCGTCGAGGTCCCGGTTGCCGTGATCATTTTGGCCAGCGATTGCGAGGAAGGTGGGAAAGAGATCAATCAGATTTACCGGAGTCTGCCTGTTGACGGTTCCCGGTTTGATGTTTGGTCCCATCGCGAGAAATGGGATTCGGCAACCGCCTTCGTAGGCCCACGCTTTGCCTTCACGAAGCGGATCGTTGTCGCTGACTTTCTCAAAATCCAATTCGCCGTCGTTTGAACGCCAGTTGCGTAGTTTCTGTGCTGCGCCATTGTCGCTGCTGACAAACACATAAGTGTTATCGATCAATTTGTGACCGGGATTACGAGGGTCGTCGGTGTTTTCCAGTGTCTGGACGATCTGCCCAATGATCCAATCCACCGAATCAACCGCACTTGCGTAATAAGGATTATGTTGGCCGGGTTTGTTAGGATCCGAGATCGAACCTTGATCCGTCGGAAACGCAATTCCCAGCTTTTTGCAGTAATGAGCCAACCGCTTACGATCACGTGTCATGATTGGCCCGTGCACAAGATTGGGGCATAGATTCAGGAAAAACGGTTGGTCGCCGCGAGCGACTTTGCGGATCCAACGCTGCGAAAGATCGGTCATGCTGTCGTAGGGGCGATCGTCTTCAAGTAGCGGAAACCGTGGGTCATTGAAGGCGTCTTTGAGCCGGTTTTTGGGTTGGGCAAAGAGACCGGGGAAGTTAGCGATTTTCGGATCGTCCTTATTGTAGATCTCTGGATCGTTGTATTCCTTCTTGTGGTTGAACGAGAAATCAAAGCCAACTTGAATTGGCGAGGGGTAGCCTGAAGCGCCGGCGACATGCCACTTGCCAACGTGTGCCGTTCTGTATCCAGCCTGTTTCAGTGCATTACCGATTACTGGTTTGCCGGGCATGAGTCGGCCGACATAGTAGGGATCCAGCATCTGTGCATTGGTGCGTCTCGGCCTGGGGATTTGGCATCCCATGTTCACGTGATAGACACCGTTATGCGGCGTGTATTGTCCCGTCAGGAAAGCAGTCCTCGATGGAGCACATGTGACTGACGGTGAATAAGCCTGCATGAACCGAATGCCCCGTGCGGCGATCCGATCCATGTTAGGCGTTTCATACAAAGGCTCGTCGTCGGTGTAGTCGCGGCGGTAACAAGCCACATCCTGCCAGCCAAGGTCGTCGACCAGAATGTGCACAATGTTGGGTGGCTTGGCAGCACTTGGTAAAGCGATGAAGAGGATCAAGCCAATCGGGGCAAGAATTTGTCGAATCATGTTAGAAGTTCGGCTCGGTGTTTTTCGGTTGTGCTATGTCGTGCCAGTGAGCAAATTGTGAAAAGAGGTGAAATGCCTACTTGTTTTCATTTATTTTGCTGCGATCGACGTTGTCTTTTTGGCTTCGTCTTGGTGGACTTGAGGTTGCGAGTCGAAAGGTACTGTTTGTATTCGTTTAGCAATTCTGCTGCTTTCTCTGGGTGCGTTTTGATCAGGTTTGATGTCTCGGAAAGATCCTGATTCAGGTCATAAAGGTCAACCGATTTCACCTGTTCAGATACTGTTCTGTAGTTGTCGACGATCAATTTCCACTTCCCTTTGCGGTAACTGCCGACGACAGGCATCGGTGGTCGGCGATGTGCGGCTTTTGGGGCGTCGAGCACGGCAGCGAAGCTATAGCTGTCTCGCGCGCTGTTGGGATACGATGATAAATCAACTTCCAGCAAATCAGCGAAAGTTGCAAATAAGTCGGTTTGGTTGATCAAAGCCGAAGACGTTGTTGATGGGATGACACGTTCGGGCCACCGCACGATCATTGGCACGCGGTGGCCGCCTTCCAATGGCATAGCTTTGAAACCTGATAGAACTCCATTTCCGTCGTGCCCAGGGCATTTTGCAAGATTACGTTTTGAGGCACCATTGTCACTTGCAAAAATTAGTAGTGTGTTTTCCTCAAGTCCGTGGTCGTTGATCGCCGCCATGACTTTGCCCAGCCAGTGATCGAGTTGCACCACATAGTCACCGTAGGTACCCGCTTCACTTGTGCCTTCGAATTCGGGCTCGGGAACTTGTGGGTTGTGCGGCTCTAGCAACGCGTAGTACAGAAAGAGTGGCCTGATTTGATCGGAGGCAGCATGGTCTCGTATGATCCGGACCGCGTCATTGCACAGGATTCGGTTCTGAGTGATCTCGTTGATTGCTTTGGTGGTTTTTGAACGGCCAAGGATTGGGTATGAGCTTGGGCCTGATTTGTCATTGCCATGAAAGTAATCGAACCCGCGATCCAACGGCCCGCCGGTTAGTCGGCCGGTCAAATTGTTGTGTCGCTGTCCTTTGGGGATGTTAAATCCAAGATGCCACTTTCCGATCATATGTGTGGCATAGCCTTGATCGTTCAGCATTTCGGCAAGCGTGATTTCACTGCTGTCGATCGCGGGGCCAGTGCTGGCGGTGCCGTTGAGGACACCAGTTCGCACCGGGCTTGTGCCGGTCAGTAATCCATAACGTGATGCTGTGCAAGTTGCACCAGGCGAATGAGCGTCGGTGAAACGTATTCCCTGCTTCGCAAGGCGGTCAATATTTGGCGTCGGGATTTTTGATTGGGAGTTGTACGCTGTGCAGTCGCCGTACCCCATGTCGTCCGCATAGACAATGATGATGTTTGGTTTGTCGGCTGAAACAAATTCGGACGTTCCAAAACAAACCATGGCCAGGAGAACGCTGGTGATTTTGCGGCTATTCACTTTTGTTGGAATCCTTCAGACTCAAGATGAACTGGACTAACGCCTCGATCTGCTTTTCGTTTAGGGATTTTCGAATGTCAACTATCTTGTTGGCGTTTTCATAGCCCTCAACGATCCATGCTTGGGGCTCCAGGGTTGACTCTCAAATGTACTTTTCGTCAGCATAGATTGTCTACGTTTTCGCAACTTGGATGATTGTTCTTTTCGAAGTCCACAGACTGGAAAAAATAGGGCCTATTTTCTTTTTTGCCGTCGAGCGTGTGGCAGGACATGCAATGCATTGCGTACAGCAATCGTTCGTTCTGATCGTACGAACTTTTCTTTGGACGGATTCAACGTGACACGAGTTTGCGCCCATCGCTCGGATGCAGGAATTTTGATCTCTCCAGCATCGCGGACGATCAAGCCATCGCTGACAGCAACGGACTTCACAGTTGACGGGTCCATCCGATAGAAGCGTTTCGCGGTTCCGGAATCAGGGAAACCCAGTTCAATGGCAACTTGGCTGGGGCCAAACGACAAGACACGCTGTTCGACATTGACTGCATCGATTGCGAACAGGAACGTTGGGATTCCCGTCACCGAATCTTTTCGATAGCCTTGGAAATCGACCGATTCGGGCATTCGTTTGAAACGGCAACAAGAGATGAAAAAAACAGCGTAAACTGTTGTTGCTAAACGAGAAACAGCCAACCACGAATTAACGTAACTGGCTGTCTCGAATTCAAGTCGGGCTGAGAGGATTCGAACCTCCGACCTTTTGACCCCCAGTCAAACGCGCTAACCAGGCTGCGCTACAGCCCGCCAGAGAAAACGTTCACACGCTCTCTCCGTCAGAAACAAAATGCTAACCAACCGTGGCTTGGTTTGCTAGACGCCGTTTTTCCTGCACTCGCAGTGAAAATTCGGTCCATCATGAGCACCTCGTAGCATTCGTTGTCCATCGCTCAGAATGAATATTCCCCAATGATTATCGGGGTTGTTCGCCGCAAACTTCTCCTGGGGTCTGCTGTTACCGCAGATGCTGCAAAGGCACCGGTCCTTGACCACATCGCTCAGGAAGGCAAGATTCTGGATGCTTGAAGACAAGGCACAACCTCGGATTCACGCTTTCATGCTTTCGCATTCAAACACCAATCGGGGAAAACAATGCTTTTTGCGGACCGTCTTGCTTTGGCCGTGCGTAACACGGGCTCGATCACCTGCGTTGGTCTTGATCCACGAAAAGCCCAACTGCCAGCACCGTTGCGTGATTCGGTTGTCAATGACTCAGCTGACGAGTGGGCTGCTGCTTACACTCAGTTTTGTACTGAGATCATTGATGTGGTGGCGGGAAAAGTCGCGTGTGTGAAACCACAAGCGGCATTTTTTGAGCAGCTTGGGCCCGCCGGCATGGTCGCTTTGGGGCAAGTTATCCAATATGCGAAAAAAGCTGGCTTGCTCGTCATTACTGATGGGAAACGTAATGATATTGGCAGTACGGCGACGGCCTACGCCGATGGCTATCTTGGCGAGGCGAGTCCTTGGGGCAGCGATAGCTTGACTGTCAGCCCTTACTTAGGAGAAGACAGCCTCGAGCCGTTTGTTGAAATGTGTGACAAGCGTGCGGCGGGCATCTTTGTGCTTGTCAAAACTTCCAATCCGGGCGGTGGGCTGCTGCAGGATCGTGTGACTGATGGGAAAACGGTCTATCAGCGGGTTGCCGAATTGGTCACCGAGTTCAATTCCAGTCGACTCGGTGAATCGGGCTATGGACCTGTCGGGACCGTCGTTGGTGCAACTTACCCCGAGCAGCTTGCCAAGTTGCGTCAGGCCATGCCGGGAAGTTGGATTCTGGTTCCCGGCTTCGGAGCTCAGGGAGGCGGAGCTGCTGATGTACTTGTGGGGCTTGATGAGAATGGACTGGGTGCTGTGGTGAATAGCTCCCGTCACATCATTTTTGCCCACGCCCGAGAGGAATATCGTCAACGCTTTGGCGATGCCCGTTGGCAGGATGCAGTGGCTGAAGCAACGACGGAGATGAATGCACAGCTGAGTCGCTGATGCTAGCAACAGCCATTGGCTTTGGCTGTGATCATGATTCCATCTTGCCCCGTTCAGCAGCTAGCCGTTATAGGCAAGATTACTGCGGGCAGGCTCCTGTCCGATTAAAGTGGAATCGATCAGGGAATGGAATCGATGCGTCTTTCAACGCTACTCATCGTCATGGCTGTATCAACGCTGGGTTGGGACACCAATTTTGTATCCGCTCAGGGATTTGGTTTACCAGGAGGAGGCGGTAACACGGCTGCTTCCAATAATGGTTTTCCAGCAACGCCGACACCGACAACTGGTGGGCGCGTCAATTCGGGACAGACAGCTGTTCAAAGTTTGGGGCAATCACCGGTCGCCGCGACATCGGCTGCCGCCGATAAAACGTTGCCTTCCGACGCTGGTCAGAAGTATCGGAAATATGACCTTTCGCCGTACACAGGTCATTTGAATCAGGTTGTTCGTCCCGAACAGGCTGTGGTTGATTGGATCATTCGTGAAACCGGAAGTGATGCCTGGTTTAGCCCGCCGTTTGGATTCTTGAACGCGGACCATAGCACACTGTCTGTCTATCACACTCCCGAGATGCATCAGCTGGTTGGGGAAGTGGTAGAAAAATTTGTAGCCGGTGATACCGAACCTCAGGTTTTGAGTGTCAAGGTTCTGAACGTTGGTAACCCGAACTGGCGGAATCGTGCTCATTTGCTCATGCAGCACGTTGGTGTTGACTCACCTGGTGTGCAGGCGTGGCTGTTGAGCAAAGAAAATGCAGCCATGGTGATGAATCAACTTCGGCAGCGTACTGACACTCGTATCAAGCATGACTTGAATTTGGTTTTGCATAACGGGCAGACTCAAAAGCTGACCAGTACCTTGGGTAAAAACTACGTTCGCAACATGCGCCAGACTCCAACAGGTTGGCCACCATACGAGCCTGAAACCGGAGAAATTCATGTTGGTTATAAGGTTGAGATCAGTCCCTTGTTGAGCACCGATGGCAAAGTGATTGACTGTGTAATCAAGGCTGAAATCGATCAACTCGACAAGCTATTGCCAGTTGATCTCGAATTACCGCTTCAGAATAATCAGGTTCATCGTGCGCAGATTGACGTCCCGCAGGTCGTGAGCTGGCGTCTGAATGAGAGATTCCGATGGCCTTCGGATATGATTTTGTTGCTGTCTTGCGGCGTGGTCGCCAGTCCGGATGCGAAGCCCGCATCACCCATGTCATTCTTGAACATGGACATGTTGACGGGCACGACCACAGGACGAGCTGACGCTCTGATGTTCATCCAATTCAAGGGGCGTGCTTCGGCAAATCTGACGCATACAGGCCCAGCAATGCAGATGGCTTCCCCTCAAAATCCAACCAGTCGCGGTCGTTATTGATCGAAATTGGGGTGGGCTGATGTGGTGCATGCAGGTCATAATCTGATCCGACCTAAGTGACTTGATTGACCAGCTTCCTGCTGGGACGGGGTTTGCCCCCCCTGAAAGCCGATCCACAGTCTGATTAGAATGCGCAGACTACCTGACCTGTGGATGGGTTAATTCTGTCCACAGATCCTACCCACTTCTGGCCCGCTAGTTTCGCGATCCATGGATAAAAGCTCTTCTCAACGCGTTGTCATCACAGGATTGGGAGTCGTTAGTCCGTTAGGCAACGACCCCGACTCTTTACTGAAATCGCTCTATGATGGTACCAGCGCGGTGGGACCCTTCAGAGAGGTTCCTCTTGGTGTGCTTTGCACCGATTTCGGTGCTGAGGCGAGAGGTTTTACGGGGGATATCTCCGATTATGGACCGATGGAGAAAAAGCTGCAGCGAACGATTCGCAAGGGCAGCAAGGTCATGTGTCGTGAAATCGAGATGGGTGTTGCTGTTGCCCAGTTGGCGTTGAATGATGCTGGTTTGGATGTGGATTCGCGGGATCGCAATCGCACCGGTGTGGTTTACGGTTGTGACTATATCATGTCTTTGCCGGACGAATTCGCGACCGGTATCAGCAAGTGTCTCAATGAGTCAGGAGAATTTGAATTCAGTGAATGGGGGCAAACAGGGAAACCGGAAGTGAACCCGCTATGGTTGCTCAAGTACCTTCCCAACATGCCCGCCAGTCATATCGCAATCTACAACGATCTACGTGGACCCAATAATTCAATCACCGTTCGCGAGGCGTCTGCTGGAGCTGCTTTGTCAGAAGCTTATTCGACTCTTGTTCGAGGGCATGCAGATGCGTTAATCGTGGGCTCCACTGGATCGCGGATTCATCCATTACGAACACTACACGCCTCGCTGCAGGAAAAGCTAGCAGCCAATCAGCAAGACCCTTGCGTCATGTCACGTCCGTTCGACAAAACACGCGATGGCAGCGTGGTCGGTGAAGGTGCGGCAGCCATGATCTGCGAGACGCTGTCTCATGCTCAAGAGCGTGGCGCGAACATCCTTGCGGAAGTCGTCGGTTACGGAAGCAGTGCTGTTGGAAAAACTCCGGATGGAGACTTTCTCAAGCAGGCGTTCATCAATGTCTTGAGAGCAGCTCTCGGAGATACTGACCCGAAATCGATTGGACATATACACGCCCACGGCCTTGGGACTCAGGAATGTGATCGGCAGGAAGCAGAAGCTATCCGTGAGGTGTTCGGAGAGCCGACCGATCAACCACCAGTAACAACTGCCAAAGGGCACATGGGCAACTTGGGTGCCGGTGGCGGTATGGTAGAACTGGTCGCCAGCCTGAAATCGCTGGGAGGGGAGTTGTTTGCGATCAGGAATCTATCGGAACTGGATGCGGATTGCCCCATCAACGCCTGTGCTAAAAGTGGTGTCCCCTCGGGTGATTCATTCATCAATATCAATATCACACCTCAGGGGCAGGCTTCTGCTACCCGAATTCAAAGTTTCGCTTGATTGTGAACTCAAACAAGCCACTGTGAATTGATGCCCAAACTCGACTGAAATTCAGGATCGATCTCTCAACCACGTTGCCGCGGTTTGCATTCCCCGTGAAGCCGTGAAGCCGTGAAGCCGTGAAGCAAAAAACCTGCCCGAAGGCAGGTTCTCTGTTTTACTCACACAGGTTGTGGCCATGTCGAGGCTGCTCTTTATGGGATCAACCAGAACATTCCCGTCATGGTCGCGGCTTGAGCGATTGCTCCGCGAGCACTGATTGGCACAGGGGGTTTTATCCAAGGAGAACAGTTGCCCGGGCGGTAGTAGCCGAGTGCATACTGACATTCCGAAGGGCAATGAACACCCATCTTGTAGGGTAGTACTGCGATATTAGCAAAGAAGTGTGCCGACTGAACAACCGGCTCGATGATTGGTCCACGGGTGTGTCCGTAGCGTTCCAGATTCACATCTTCAAAGTACAATGGGTGGTGACACAGGTTAGATGCTTTCCATGTCATGGTTGAAGGCGTCCACTGACGTGGAGTGTAGGCTACCTGTTCGATGAGGCATTCTTTTGGGAGCCCCCAGTTTTCGGCGATGTAAGCGATATCGCCTTCGCTCAGTTGGTTGATTGGTAACGCATCTTTCGATCCTTCATTGGTCTCGATGACGGCTTTTTCATATGCCAGGTCATTCAACCTGCCTGTTACTAGCGGATTGCCATTGCGATCGTGCCACGTTCGGATCGACTGTTTCTCGTCGAATTCTTCTTTCAAACCCTGATAGCGTTTCTCGTCCATCTCATCAGGTCGGTACGGAGGGCTGATGTCGAGGGACACCTGATCGATCGTCTGGGAGGCGATTCGTTTGCGGAAATCTTCGCAGGAAAAGGGGAGGTCTTCCAAAACATCTCCACCAACTCCAAAACCGCGTTTCAATGTCTTGCCGCTGTTGAGGCGTTCTTTATCAATCTGATCGGCATTTCGAAGTTGATCACTGAATGGACGGGAAGGTGGTGCTGTGTCACCACGCAATGAAGGAGTGGTTTCAGCTGCGGGAGTGTTATTCTTACTCCCCTGGTTGGAAGGAGTCCGCTGTTGCAGGATCTCGCCGAGCGATCGCTCTGAATTGGCTTGGGGGGGCTTTGCGGCGGGCGGTTCCACGGGTGCTGGGGTGACTGACTGAGTGGATAGTGGCAACGTTGGAGTTGCCTCTGGTACTGCCTGCTGTGGCTGTTCTGGTGTTGGGCGGGGTTCCCTCGGTGCCAACTGCAGCGGTTGCGATGGCACTGCATTGCCAGGGGGACTTAACCCTGGTCCACCTTGTGCCGCGGCAATAGGCGGTGCAGGAGTCGGTGCAGGAGTCGTGGGCACTGGTGGCTCTGCTGTCGGCAGTTCCAGTTGTGCAATATTGGTTCGCAAGCCATTCGCAGGACGCAACTCCAGAGGCATGCTCTCTGCGTTTCTGCTGCGAGGTGTCGCTGGCAAATTTTGCCGAACAACTGCCGGTGACTTAGTGTGAGGGAGACTCAGCGAGGCAGTTGGCGGGCTGTCATTGAACGGATCAGTAAAGTAGTCCGGTACTGAATTTGCATTCTCTACCGGATGCTCGTTCCATGCTGCTCGAGATACACCCGTGTTTGCCACCATGGTGTTGGGACGCCGAGTGTGCGAGGTGGTCTGATCGCTTGCACGCTTGCTGGAGTCTTGGTTGATGGGATGCAGGGTAGGAGCGGTATTCGCCAGTTGCAGGCCTGAATTCGTGTAACCCCTCCGGCTACTGAACGCTTGTGCTGCTGTGCTGTGTGCTGCTGTGCTGTGTGCTGCTGTGCTGTGTGCGGGCACGATTACTGATTCACCCGAGGTTTGCCGGATGACACTTTGGTTTTGTGTCATTGGCACGGTTCGTCTCAGCTGCAGAGACGTGGTCGTGGGGACTGGGTGGGTTGCGGTGCTTTTTCGCCAGCTCAAGTCGCGGCTCTGATGCTGCGATTTTTCTGCGGCACGTGCAGGGGTTTGGAACCCTGCTTTCGGAACTGGCTGTAACTGGCTGGAATAGCTGAGCGGAGCGACTTGCTGGTCTGCCGTGCCCGGTTGCTGCGCAGACAGTTCGCCGGCAGTACCCATGCCGATGGAGGTACCCACCAGATAGAGGACGAGTTTAGCCAGCTTCGCCCGTTTGGACGTCCGGACTGTAGTTTGGCGCTTCTTGAGTAATCGCAATGTCATGCGGATGGTTCTCCCTAACCGTCGCGGCTGAGACTTGGATGAACTTGCCATCCCGCCTCAGTTCGTCAATCGTCCTTGTTCCCACGTATCCCATGCCTGCTCGCAATCCCCCGACCAGTTGGTACAGGTAATCACTGAGAGGGCCTTTGAACGGCACACGGCCTTCAACACCTTCAGGGACAAGTTTGCCCGCTTCAGTGCCTTTTTGCCGGTACCGATCACTGCTTCCTTTCACCATCGCGCCCATGGAACCCATTCCTCGATAAGACTTGAATGTCCTACCTTGGTACAGGATTACCTTTCCCGGACTTTCGGTGAGGCCTGCGAACAGGCTGCCGATCATCACGGTGCTGGCACCGGCCGCGATCGCTTTTGTTATGTCACCGCTGAATCGAATCCCTCCGTCAGCGATGACTGGTACGTCTCGTTCATTCGCCACCTGAGCCGTTTTCAGAATGGCGGATATTTGTGGCACACCGATGCCGCTGATCACTCGCGTTGTGCAAATCGAGCCTGGTCCGATACCAACTTTGATAGCATCTGCCCCTGCATCGATTAACGCTCGTGCTCCTTCGGCCGTGGCGACATTCCCTGCCACCACATCAATGTCCCAATCTCTCTGTTGTTTGATCTCCTGGACGGTTTCGATCACGTTTTTGCTGTGTCCGTGGGCAGAATCCACCACCAGAAGGTCAACACCTTGCCGGATAAGTGCTTCTGCACGCTCGAAATCACTGACTCCCACCGCTGCTCCGACTCGCAATCTTCCTTGCGAATCTTTGCAGGCACGGGGAAATCGTTTCATCATGTCGATGTCACGAATGGTAATCAGTCCCGTTAGTTTTCTATTTTCGTCAACCAGCAGAAGTTTCTCGACCCTTTTTGCCGTTAAAATCCTCTCAGCTTCCTCAAGCGTTACATTTCCTACCCCTGTGACCAGATTTTCGCGGGTCATGACTTCGGAAACTGGGCGGTCTGGGTCTTCCAGGAACCTCAGGTCGCGGCGGGTCAGGATGCCCACGAGCGTCTGATCTTGGTGGACAATTGGGATGCCTGAGACATTAGCCTCGTCCATCAGTTCCGCTGCTCGGCCGACTTTTTCTTCGGGCGACAGGGTGACAGGGTCAATGATAATGCCGTTCGCAGAACGTTTTACCTTCATCACCTGTTCGGTCTGGCTCAACGTCGACAGGTTCTTGTGGATGATTCCCAGTCCCCCGTCTTTGGCCAAAGCGATGGCCATTTCTGATTCGGTGACCGTATCCATCGGAGCAGACAGGAACGGTATCTGAAGTCGGATGCGTCGCGTCAGGTGCGAACTAACATCGACTTCGCTGGGCACGACTTCGCTGTAGCGGGGTTCAAGCAGAACATCATCGAAAGTGACAGCGAGATCGCCAATTTTATCTGCCGACATGCGTTGAATTCCACGTACATGGGGTGAAAGGGTAAAGTTGGCGATTATGCCTCATGCGAGCCTTTTTTAGTAGACGGCATGCCCTGTTTCTTCCAGAACTTTGGCGCGACTCATGGGCTTTGGGGCTGAGATGGCTGGTTGATGATCCAGCCAACATCGGGAGGAAGCCTGAGCGTTCTAAAGTGTCAGTAGGTCATAAGAATCACACGACATGAGCATGGCCGGTGTGTCGAAGGACGAGGAGATGCTGCCCCGCCACGAGAGACGCGAGGCTCAACTGGGGGCCAGTTCATTGGGCTCTGTCCAACCAATTCTGGCAAGCAGCACGTTCCCTCGTGCATTTTGTTTGGGCATCCACTCACCCACTGTCACCCATGATTCCATGGAGCTGGCATTGGTGACGTTGAAATTGCCCATCAGGGCAACTCTCTGCGGTTCCGCGATGCCATCGCCGATCATCGGTAGTACGGTCTTTTCGGTTTCGCGAATCAGAACGCGTCGGTCTGGATCGACACGCGCAATCCACAACGGAGATCGCCAGCGAATGACATTCTGGTTGATCGTGTCTTTCCGCGTGTAAACCAGATACAGGGCATCGTCACGTGTGAGCCAATGCTGTTGAGTCGTGGACATGCCGATGTCTTTTCCGTCGTCCCAACGCCATGCCTGTTGGTTTTCGTAATGAATGCCATCCTTACTGACGGCCACATAACCATGCCCATCTTCGGCTCGAATTGTCATTAGGAATTGATTCCTGAATAGGGTCACGGAGGGTTCCAACAAACCTCGACCAGTTCGGTTGATCAGCGGTTTGCCAACTTCAGCAACTCGAAGCGTTTCGCCATCAAATGTGCAGCGAACACCGGCAACCATGCGGTGCTGCGATTCAGGCCCGAAGGTGAATGACATGATGATGTCGCCATTGGGCATCACGACGCGTTGACCACAGTTGTTGGAATAGATGAATGCACCGCGAGGGTCATCCCAGTTCAGTCGCTTCCGTGCGGACCACGAACCATCACTGCGGCGGACTGCATACACAGGGAAGCGTGCCAGTTGATCTTTGGTCGCGAATTTCGGACCGCGGTAAAAAACAACATGACCCAGCGCAAGGGTGGTGTCTGTTGGCGGATGGTATTGTGGCGTCACATCGCATACGCCTGCATGCAGGCCCTTGTTGCCTGCAACCGGATCGCGTCCCAGCGAGGCAATTGGCTTGGGAGTGCTCCAGCTTTTTCCCATGTCCGCTGATTCACTTGCATGGACTGGTCCAAAGTAATCTGAGCCTCCGATTTCCTGCAGCAGCATTAACGCAGTGGTTTGATTGCCCTTTAACTTTGGATCAAGTGGCACCATGCAGGCACGGGGGTGGAACCATGTTGTGCTTTTACCATCGCGATTTTTCCATAGCGTTTGTTTGGTGATTGATTTGATCAGAGATTTTCCCGTCGGCACATTCCTGCGGCGAGTTTCCTCGGCTGGTCCAGCAGATAGTTTTCTGGCTGCAAGAGAAGTTCCGATCATCATGATCGATCCCAGTGCTTTCCGCCGCGTGACCAACATGCTTGCGGCGGGGCGATTTGCAATGCACGGAGCAGTGGGTCGCGTTTTGGGTGGGTGGTTCGGTGTCACGGCTCAATTGCTCCAGTTAACAGGGTCGCCGTCGGAGAACAGCGATGCCGGTGGATCGGACTGCGGATCGTGCGGCAGACCGGCTGTCCCGCTGCCTCGTGCCCCCGCTGTGATCAACCATTCTACCAGCCCAGCACGTAGGCAAAGATCAGCGGAGCCACAATCGACGCGTCGCTCTGGATCATGAATTTCGGCGCCGACTCGGAAAGTTTGTACCACGTGATTTTTTCATTGGGTACAGCGCCGCTGTATCCTCCGTAGCTAGTGACTGCATCACTGATCTGACAAAAGTAGCTCCAGAATGGAACGTCCAATTTCAGATCTTGGATCAACATTGGCACAACGCAGATTGGGAAGTCGCCTGCGATACCACCGCCGATTTGAAAGAACCCAACGGGGCCCTCGCTGACCTGTTCTTGATACCAGTTTGCCAAGCGTTCCATTTGAGTCGTTCCAGTCACAAAAGCCTGGTGGTTTGGCACCACGCCTTCGATGACTCGAGCGGTGTAGATGTTTCCCAAGGTTGAATCCTCGAAGCCGGGGACAAAAACGGGGATCCCCATATCTTTGGCAGCCGCAAGCCAACTGTGTTCACGGGGAATTTGGTAATGCTGCACCAGTTCCTCGTCATCAAGAAGATCAAACATGTAGTCCACGGGGAAACGTGGCGTGCCTGCGTTGGCTGCGTCCTGCCAGCGGGTCAGTAAGCGACCCTCGATGTGTCGCATCACCGTCTCGGGGATGCAGGTGTCCGTGACCCGGTTGAAACCGGCGTCGCGAAGTTTTGTCTCGTCGGCAGCCGATAGAGCCCGCCAATTTTCAACGATGCGATACTCGCCGTTCGCGACCAGATTGAAGATGTCTTCTTCTAAGTTCGCTGCTGTGCAGGTAATGGCATGGACCTTGCCTTGACGGATCATCTCGGCAAGTGAGATGCCAAGCTCTCCGGTACTCATTGCGCCAGCCAGGGTTACCATCATTCGGCCGTTACTGGAATCTGAGACAAAGTCGCGGTACGACCGAGCTGCAGCAACTAGTTCGCGGGCATTGAAATGGCGAAAATGGGTTTCCAGGAAATCAGATACGTTCATGAACTGTTCTGTCGCAATCGAGAAGTTGGCCAGTTTGAATCAACGTTTGCAGTGAATGTGAGCTGCGTAGATTGGTTGCCGAAGCAGAAGATGTAACGATACAGCAGTCATTGCTGGTGGGCAGGTTGATAGGCACCACGTGCGGGCGGAAGCGGATAGTTTGCATGAATCGATGGCTGGGTACGACGCCTGAGGCATAAAACTGATATGGTTTGTCGCGGATTTTCATGTGTGGCAGGCGAGGGCCGATGGTGTGGTCAGCGAACCCCATCCCAAGAAAGACCATTCCAGGTTTCCCAGCGAGACGTAGTCGCGTTTGAACTCCTGCTCCCGTGGATTTCGTGCCACATCGAAAGCAGATGCGGGGGGACACCGAACTGAGGGTATGGGCGTGTTCAGGAATCGTGGGGAGGGGACCGTGCAGTACGCAACGCGATCATCTCTGAAAGACGTTGCCACGACCATTTCGGGTGTGTTTCGTGACTTCAAGCTTGGATGCGCCAGATTATTTCAAGATAGATTCTGGAAGCGACGGGTTTCGTGAATGGTCGGAAAACGCCGAGTTTTCAGTTCAGCGAGCTGATCAAGTTTTCGTCACTCATGGAATTTTTTTTCTCCCCTACGGGGCAAATTTTTCCGTAGGTGGCTCGCAAGGTTGCTTTGGTTTCCTGTTTGAAAAGAAAATTGGAATTTTCTTTGGTTGTTCGCTCAGATTGCCTCGTGGGTCAAGTTGTCGGCTCAGGAAGTTAATTGGATGTCGGTAAAAGCCGTTGTTAACAGCACAGTGCATTATTCGGGCCAGATCCTGAGAGTTGCCCTTTTCGGAAATTGGGTGATCTGTTAATTTTCCTGAGTGATCATCGGCCCAATTTGCGTTCTTCGTCATTCTCTACTCCCTTTTCCCGCTCGACGCCCCGGAATGCGGCGACTGGAACTGGCAGAATTTTGTCCTCCCCGCTCAAAACAGACTGTGAGCGTAAGGTCTGCGCTGAACGTGCAATCATGGCTGCTGTCCCGGTAAGCGTTATCTGACGCCGGGCCGTACAAACCAATTGGCTTTCCAAGGAGCTTTCCCAAACGATGGCAACCACGAGTCAACGTCGACTTGAGCCGACTACAGTCCGACATTTCGGAACTGGACTTGGCACTTTCGAGCTTCCCGATCTTACAGCTCTTCAAACTGTTTCCTACGCAGCATTTCTGCAGGCAGATGCTGATTCGAAGCAGCGTAAAGCGCAGGGTTTGGAGTCAGTGCTTCGCGAGATATTCCCGATCAGCAGTTACGACGGGAACACCACGCTTGAGTATTTGCATTACGAACTCGGCAAACCTCGCTACACCAGTCAGGAATGTCGTCAGCTTCGTTTGACCTATGGACGTCCTCTTCGGATCTGGCTGCGGCTGAACCGAGAGGAACCGCACGAGGAGGAGGTCTACCTTGGCGATCTCCCGATCATGATGGGCGGTGGCGAGTTCATTATCAACGGAGCTGAACGCGTCGTTGTGAGCCAGTTGCACCGTAGTCCCGGTGTCGACTTTGTGCTGGAGCAAGATACGACCACCGACCGCAAGCTTCCCAGTTGCCGCGTGATTCCGGAACGTGGATCGTGGATTGAGGTGAATGTCACCAAGAAAGACGCACTTACAGTGCGTATTGACCAGAGTGGTAAGTTTGCGGCGACCACGCTGTTGCGTGCCATGGATCCAAGTCTTTCGACAGACGCTGACCTGCTCAATGCTTTCTACGAGACTGGGACCGTCAAAATCAGCGGTGGTCGCAGTGCTGCGAAGATCGAAGGCATGATCGCCGTCGACGATGTCGTTTACCCCAGTGCGTCCGAACGTGCCGGCGAAATCATTGTCGAAGCAGGCCATCGAATCACCAAAGATGTCTCCGAGACCATTTGCACCGCGGGTGTGAAAAGCATCGAAGCGATGGATTCACCGAAGATTCCGTTGATTTTCAACACGTTGGCAGATGATAACACTGCCAGCCACGAGGAAGCGTTGTTGCGTATCTATCAGCGTCTTCGCCCAGGTAACCCACCACAACTCGAGAAGGCTCGGACTCTCTTTACTGAGAAGTTCTATGACGAGAATCGATACCGGCTCGGTAAAGTTGGCCGTTTCCGTCTGAATCGAAAGTTGGCTTTGGGCGCCAAAGAGTCCGAAATGACGCTTCGCCCTGACGACATGATTTCTGCCATTCGGTACCTGATCGATCTGTTTGACACCGATAGCGATGCAGAAATTGACGATATCGACCACCTTGGTAACCGTCGCCTGCGAACCATCGATGAGTTGGCAAGTGAAGAGTTGCGGAAAGGTTTCTTGAAACTTCGTCGGACTGTTCAAGAGCGAATGAGCATCAAAGATGCGACGGACATGACTCCTCGGTCTCTGATCAATCCGAAAAGCGTCTCAGCCGCCATTGACTATTTCTTTGGTCGGGGCGAGCTCTCGCAGGTCGTTGACCAAACTAACCCTTTGAGCCAGTTGACTCACGAACGCCGGCTTTCAGCGTTGGGGCCTGGAGGTTTGAACCGGAAGCGTGCAGGCTTCGAAGTGCGTGATGTTCATATCTCGCACTACGGCCGAATCTGTCCGATTGAGACGCCTGAGGGTACCAATATTGGTCTGATCAGTTCGTTGGCCATCTACGCCGGCGTCGATGATTACGGTTTCCTGATCACTCCGTACCGGCAGATTAAAGATGGCAAGGTAACCGAAGACACTGTCTGGTTGCGTGCGGACGAGGAGAGCGAGTCCTACGTTGCTCCTGCCGACACCGAAGTCAAGAATGGTGGTTTGGTTGCAGGCCCCAATATGATTGCCCGTTTCCGCAGTGACTTTGAAATTGTCCAGCCGGAACAAGTTGATTACATGGACGTTGCACCTGCCCAGATGGTGGGTGTTTCTGCCGGACTGATTCCTTTCCTCGAGCATGACGATGCGAACCGCGCATTGATGGGGTCGAACATGCAGAGGCAAGCCGTGCCGCTGCTCGTTGCCGAGCCACCTATCGTTGGAACTGGAATGGAGCGGGAAGTCGCTCGTAACAGTGCGATGGTCGTTCGTGCGAGACGCAAGGGAACCGTGACCTACTGCGATTCAACGCGGATCGAAATCGGTAGCGATCACTACGACATGAAAAAGTATCAGGGTCTCAATGAACGCACCTGCCTGAATCAGCGACCCATTATCAAGCTCGGTGACAAGGTCGAACGGAATCAAATCATCGCCGACGGAGCAGCCACCCGAAAAGGCGAACTGGCACTGGGGCGAAATGTTCTCGTCGGTTTCATGTCCTTTGATGGATTCAACTACGAGGATGCGATCATCATCAGTGAAGAACTGGTGAGGAATGACACCTATACCTCGATTCACATCGAGGACTTCGATGTGGAGATTCGCGAAACGAAATTGGGTCGTGAAGAATTCACACGTGACATCCCGAACGTATCGGAAAAAGCTCTCCGTAATCTGGATGATACTGGAATCGTTCAGGTGGGTACTTATGTCAAACCGGGTGATATCCTGGTTGGCAAAGTCAGCCCCAAGAGTAAGACAGAGTTGACGCCCGAAGAGAAGCTGTTGCACGCCATCTTTGGACGTGCTGGTGAAGATGTGAAAAACGACTCGTTGGAGGTTCCATCGGGTATTGAAGGGATCGTCATTGATACCCATAAGTTTTCGCGTCGCATGAGTCTCTCTGAGGACGAGCGGAAAATCTTTGAGAAAGAACTGAAGGATGTCGAGACGGAAGGCAATGTTGAAATTGCGAGCACCTTCGAGGCATTGATCAACGAGCTTGAAGAGGCCGCTGGTACCAAATTCAAAGACGCGACCGGAACGCCTTTGGCTGATGGCCAGGATCCAAAATTTGTTGCTGAACGAGCCTGCTCATTCCGCTTCGAGCACATTCTTGATCAGGTCAAGGATGATGCCAAGAAAAAAGAGGTGGAGCGGATTTTCGCTCAACAGTGGGCGAACGTAGAGGTGTCCATTGATGTTCGCGACCGAAAACTGAACAGCATGAAACGTGGCGATGAACTTCGCAGCGGTGTGTTGCAGATGGTCAAGGTTTACATCGCGACCAAGCGTGTCATCAGTGTTGGTGACAAGATGGCCGGACGCCACGGTAACAAGGGTGTGATTGCGAAAATCCTTCCCATCGAAGACATGCCGTTCCTGCCGGACGGAACACCGATTCAGATCATGCTGAATCCACTTGGTGTTCCCAGTCGTATGAACGTCGGTCAGATCCTTGAGACGCATCTCGGCTGGGCCGGTGCCAAACTTGGTTTCCAGGCGATCACACCCGTGTTCGATGGTGCAACCGAGAGTGACATCAACAAGTGTCTTGATGAGGCTGGGTTGCCGGCGCACGGTAAGATTCGTCTGCGTGATGGCAGGACCGGGCGTCCGATGGAGCAGGAAACAACTGTCGGTTACATCTATATGTTGAAACTTCACCACCTTGTGGATGACAAAGTTCACGCGAGAAGTACCGGACCTTATTCACTCATCACCCAACAGCCTCTCGGTGGTAAAGCCCGCTTCGGTGGACAACGCTTCGGAGAGATGGAAGTTTGGGCGTTGGAGGCATATGGTGCCGCTTACA
>Ga0315320_10001356_pt1 | contig 20219 bp, 16 predicted proteins | sample M140m21515metaG_FD_203458 | JGI IMG/M metagenome (GOLD analysis project Ga0315320, IMG submission 203458) | Ammonia-oxidizing marine archaeal communities from Monterey Bay, California, United States - M1 40m 21515 | ecosystem: Environmental > Aquatic > Marine > Coastal | place: USA: California... | reverse complement strand
GTAAATTCATGTGGACATAGCAAAGCGGAACTTAATTCCAATTGATTGTCCTAGAAATGAAAAATTCGCAAAGATTTTTATCTCTGCGAATGTATAAATACATTATAACATATATGAGACAAAAAGTCAATTCCTAAAAGCCTATAAACATTGAGTTTTTAGTTATTTATATGATTAGGATTTATTAAAAAAAAGGGGGAAAACAAAACAGACATATGTCTGTTTCCAAACTTTACACTTTTTTACTCTAAATTCTCTAAAAGGTTACACTTGAAGCTCTTTATGTATTTTTTTTGCAATTATTGTTGCAAAATTTACGGGTACAGCATTTCCAATCATTGTGTATGCAGATGTTAAATTATCATAAAGAAATTCAAAGTTATCAGGAAACGTCTGAATTCTTGCTGTTTCTCTTACAGATAATCTTCTATAAAGACTTCTTTTTATGTTTTCTTGTTCATCAAATTTAAACTGGTCTATACCTGTTTTTATCATTTTTGGAGCTTGAGGATGAATCGGTGCATGCCTACCACCAGCTTGTATTGTAAATGATGGTTCATCCCATGACCTAACCCTATTACGAGACATGAACATGGTTGAAAAACTTCCAATCATATATTCATGATTAAGAATCTTACACATTTCTCCATTTGTTAAGTTTTTTTCTTTAGCGGGTAAAGCAGTGTCTTTTAAATCCCAGATGGCCTCTTTTAAGGAAATGAAGTCACCAGATAGGTAATTATGAGTTGGTTCTGGAAATTGAAAATTTTGATTTATGTCTTTTGAGAACCCAACAAATATAACCCTCTCCCTTGTTTGTGGAACCCCATAATCGGCTACATTCATAAGTTTATAACTAAAGTTATAACCAACTGACTCTAATTCACTCATTAAAAATTCAAACGACTCTTTATTTCTTGAGTTAAGCATTCCTTTTACATTCTCCGCTAAGAAAAATTTTGGTTTTAAATCTTTAATAAGTTGAATATATTTAAGAAATGATTGACCTCTTGAGTCGTTAAGGCCCCTTCCTTTACCTGCAATACTCCAGCTCTGGCAGGGTGGACCGCCAATAATTCCATCTACCTTTGGAATATCGTCTTTACTAACTTCGTTAATATCCCGGTCATCAACTTGAGAGTGCGTAAAATTTTTCTTTAATGTGGGTGTTATTTTTTTATCAAACTCATTTGAATACACAATGTCAAATCCTGCTTGTTCAAACCCTAAATCTAAACCACCAGCGCCAGCAAAAAAGGATGCAATTTTAAAACTCATATTTACTTATCTTAATATAAGCGTAAGACTGTTTTTCAATGCATTCTGGTGTCATACTTTAAACTTCTACTTGTGATTAAACTACTCGCAGTATGAAGTCTTTCAATTATGAAAAAATCATCGTTAAAAATTATCTTTATATAATTATTTTTATCATCTATTCCATCCCTTAGTAAATATCTTTGTGCAGAGATAGAGATAATATCGGTGCTAGGAATATTTGGCACTATATTAATTTCTCCATCATGGGCTATAACTTTGTAGATATTTTCATCACCAAATATGAATTTAAAGTAGTGGTTTCTATTATTTTGTTTATTACCAAATTCATTAATAAATGAAATCACGAGATCGTTCATTGGTTTGTATAAATGCTTGTAAGTAGATTCAAGAACTTCATCGTATCGTTTCGCTTCAGGAAAGGCTGCTTCACATATACTATAAAAATCATCAAGAATTGTTTCATATTTTCTTCTGAACAATAAGTCTTCTGAGGAATCTTTGCTATATCCAAAATGTTGGGCAGTTGCACTGGGTCTTTGGTGCTTAATCGCATTGTTATTGTGCTTTAGAGAGATACTCAAATCTCTAGTTTCTGAAATAATTTTTACATCGGTTGGGTTCCCCAGCGTTCCTTGATGGTCTGTAAGTCTTATTACCTCTTTAGGTTTTCCTATTTCGCTGATTATCCACTCATAAATTTTTAAACAACTTCTTTCCATAGAAGTTTTTAGTTCGGAGTTTAATCTTGAGATATTAGCTGCATCTCTAGTTTGTGCATTTATTGTTGATTCTGAAATAGTTATATTTGGATTGTTGTCAGATATTAACTTAACAAGCAAGTACTCAAGTGATCTTCCGTTAAGATTAGAAACTGTCATTTGTCTTCAAGCAAATTAATATTCCAAAATCTGTCAGCTTTAAAAAATAATTTCTCATTATTTTTTCTAACAAATTTTAAATTATTTATAGTTAATAAGTTATTTTTCTCAAAATTAAAAAAAATAGGTTCATCAAAATATATAGTAATATTCACATTTTTATAAGGTTTTTTTAACCCTTTTAAATTCATTTTATTTTTGCTACCTTTTTCAACAAGTTCGATAAATTCACCACTTATTGAATTTAGTGTTTCAATATTTAAAGGGGGGAGGTAGTTGTTGCAATCATGCGGTAGGGAGCAGTGAACACAATTATCAATCATGCATTCAGAATGTCTTTTTTCAACAAAGTCTTTATATTTGTTTCTAATAAATTCTAAGTTGTTACTTATTTTTTCCAGGGTTGAATCCACCTTGTGAACAATGCCCTTTGAGTCAAGAATAAAAAGTTGAACTTCCTCACAACCATATTCATCTATTTCCAAAAATCCATAAAACATCATTTGAGTTATAAAATTTTCTTTAATTTCACCTTCACTATCGAGAACATTTCCAGATTTATAATCAACAATTACAGAATTACTAGGTCCCCTAAATAATAAGTCGGCGATACCCGTGAATTCTTCATTTTTTACATATTCATACTCTTTAAGTATTGTTTCAAAGTCAAAAACAGAAAAATGTTCATTTACTTTACTTAGTATATTTTGTACTCCATTAATTGTTTTATACAATCTGTCCTGGCTTGATTCTATTGAAGATTCCTCTACTCCATTATCACCATATGACTTTATAACTTCTTTTCTGATATTTTCAGTTGAGCTCTCATAGTTAGTATCAAAAAGCTTTTCCAAAACACCATGTAAAACTATCCCATCTACCTTATAAGAATCTCCAAAAGAAGAATTTATTCGTACAATTTTATATCTTTCTGTCATCCAGCAAAGAGATTTTTTATGACATTCAAGTATTGATTGAATTGATGAAGGTGATAGTTTGTTTTGTAACTTCAATTTAAAAGATCAATATAGGCTTTTATTGGATTAGATTTTGCTTGTAAATGATCTACAGCAAATAAATTATCCCCACTAAATTGACCAGCAAATTCTTTTGTGAGCAATGCGAGAACCGCATCAAACCTAACTGTTCTGCTCTCTAGTGGATGCATTAAAAATATATAGTTTTTTTCCAGTTCTGAATTATTATTTTCAACAAAAATATGTAACGGGTAAGTCGGTAAATTTTTAGATTCAAATTCAACTCTCTCTATATTTAAACCTGCATCTTGTAACTGATTTCTAAATGATTCTGCGATGTTTAGTTCTGTTTTTTCAAAGATATTCCCGAAGTCAAGTTCTTGACCTAGCATTGTATTAATTAGCTCAATACCTAAATTTAAATCTAGGCTGTCTGAATAAAATCTGTTGTTATATGTTCTTATACATTTGTAACAAGCACTATCACAACAATATTGTTTTTTTAGATTTTCAATATAGCTAATAATAGCAATTTCTTCATTAGGGTTTATATTGAATATTTTTTCAAAATTATTTGAAAGATATTTTGTAAAGCCACTTCCATTTTCTAAAGTGTCAGACATAACAATAGTTGGCTTAGGTATTGTTTCATTTAGAAAGTTTGGAGTTGTATATGTTACAAGCCGCTCTATTTCACTAGGATCGCAATTAAAATATTCATTGGTTAAAAAGCTATGAATTATTTCTCCAGCACTTATCCAAGCAGATTTTCGAGATTTAATAATACGATTTCTTCTAAATAGGGGATGGGAATTATTTCCTAAGTTAAGATAGTCAGTCGCAATATTTTGACTATCCTCATTTTTTCTAATTTGTATAACATTTGTTAATTTTTGCTCAATCAGTGATAAGTTTATTGGCTCATCTTCATCTTCTCTAAAAAATTGTAAACCACCTGTTTCCTCTGCCCATTCTTGTGCGATTAAAACAGTACCTGTTCCAACATTTCTATAAGAACTATTATTTGTAGAACGAATAAATTGAAATTGTTCATCGTAGTTGTTGTTTAATGAATACAATTTTCTAAATCCAAAATCATAATTTAAATCAGGCAATATATTGTGTGATATATTTTTTGCATCTCCTGATTCAACAAATTTATTATTACTGAAATTTCTATTCTTTGAGTCTTTTTGTACTTCAAAAGTAGGGCTAGCAATAAAATAGTTTGGATCTATGACATTTTCAAGAAAGAAGCCATTACCAGGTTCTGAAAAGCAAGATGGGCATTCTTCATAATCAAATGAGTCAGATTGTAATGAGATATAACCGCATATCTTGCAGAATGCAGAAGACAAAGACACGTCGACTGGGTCTGTGTATCTGTTCTTTCCTAACAAATTTGCTACACCGATAGACTTAAACATCTTTTTATCTCTTCTATATTCTGACATTGGAGCAAATTCATTAATTGCAATAGAAGCACTTCTTGATACATTTTCGTCAATTGGTTTATTAATATTTAAAACTAGGCTTCTACTATTAGCACCTAATCCATACAAAGGTAGATATCCTAATTTTGCTAAGGAAGCAGCTAAATCGTCCTCATCAGGATTAAAATCAGATAATTTTTTAGTTATTTCAGGAATTAAGCTTGACGGATTTAATTCTTTTTTTAAAGATTCTAAATATTCGGGATCGGCCTCTATGCCCCCATGGTGTTTTTTATAAAAATCTTCTAAACTGATAGTATTTAATTTCTGGGTCAATAATTTACTAACATTATCACCTGAGCTCCAATTCGAAACACTGCCAAGATCTCCACTGGAGTCTGGTGACGTTTCATTGCTACTTTTGACATTTTCTAATTCTAGATTATCTAAAATATCTACAAGAATAGTTCTTTTGAAGATGTCTACCTGGTTTGTGGTAATGAATGGCTTAGGAATAGGTCCAAAAACTAGACTTCTTGGTTCTTCATAGTAATAATTGTCGTGTTGGCTATCTCTAAAGTTTACAAGAGAATATGAAAACAATTGATTTTTTCTTCCTGCTCTACCCACTCTTTGTTGATAGTTAAATCTTTCAGGAGGTGTATTGTTCATCCATACACTTTGTAGAGAACCTATATCTACCCCTGCCTCAAGAGTTGTTGTAACACTTAAGATGTCTATTTCATCAATATGACTTAAATAATTTCTTTTTTCATTAGCTCTTACAATATTTCTTTCTAAGTCTCTGATGATTCCACGAAATAGCAGTTGCCTATCAATTTTATCCTGATCTGCTGTTTGCCCAGTTAACTCTTCAGTATGTATTCTTAAAATTTCAGAATCATTTTTTACAGATTCTGTAAAATAATTTTCTAATTCTTCAATAGAAATAACTTGACCTTCTTCAAGTAGCCTTCTGCAATTTAAACAAATATTTGCTTCGTTAGACAGGTATACCCACGAACATACACACTTTTTGACTGGTTCGTCAGTATTATTTATTTTTAATGACACTTTATCTTTGTTGAGGTAGAGGTAGTACGGTTTACTATCATCAGTTGGTTCCTGATTGGGGATGACACCAAGATCTACAAGGTGACTGTAGAGCACATTAAAAATATCTTCTCGGTCAGAATCAATTCCAGTAACTTCTATCACCCTATCTAAAAAACTTAAAAATTGAGAGGCAGGTTGTCGGGTTGTGTGACTGGTTATCCGGTCCGATAAGTGCCACCTATCACGTTGTGCTAAAAATCTAATAAATGTATTTAATAGGTATGAATAATAGTCTTGACTCATAAAACTACTCATTCTGCTTTCAATCTCTACAGATGGGGTTAGATATCCAAGACCAAAATTTTCAAAACTGTATTTTCCCTTAAAGTTTTTTATCAGTTGTTTAAAAAATGCTTCGACAATATTATGCATTTTCCAAGCTAAAAGAGCGCTTCTGCTGTCTTGATCAAAGAGATTACTGTTTTTAAGTTTGTCTTCTGACCACAATGATGAAATTTTATCTATACTTTCAAAAATATCTGACCAATGAAAATTATTACTGAGGTTCATAGAGTTTCCTTCATAAGTTAAATAATCTTGATATGTTTCATGCCAAGAGTTGAATGGATTCATTCCGATATTACCTAGTTCCTCTATAAGCATTTCCATTAACTTTGCTACAGATAGTAAAGATGGATTGCTGAATCTATTTTTTATCTTTTCGAATAGTTCTTGATCATCAGAAGATAATTCAACCTCCTGAAATACTAGTGTCAAAACAAGTTTTTCTAAATCCGTTGTGTTTTCATAAAAATTCGTTATGTAGTTTTGTTCATGTAGATTAAAATTTTCTACTAGAAAATCTTGTACATTTCGTGGTGCGTCATTTACTAAATACTTTATTAGGTCATCCGTAAAGGTGAGGGATATTTCACTATCCTGCGCTATTTTATAAATTAAAGATCTCAAGATATCTGAATAATAATTAGATGAAAACTCATAATTAAACTCTGCTGCCAAGGCAACTGAATCGCTAAAAACTATTGCTTTGTTAGTTTCTAATTCTTCAATTAACTCTCTTCCAAATATCTGAATTAATTTAGTAATTGCTGGTGACATTTCTCTTGAAGGATTGAATGATAGCTTCTCACTTAGTGTTTCGGCACCTTGATAGCGAGTTTTTACAAATCCTTCACCGCATCTAGGGCATTCAGGGGGTGCGTAGTTAAATTGTTTATGGTATTTTTCATTTTCATCATTATCTGATACAAACTCGGATTCGTATAATATACTATTGCTTTTTGAACCTGTTCTCATTTTTGTAAATGGTATAGTTTCAACATATCCCGAATTTAAATATTTTACTGAATAAAATTTATGGTTGACTGTTCCCTTTTCTTCTGAGTAATTTGATAAATTTTCAGTAGTTGAACTAATTCCTCTGGTTGGGTGTATAAAGTCGTCTTCGCTTTGATAATTTTCTGAAAAATGGTAAAGCAATTTGTAATTTGTTGGATTTTTTACAGTATCAATTTCAATAGAAGATAATAAAAATTTATTTACATCTCCTTCTGAAGATTGATCTATTACCCACCCGCCAAACGCAGTTTCTGAACATTTTTCACAGTAATGAAGATTTAAAACTGCCGAGCCACACAAACATTTAATCCTTGGTTGCGTGTATAACTTTCCAACCATCCTACTGTCACTTTTAAAATCACTACTTACCTGATCGCAGTCAGCATCAATGCATGCCCATATCCCCTTAAACCTACGAATAAACATATGAATTCTAAATCTATTTTTTGGGTTGCTTTCTAAACTTAACAGATCAAATAGTTTTTCTAGAAGATCAAGTGGTTCTCCGCTTTTTCCTTGAAATAAAGCATGTGAAATATCATATATGTTAGATTTATTTTCTTTTTCTAAAATTGTTAAAGAATTGGTAAACTCTTGAGACAAAATATTAATATCACTTTTAGTATGATTTTCTTTTTCTAAAATTGAATATATATTTTCTTTATCAAAACTTATATCTATATTGTCCTGAGAATCTTCTGAGATAATTTCAAAAGTACTTCTATCAACGCCAAAGAAATTCTCTAAAAACTCTATACTTTCTTCTTGTTTCGAATCAATTGATGCGCTTGAGCATATAATTTGTAATTTTTCTGGATTATTGAGAATACCAATTCTATCTAAAAATCTTTTAATTAAATAGGATATCTCTGCACCTGACGTTCCTCTGTAAGAGTGTAACTCATCTAACATAAGAGTAAATTTTGTACCCTCTTCCTGGAGCCATTTTTTTGTGTTATTGATAATTTTTTCTTCAAATGGTCTACCTAACATAATTCTCATCATTGTGTAGTTAGTGATTAAAATATCGGGAGGTGAATCTTGCATATCAAACCTAGACCACATTTCTCCACCATCAAAATTGTCAACATAATTTAAACTCTCATAATCTATTGGATCAAGTGATTCACAATAATCAATAGTATCTTGGAATGCTCTGTCTCTATTTCTGAGTTTTTCTTGGAGTTCTATAATTTTATTAGAGTTATTTTTAGAACCTGCAATTGGAGTGCTTCCATTGTAAGAACCAAAATAAATCTTATTGCCATTCAAAAGATTTTGAATTTCTTTTCCATTATCTCCACAAAAAATTTGTCTTAATCTAGTTTTTTGATCTTCTACTAATGCATTTAAAGGAAACAGCATCAAACACTTTACAGCAGTCAGCCTTGTTTCATTTGACCTTTGAAATTTAATATTTTCTGTTTTCTTTTTGTCAATTTCTGAATTGAACCACTTGTTATTATTTAGACTTTTTGGTTTCTCCCAAACTTCTGCATCCTGAAGAATTTTTGCAATGATTGGAAGATACATTGCTTCTGTCTTTCCAGAACCTGTACCGGTTGTTAAAACTATGTTTTTATCATTTTTATAACCTTCAATAAGAGCTTTTGCTTGATGATCGTACATTTCATAACCTGGAAAAAGTGATTTATTGAGAAACTCATGAAAAATTTTGTTAATTCCAACTTCAGAATAAATTTCAGTATTTTTCTTTTTTAAGGTTGTGGAAATATTTTTATAATTCTTGAGTACTTCAATTTGTGGCCATCTCCAGAGACTTCCATCGGAGTCTATTAACTGGTCTCTTTCTTTACTTACCAATGGGTCATTAATGTGAAACTGTGTGTTGTAATAGCTTAAAAAACCCTTTCTCATTTTTTTAAAAATTGAAACAGGATTATTAGTTTTCATCTTTTTTTGAATCATAATACATGTTTATTGTTTTCGTACATAGATCTAATGCTGTAAAACTTTTTTCTAATCTTGAATTATAACCTACCCAACTTCGATTAGGTCTTGATAATTCATCTACAAATTGAAGTTTTTTTAACAACAGATCGTAAAAGGATTTTGAAATATTGTCATATTCAATAAACATAGGATTTTTTTTATATGAATTATTATTTGTTGATCTGTGTGGGTAAATATATGGGACTACACCAGTATTTAATGTGAGTGCTTTTCTGTAAAGCAGAGGTAGCTTGAAATCTAAAGGCATAATTAACGTACCAAAAGGTAGCGGATTTCTATCAAAGTACAGATGTCTTAGATCGTTCTTTGATAATAAGTACCAAATAGCAAGTTCTTTACTTATGTTGTGTAGATTTTCGTCAATTTTAATAAAATATTGCCATGATTCACCAAAGTCTTTAAAACGATAAATCGTTTCATCAAGAATGTTGCGATGTGTTGATTTAAAAGATGATATATTACATCTGGGACATTCTAATAATTTACCACAATTGGTGTCCATTATAAAGCTGTCAAATATCTGTAAATCAACCCAAGATCTACTGTTATCTGGAATTTTTGATGATTTTACTATCATCTCTTGCAAATCGGGTAAGCAGTTTAAAAATTCATATGGTGAAGTGTCAACTAGATTAAGATTTAATTCATCACAAATATAATCTAAATCTTCAGGATTAAAGCTTATGTATATCGTTAAAGGAAAAAAATTTAATCGTGCATAAATATTAGGTTCATTTTTATAAATAGTTTGCGAATTATCTATAAAATAGTGTGAAACAATATATTTACTTGATTCAATTTTTTTATATATTTCTGGAGTTCTTGCTCCAGAAATAACTCCTTTTCCAGAGTAACCAGGAAGCACGTTTAAACAAGGTTTAGATATTGACCAGTGAAATTTATCGAATTCTATGTGTAATAGGCTTGACAGATCATCTAATAAATAATCAGACCAATAGTGAAGCTCTAGATTTTGAACTCTATTAGGTAGATTGTATTTATTGATAAAATATTGTATTGCCTTTTTAAATTCGCTCTTTGTGCCTGATTCTTTGAAAGACATGAAATAAAGAAGGTTTTCTCCTATGTGTTTTGAAATTAAATTTTCTTCTCTCATCATAATTTTATACTTTCAGCAAACTTCACATACTTTTTCCACAGTTCATTATCTGCATTTGAGTCATTATTCTTTTTCAAATCTTTATCAGTATTTATTATTAGTTGCCGCCAATCTAAGTTTCTCTTTGTAATTTTATTAAAAGAATCTTGATTCAGTGAAGCTTTAGATGTTTGAGCTTCATATGGAGTGGGGAGTGCAGAATCAATCTGCTTAATTTTCTTTCTTCCATTAATTTCATAAATTATCCAAACTGCTTTGCTATCACTAAAAGGAATTTCTGAATTTATAAATCTGTTTAAATCATCGCCTATATTTGTATTAAAAACGGGTATCAAGTTTTCTGATGTAAATAATTTATTCAAATTCTCTAAGTTATTAATGAATTTAAATCTATTTCCACCAAAGTTGTTAGTAGTAGTAATTATTCTCTTTTTAGAGCCTTCTTTGTTACCAATAAAATTTATAAAGTTCCAGTTTGTATTAATTGTTTCCTTTTCAAACTTGCTTTTAGGAATTCTGTATTCACTTGTTACTTTGATATAGCCACCACTTATATAGCCATCTTTTAATTCTTCTGATTTGATTGTTTTTGGAATAATATTTAAAAAATTCATCTCATTTTTTTGACCAAGCTCTATGTCATATGCAAGCAAGTCGTTTTCTAGGGAATTGTGTAAGTATTCTGTTGCAGGGAAGTCCTGATAATTTATTTGTTTAGTATCAATAACAATGTCTTCTTTAACAACCTTGATGCTCACTTCTCCATTTTTTTTAGTAAAGTCTATACCAGCATTATTTAGATCAATTTCGAAAATATTTAGTAACTTAGACTCAAGCTCTAATTCAGATTCGTTGATAAATAATCTATATTTTTGATGTACATATTCTTTTGGGATTATCAATAGTGGAAGGTGATCTTTAATATATACGCCGTTCCTAACTTCTAATCCACCATAAAAACTAAGCCTGTAGGAATCATCCTTAATTGAATTCAATACTTTCAACTCGTTATTTTGAGGTTCTCGATTCTCTAAAAAAGTCACGTTTAAAAAAACGCAATAATCATTAAATTCAATATAAGTATGTTCACCAGAAGAATATTTTCTTAAGTAATCAATTACGATCTTTTGTGTTGAACTTTGACAAACGATTGAATAGCTGTTTATTGAATCGGGTTTTTCATTATCTCTAAGCTCAACCCACATATTAGAAAAATTATGAAAGCCAGATTTTTCATTAGTAAATACTTTTATAGGTTTTTCTAAAATAGAAATATTTATTCTGTAGTTTTTCAATCTATAACTTACATCCTGATTTCCAAAATCTTCTAGCAATAAATACCAAAAATCCTCATATATGTCTCTTTTAAAAACTACATCTTCAATTGCTTCATCCTCTTCAGTTATTATTCTTTCTGCAGCTTGATCACTTTGTTCAGTTATTAAATTTGTAGTTACTAAATTGCAAATAAATTCAAAACCCAATTTTGGATCTGGTTCTGCAAAAGCAAGCCTAGATGTTATAGTTCTTATTCCATCTGATGAAAGCTCGACTCCATCCCACTTAGACAATTGCTTCAATAAAACTTCTGAAATTACTAAAAGTAGATCTGTTTTATTATTAACTGCAGTTTCCAGATTTCTCTTTAAGTTTTTTGAGAACTTGCTTGTCCAACTGCTTTCTTTTGTAAATTGATATAAATCAACTACAAGTCTGTTTTTAAACACTTCAATATTTGGCATATCGCTTGGGTTTAATTGCATTTTCTGAAAAAATGATGTTAAGACATACAAGTCTTTTTGATTAAACAAACCTTGGCTTGTAACCCACCCTATGTTTCTAATGTTGTGGGTAGAACCTTCACGAAAATCAGTTCTAATTTTATTTAATTCTGCCCAACTGTTTAATTCACTAAATAATTTTAAATTACCATTATTAGAAAATGTATTTGTAAAAGATTTGATTAAATCATTCTTAGATTTTTCTTTTAGGAATAGTGATTCAAGAAGTGGGTCGTAATAATTATTAAAGTTATAATTACCACCCATTTCACCAGCGACCACAATGAAAAATACAATAATAGGTAAGTGTGGTGGATAACCATCAGAGCCATTAAGTTTCCATAGTTTGTATAAATTTCTAATTTCTAAAAATTTATCTTTTTCGAGGTCAAGATTGATTGTCTTATTTTTGGAAAGGAAATTAATAATTTCATCTTTAATAAGTGTTCTTGAGTCTTCTGTCTCTAATAATTCATTAATCTTAAAGTCGTCAAAAACTAGTGAGGTTTCTGAATCATTGTTGCCAAAATAATGTAAACCTAGAGCATTAATTAATTTTTTATAATCTGGGTATTCTTCCAAATATTTTTCATAACTATTCAATTTAAAGCTCTAATTCAAATCTTGTACGAACATATGAACAAGTACCGCACTCTTCATCAGTATCTGGTACTTGATCAGTGTTAATTGTCTTTTTAATTTCAAGAATTGTTGGTTCTACCCAAGAGTCATCTCCTTCATAATGCAAAACTTTCACCCTAAACTCAAGTACTTCATCAAAAGACTCTTTGTTCTTTATGCCATTGCAGTAAACAAAATATCCATCATTAGAAACTTTAAATCCATTCTGCCTGAGTAGCCACTGGTAAAACTCCATCTGTCGTTTATAAGATATCTGCCAATCTTTATCTAAATTCACTTCATCTTTACTAGATGTTGCTTTGTAATCTACTACAACTAGCTCATCTGTATCCAAGTCAATCCAAACGTCATCTACTGCTCCTGTAAGTAGTAAATCTGTTTCTTCGTGGTGGAATTGTACGCCTGTAAAATTAGCTCTCCATTTATCTAAGTCTTCATGTTGAAAGGGAATAAGATTTTTTTTAATATCCTTCATATACGGGTGTGGTTTTTTTTGCTCTCTGTAGCCGTCAAATTCTTTTTTAAGAAGTTCATCCACTGCACTATTTAAATTAAATGGAAATCCGCTTAACGCTTTCACATTTAGTTTTTTCTCTAAATAGAAGCATTTTTGACATTTCATAAAAAGCTCTACACCAGAACGACTTAGTTTTAATGTCTCGTTGGGTTTAAATAGATTTCTTTTTTTAAAGCTCATAATTCCTTATTTTACCTTTTTGGTTTTGAAAATTCATATGAAAATCTCCCTGCTGAATTGTATAATTTCGAAATTGCACACTATTTTTTTTAATAGTCGATTTTTTTCGAAAACTCATTCTTCCTCCATAATTATTTTTAGTTCTGCTTCAAATTCTGCTTCAAAATCTGCCTCATCCATCATTCTTGATAATGCAACCCCATCCGTATACCTCATGACGCCATATCTTAGTCTTGAATAAAAAGATGCTATATAAGACAGTTCGCCAATTAGTGATTCTAAATTTTCTTCACTTAAGTCAAGTAATTGTCCCTCAATAATCTCCTTAACATAGTCGTCAACAAAAGGTTTTAAATTATCGCTCCTTTCTTTCATAACATCTTCTAAAAATTTTTTCGGCCATAAGTAATAATTATTAAAGTTCATCACTATCCTCAATTACTGTTATTTCGAAGCCATTAGAAACAATCATAGAATTTTTACCTAGAGAGGATGACTCTTGTATAGTTGCAGATTGTTTAAATCTTTCATTAGTCAAAACATGCGAAACTGCATAACCAGTTTGATTAATAAAATTTCTCAAAGCTATTAGAAGAATCCACTCTATTTCTTTTTTGGTTTCTTCATGAAAAAAAGATATTCCCCATTCTTCAAGAAAAATATCTTCATCATTGAAATGTGGAATAGATTCAACGTCCTCATATATTTTTTCCAGAGTTAACGCATACTCTTCCGCAAGTTCGCATTTATTTAAAGAACTACGAGTTATGATTTTGCTGCTTTTAGATAATTTGTCTTTCATTTTCCTCCTAATAATTAAATCAGACATAGCTTTTGCTTTTCTGATTTATGGAGTTTTTTGAAAGATCGCCCTGCTAAGGTAATATCGCTTAGGTCTTTTGTCAAGCTTATGTTTAAAAAAATATAAAATCTAACTATTAGATTTTTATTAAAAACCATTTAATTTACCCACCTACCTTTTAAAAAATATAATGTGCTTTCGTACAACTTATTCCTAATGAGAGATAATTTCCAGGAATAAGTCTGAAATCAAAAAATTTCATCTTCCAGATAAAAAGGATTGATGAGCACCCTAATATATTTTCTAATATGATTCCTCTCAGGATCTTTTCTAATTAGGTCATAAATCAGTGTAGAAAATAAGACAACAATGATATTAGATATGTTGAGGTTCATGATATAGCTAATGTTATTGATTAAATAAGCCAGAGGAATAACAATAGACGCTATTAGCAATAACAAACTTAACTGATTACTTATTGGCACTCGAGAAAAAATAAATGTACACAATGCTAAAAATGTATGAAGACCAAAAAAGGTAATAGTAAACCCTATGAACTTAAAATCATTTAAGAATTCTGGTGGTGCCAAAAAGGGTAGAAAAATAGCAAACATTAACTGATAGCTAAATAGCATTATTGTAAAAAAGATAAGTGCTCTTAAAACTCTATGTTCAAGTTTTTTCATTAATATCAATATAAGAGTCTGATATGACAAATTATTAAGAATCTGATCAATAAGTTAATATTTTCTTGTTTATTTGATATCAAATCAACTTTAAGGCAAAATTATTAGATGGGATTTCAATATCTTTATATATGCTTAATTGTCGTTTCCTTAGGATTTTCAATATATTTTTATAAAGAACTTAATAAAGAAAGAAGAAATAATAAAGAAAATAAGCAACTTCTTGAAAAATCTTTTAATTTTTTAAATGGATATTCACAAATTCAGCACAACTCGGAAAATGAGTTTGCTAAAGTGGTTGAAAAATTTGATGACCCTAAGTGGTTTGTTTATAGAAATGTTCGCTGGCAATGGAGAAAAGGGGGTTCTGTAAATAACCCTATGAATGAAGGGGAAGTAGATTTTTTACTGGTTCATAAAGACTTGGGTGTTGTTCTAATAGAAGTAAAGGGCGGTAAAGGTTGGAGATATAACGCCACAAAAGATATATGGACAGTCAAAACTCCGAATGGATTTGAAGAAGCTCCCGGTCCCTACAGTCAACTAAGTAGAAATGCAATGGGATTAAGGAACAGAATACAGTACGAATCAAACAAACTAGGTTTTAAAAACTTTAGACCACGTGTTAATTCATTTGTAGTCTGGGCAAATGTTAATTCTGATGAAAGTAAGTTTGGTTTCATTGGATATGAAAATAATACTATTTATGCCGATGAGTTTTTAAATCCACAAATAATTGAAGATAAAATTAAAAAGCAATTTACTTTAAATGATTACAAGGATGATGACCTAGTCTTACTCTTTAATAAAATTCTAAATAGCAATGTCAAAGGCTTTTCTTTATTGTCATATAGTGGAAAAATTGCTGGTAAGGTTGAGAAAATATCTGAAGATATATTCAATACTTATTATGAAATTACGAATGAAAAATATAAAAAGGTAAAAATACAAGGAATTCCAGGATCAGGAAAAACTTTTATAGCTACAAAGCTTGCTGAACATGAGGAAAAGCATGGAAGAAAAGTCTTATTTCTTTGTTACAACATACTTTTAGGAGAAAAACTAAAAACTTTGTTCGAAGACTCAACAAACATCACTGTGTTAATTTTTGAGGAATTTATCAACAAATTAGGAGTTTCGTATAGTGACACAGTCACTATTAACGGTGAAACTAAACCTTTAAAAGAATTATCAAAGATTGAAGAAGTTAAGTATATTAAGCAATCCTTGGAAGACTCAATTGTTGATGCAGATGAAATTTTTAATTTTGACACTTTGATTATTGATGAGGCGCAAGATTTCTATGAGGGATATTGGGAATTTTTTACAATCCTTGTTGAGAACAAAGAAGCCAAATGGGTAATTTGTTATGATAAAAATCAAGGAATAACTCACACAAACTGGAAACCACCTGAATATCTAAACACTCCACAAATTGTTTTAAATACTGTAATTAGATCAACAAAAGAAATTGCAAAAAGATATGCGAGTCTTTACGACGAATCAATAGAACACTTTGGAGAGATAGGCATTGAACCAAAGCTAGTTCTCCTTGAAGAAACCAATTGGAAGTACATAGAAACAAAAATTGAAAAAATACTCGAAGATTTATCTATTGAATCTGAAGAACTCTTGTTGAAAACTGTGTTGTTATTACCTCACATGAAAGATGTAGATAATCTTAGTTCTAAAGTGATTGACACTGTTTCAGTTTCTTCAGTGTCTAGATTTAAAGGACTTGAATCAGACATTATAATTCTGGTTTTCCCAACACTTGAAAATCTAGATAGAAATTATATCAATGATACACTTGCTCTATTGTATGTAGGCTTATCAAGAGCAAAAACCAATCTATATTTCTTGTGCGGAAAAGACGTTCAAGAATTGGCTAACTGGAAAGTTATTTAGATTTGGAACAAGTAAATATTTTATTTTATAAATAAATAAAGCACAATGTTAATCAGAAAAATTAAGATGTTTAAGTAGATACTTTACTTTTTCTCTATTTCTTTCAATTCTGAATTCAATTTCTCTAAATGCTCATTGTATTGCGATTTCATGTCCTCAATTGTGTTTGAAATAATTTCTCTATTCCATTGAGACTTACCAAATTCCAAATTTAATCCTTTTAACAATTGTATAAAGTCATAGTAAGCTGCAGAATTTTTAGTACCAGTAAATAGTAATGGTTTTTGTCTATTTTTTACAGAAACTCTTAAGCCATCTGAAAAAAGCTCAACGTCAACTATATTAGCAAGTTTTAAGGTTCTGGTTTCCATAGAACTTGAATAAACAAGCTCATCAACAAACAATACAAGATTGCCCGTGCTTAAATGGGTCATTTCTTGAACGCTCTTAGCGGTAGATCCACCAATATAAACTCCCTTAGCTACTCTTACTCCTGAGTGTCCAGAATATCTTCTTGCTCTTGGTTCGTGTAAATTAATATTTGATTCTGAAATAAACTGGAATGAACTATCTTTAAATTTTTTTGTTGTGGTTTCATCTGAAATAAAATTATAAAAATTATCTGTCTGTACAATCCTATCTTCCGTAGTTGCAATCTGATTCTTGAGGTTTTCTATTTCATCACTTTTGTCGTTGTAAGCTGATATAAATGCGAGTACTAAAAAGCCTATTACTCCAGCTATGACAAATTCCATAGAATTATTTTAAAATACACTATATAAATTTCAAAGTAAAAATAGTATCTTTTGGGTATCTTTTGGGCATCTTTTGTAAGTCAAAAGTTAATAATGTTCTTTAGCTACTAAAGAGTAAAGTCTACGAAGCTCCTTGGCATCTACATCACTTAGACTTGAAGTGTTTGTCAGTGCAATTGAATCTACAATTTCATCTTCCCAAATTAGTAATTTTCTATAAATTTCAAGCTGTCTATCAATTATTTGACGATCCTGATATTTGCTTACGAGTTTTTTATAGAAGTTGAAAGCCTTTTTGTAAACTTCCGAATTTTCATCTTCATGCCAATCATGACCATATTTATTGGCTACTTTTTTTAATTGTACATCCTCTACTATTGATGCTTCTAGATTCACTCGATTTAACTCTTTACCTAATTGTTGTAGTTCAGTAGTTGCTTTTTTATTAAGGTCTCGAAAAAATAAGTAAGGCTCACCAAACCAGTCTCGTCTGGGTCTCTTTTGTCCTATAAACCTGCAGTAATCCGAGCAGTATCTAATGTTTTGTTTTGCTATAATCCTTAAGCAAATCTCACATTCCCTCATATATTTACTATATCAGAGTGTAAATAGATGTATCTAGGTGTATCTAAGACTGTCCTACGTTTTTCTACAAAATGTGCGTGTAATGTGCGTGTAAAATAATTAACATATGATTGTGAAATTATTTAAATGGTTTTTTAGGTTGATATTTAAGTTAATTAGTTTTGCTTTTAATTTCATAATAAAAAAATTAATCAAAAAAGATTATTTTTATTCATTAGTTGATTTAGAAACTACTGGACTGTTTAAAAATGATAGAATTGTCGAAATATCAATTAGAAAAATTGATTTTCAAGGAAATGAAATTGAACATTTAAATACTTTAGTAAACCCCGAAAGAGATGTTGGACCACAATCAATTCATAAGATAAGTGCATTAGATGTTAAAAATGCACCTACATTTTCAGAACTAGTAGGAAATATATTTTCAATAATTGATAACTCAGTTCTTGTTGGTCACAATATTAATGGTTTCGATATAAAGTTTTTAAACAAAGAATTTGAAAAGGCTGGCTACAGTTTTCCTTATGGTGATGAAAATACCATCGATACTCTCAGATTTGCAAAAGAGTTAAAGTATCCACTTAAATTAGAAAAACTTTATAAATCTATAGTTAAAGGTTCAAGTGTTAAGAAAATAAATTTTCACTATGCATCTGAAGATACAAAAGCATTACTAAATATTTTTAAAACAAATGATTTTAAAAATTGGCTTTTAAGACAAAAAGTTAAACCAATATTTTTTGAAAATATACCTGAAACTTCAAATAATCTTTCTACTAGAGGCGAAGGCTTAGAATCTGTTTCTTCATTTATTGAATCTATCAAATATTCTGAAAAAATAATAGATATAGAATATGATAAATTTAACCTTAATCAATACTCGATTGCTCTTCAATCTTATATAGAAGATAAGGAAGTTAGTAATGAGGAGATTCTTAAAATCCAAGAACTGGTATCTGAATATAATATTTCAGTAGAAGAAGCAACTGAAATTCATAAACATATCCTTGATACTTATACCGATATTGCATTATTAGATTCAAAAATTACAGATGAAGAAATGTACAAATTAAAACAAATATCAAAACTACTTGGCATAGAAGATTATTTAAACGAATCCATAGAAAATTCAGGAAACAATAGTGTAAGAAATAAATTGTTGGATAAAACTATTTCAATTCTCCCATTAAAGAGAGAATCTAGTTTATATTTAGAAGATTTCAAAGATAAATTAATTTGTTTTACTGGTGATATATTAGTTACTAGCTCAGGTCAGGAATATGACAAAAGTAGACTTACAAGCGTGTCTAAGAAAAATGAAATTAATATATCTAATACGTTAAATAAAAAAGTAGACATATTAGTTGCACAGGATGTGTTTTCTCAATCATCAAAAATTCAAAAAGCTAAAAATTATGGAATTAGAATTTTGGACTCAAATGATTATGCAAGAAAAATAGGAGTTATTCCCGATTCTTTATAAATGTGCGTGTAATGAGCGTGCGAATGGTATTTTCTAGGGGTAATTACTGAAAAACCCTTGTGGGCCCTACAGGATTTGAACCTGTGACTTCTTCCTTATAAGGGAAGCGCTCAGTTTATGATATCCTCCGGTGGCTCATCATAACCCCATTCTTGTAAAAGTTTTAATGCTTCGCGTCGATTGGTCTGATCAGTATCAGAATATTTGACTTTAATCTCAACAGGACCCTCTTGTTCCTGCATTTGTTTTTTTAAATCCTCACGTATAGTGTCAATTATCATTGCCGAGATCAATGGTTTCATATGACCTAGATATTTATTGAGTTCTTTTATGTCCATAGTGTCAATCTCTCTTCCAATACGTTCTAGTCCTCTGGCATAGTTATCCATCATTTTTTGATAAATCGGGTATTGAAGCTCTTGTGTTGAGGACTTAATCTTCTCTCTTACATGGGGTCTTTGTAGAGTTCGACACACAGCACTCGGGGAGAGGTCGAGTTGTTTTGCAATACTCCTTTGACTCTCACCTTGAACGGTAAGTTTTACGATCTCTAATTCATTCTTATTTAACGGCGCATTTTCGCTTTTGGTCATTTTTAGTATTCTGACAGATTCAGATATTATGGGTTTTTTTACGTAAATTTTTTCGCGGAAATTGACAAAAAGTATGTTTGAGCTCAATGCTGTACTTTCCTATATATATGTAGTTACAAAAGCGGCCTCGGCAAGATTCGAACTTGCGACACCAGGTTTAGGAAACCTGTGCTCTATCCCCTGAGCTACGAGGCCAAGTAAAAACGTAG
>Ga0315320_10001355_pt1 | contig 20224 bp, 2 predicted proteins | sample M140m21515metaG_FD_203458 | JGI IMG/M metagenome (GOLD analysis project Ga0315320, IMG submission 203458) | Ammonia-oxidizing marine archaeal communities from Monterey Bay, California, United States - M1 40m 21515 | ecosystem: Environmental > Aquatic > Marine > Coastal | place: USA: California... | reverse complement strand
CTACTAGCATTATCTCCATTATTACCACTATAATCAACTTCATAACCGCTGATATCTAACGTTCCTTGAATTTGTGAATTATGTATTTTTAATACAATAGTATTTGCTGAAGTATCCGGTAAATTTTGTGAAATATCAGCAGCAACGTAATTAGATGGTCTAGTCGTAGCAGTAGCAACTACCTTAGCATTACTTAAATCACTAACAACATTAAATATACATACACTTAAATCATATGTGGTGTTAGCAGACAAATCATTAAGTGACACATCATTATTAGAACCATCGGCATCTTTAACCACTGCTGTTTTTGTAATTCTACCACTTGTAGCATTTGAACCATTGTTACCACTATAATCAACTACATATCCACTAATATCCAACGAGCCCTGAATTTGTTTGTGAGCTATTTTAATGACTAGTGTATTTGCCGAAGTATCTGCGTTGTTTTGTGACACGTCTGTAGCTGTAAAATCAGATGGTCTAGTAGAACCAGTTAATCCTATTTTATTGTTACTTAAATCATCCACTATACTAAATAAACATATACTTAGATCATATGTTACATTTGCTGATAAATCATTAAGACTTACATCATTATTAGTTCCGTGAGAAGTGTTTACTACAGCGGTTTTTAATATTGTTCCTGATAAATCTTGATTACCTAATGTGTTTGAACTATAGTCAATAGTATATCCACTAATATCTAATGTTCCTGCTAAATCAGGATGATGTATTTTCATTATAATAGAATTAGCACTTGTATCTACTAAATTTTGTGAAACATCTGCTGTAACAAAATTGGTAGGTCTTGTTGTTCCTACCGAAGCTATTTTATTATTACTAAGATCACCAACATTTATTAAATTTACACTTAAATCATATGTAGTATTTGCGGATAAATCATTAAGTGATACATCTATGTTTGTTCCTGAACCGTCTTTTATTGTTGCTGAAATTATTTGAGTGCCAGAACAATCGCCTGTAGTATTACTACTATAATCTATAGTATATCCACTAATATCGGCACTATTTAAAATACCTGTATGATGTATTTTTATCATTAATGTATTTGCTGAAGTATCCGCATTATTTTGAGAAATATCATTCCCTGAAGCATCAAAATCAGATGGTCTACTGTAAAATGTTTTTGACATAGAAGCACTACTTATATCTTGAATAAATTCATTAGAACTGGCATCAAGAGCCCTAGATACAATAGCCAAAGAAATATCATATTGCCAATTCGACTGTGATACTAAAAATGGAACATCTAAAGCAATAGCCGATTGATCTGTTGCGTATAATCCCTGTGTTGAATTATAACTAGTATCGGCAAAAACCCGTTGTTCTGATACATCATAAACTACATTTCCACTGGCATCATTTCCTGAAAAATCCTTAAATTTAATTATGTAACCACTTATATCAAACATTCCCCCAGATATATCAGGTGCGTTTCCTAGATTATTTATTTTTAAATAAATTTTTGTTTTAGTAGTAATACCCGGAACTAATGTTACATCTTGATCTCTTAAAGTTCCCGGTCTTGTAAAAAAAGTTTGAGCTGAAGCGTCTATAATATTTGAACTTGTATCAGTTGTTTTAATAAAATGATATTTTATATCATATGTACAGTTAGCATGTGTTAAACCGTTTAATGAATTGTCTGTTGTAATTACGTCTTTAGCCCCATTTGTAGAATTAATAGAATATCTACCATAATTTGAAGAAATATCTGGATTTAAATTGGAACTATAATCAACGACATAACTTTTTATATTTACAAATTGACTAGTCTGATTCTTAAAATTCAAATATATAGTTGTTGAAGTTGAATCTGGTATATTTTGTGAGATATCACCTATACCTGACGTGATAACCTGAGCTCCACTAGTAACTGATAATGTATGTTCAATACTAGAGACATCAAATATATTTTGAACGATAAAACTTATATCAAATGTATAATCATTTCCCATGGCGTGTGCTAAGCTGTATTCGGTGCTGGAAACTCTGGGATTTATTTCTAAATTTCCCAATTGAACTGTTCCTGAGTCATTACTAATTTGAGTTCTTCTATTACCACAAATATCCGTATAAAGAACCGTAAGTTTTTTTATAGCTACATTACCATCAATATTTCTTAATGTTAAACCAATTACATCTCCATCTGTTGTTGCTGGATTTTGACTTATATCACTAAATATATAATTATTAGAATTATCAACATCTGTGTCATAAATTTGTTTAAGAAATGGTTTAGTCACACCTTTATGTGTAACAATAGCCATAGATATGTCTTCTTCTGTATTTCGCATATTACCAATTTTAGCAAATGTTCTGATGGAATAATAAGTATTACTAGATAAATCACTAAATAAATGTGAATTTCCATTTGCTGATAAATCATATTGATTAATATGATATCCTGTATAGTTTTTACTTGTATCTAAAGCTACACCAGAAACATCTGGATTATTATTTAGATTCCAAGCATTGTTTGATGGATCCTCATATAAAGCATTGAAAGACACATCAGAATCAATAGTATTAGGAAAATCAGTAGAAGTTATAACACTACCTGGAACACCTAATTGGTATGTTAGATTTTTTACAACAAAATCATTATCATTAGAAAAAGCATTCCAAACAATATTAAATCCCGTTGAAGAAACATCTTGGGCTTCAGCAATCGTTCCATAATTAGTATTGAATGCTGTGGGTTTAAAATAATTATCTAATGATTTGTTACCTGATGCCGAGGTTCTAAAGTATAAAAGTAATTGAATAGGACCTGTTACAGTTTCACTACTACTAGTGGTAGTGGTTGTTGTTGAGTTATCTGCGGATGTTGTAGTAGTTGTTACAGTATGTTTAGACTGTAAATCGTGTATAATAATTGAAAAAGCAAAATAAACAGTTTTTTTTCTACAAGCAGTTTCTCTAGAAAGAAGAACACTATAAGGATCAAAAGATTCTGTATCTGAAACACTGGAAGTATCATATAAAGCACTTACCGCATCAAAAATTTTCCAATCTCTTATATTTCCCCATTTTTTATTTTCATTAAAGGAATTTTGAAATGTTTGTGCACCCAATTGCGACGGTGCGTGAATTTTGTCGTATTTACTAGCCATTTCAGAAGCAACTTCTCTTAAAGTTAATGATGTAAATTTCTTTTTAATATTTTCTAATTTATGAGGATTTGAAAAATTATTTTCTAATCCTATCCATTTTATCAACTTCATATATGACCCAGTATCCAACATTCCGGCTCCAGATACATCTAAAGCATTAGCAAATCCATTGGCTATTTCTCTTAATAAATCGGTTGTTTTATTAGCATTTCCAACAGTTTTCAAATTAGAAGAAACATCTTTAACAAATACTATATCACCAGATATATCTGAAATTTTCATTTTTCTTATTAGATAACCATAATGACTTTCAAGATTAAAATCTGGGTCCGGGCGTCCATAAAACTGTTTTCTAAAATCTGCTAAAGATATATCATAATATCTTCCTAATTCACTATTAAAATAATTTTGTCTATCCAAATTGAATTCAATGCAATTTTTTTGTAAAATATTGCTTTTAATATTTATACCATTTTTATACAATTCACCGTTTAACCCGATTTCTAATTGCAAAAATGGTATAACTACGAACGAAGGGTCGTGTAATATTGGTGCCATCGTTTTCTAATATATATACAGATATATAACTAAAACATCTTACTATTTAATGTAAAATATTAAGATGTGAATATTAATTTATTTATGCGTATGTTACACCGATTGGTTTACCATCAACCATCATTGGGTGAATAGTACACATTTGGATAAATGTTCTACCAACACGGTCATCCGCTTGTAAATGTTTGGCTGATGATGTTTCATCAATGGCTCCGGTTCCGCTATTAAATGATCCTGTTCCTGCCAATGCCGATGGATAAGAAGGATTTCCTACAACACCACCAGAAAGTTTCATATGAACAAGAACTTCAGTATCTCTAACACCTTGTGTTTGTGATTTGTATAAGAAAGCAATGGCAACACGTCCAGATTCATATTGAGTCAAATCAGTAAAGGCAGCTTCTAGATTTTTTTGGGCATCAACTAAACCATCGGAAGTTCCAAGATCAAGATTAGTTTTAACTAGTTTAGTTAAAGGAGTTTGTAATGCCAATGCTTTAAGACGGTCAGATTTATTTGACGTTATTGTATCGTGAACACGGTTGTTCACGTCAAATTGTTTTGCCAATTCATAATATAATTGTGAACGAGACATACTATCGCCTGTATTAACGTTAGCATCTTCTACAACTTTCGCTAAATCGGTATGTTTTCCTAAATAATTAGATAAACGCAAATAAGAAACACTATCAAGTTTATCTGCTGCGGCAGTATCGGCTTTTTCATTTTCAGCTTTAACATCAACACCCAAGTCAGAAAGAATGTTAGTCAAAACTTGAGTTTGGATATTGAAACCAGCGTTAGCACGCATTGATGAGTTGATATCGGTAAGAACAACTCCCATAGTTTCAGCAGCAGCCGCGTTTCCCCAATCGTCGGCCCCGTTTTTCTTTTGGATAGATGTAGTTGTTCCATTATCTACACCAAACCATCCAATTGGTCCTGTTCCTGTATTATTGTGTCTGTCCATCAATTTAGCAAATGCCAAAGCAGCTGGTTCTGTGGCAACCGCATTACTACCCCTATACCATACATTCAAGAAATCTTGCATTTGTAAACAATGACGTCCTTGGAAAACACCTGAAAGATCAGCAGATGCTCTTGACCAAGTAATTTGTTCCGCTGACGAACAATCGACAACACGCCCTTTTGAACCGGCGGTAGCATCAACAGCATAACCTGAACCAAAGCCGATGCGGGTTGATTTATGTGTGGCACCTAAAGCGGTGGTTTTGGCAACATGAGCGGAATGTTCCGTATTGGCCAAATTTCCTGAAGCATCTCTATATCCACAACCAAAGACATATGGATTAAAAATATCTCCACCCTGGTGAACACGAGACATTACTTGTTGTGCAAATGCTAAATTATGAACGTGGTTTACAACTGTACCTTTTTTGGCAACTGGCAAAGCTTCTGATGTTGTGAATCTTGCGAAAACAACTGAACTCACGGATTCTGCTTGAGAACTCATTTATGATATAGACATAGAAAAAAAAAGTTTTTTAAACATAAATTTCCTAAACATAATAATTATTTTAACAAAATTATTATGATTCATTTATATTTCTAGGATTTTTAGCATAACGAAAAGTAAAATGTTGGAAGAAATGTTTTGGAACACCATTTGATCCATGTGGATTTTCTTTATGGCGGTGAATATATTGACCATATGCTTTATTAGTAATAGGAAAATAATGATTATGTATTTCATCTTTATGTATGTTTTTATGGGGTTCTGATATAGGAATTTTATTGATTTTTTCTGGAGACTCACAATTTTTTAATGGGACTTTTTTTATAACATTTTTTAAGCTAAATAAAACAGTTTTTTTAACTTCGTCTCTTTGAGATGGCCTTGATAATAACCCTATGGCGGATCTTTTACCATTAATAGGAAAATTTGTTTGATACCCATTTAATGTGTCACCACCACCATCTAATCTGATATTCGCACTTAAATCTTCATATGTAATTACACTATCTGTTAAATTATTTGCTAAATTATTTACATTACGACAATTTTTATCTATTAAATTATTTGCGTATTTCATATTAATTAATTCATTATGACTATTTATTTTTTTTATAACACCATTATTCATTATAAAATTTTTATTTGAAAATTCGTTATTACGCGTATTTAATGTTTTAATTTGTGATATACGTTTTTTTCGTTTGATAAAATCTGAACTACTACTATTATTAACACCAATAAATTTAAATAATTTTTGATCAACAACGTGATTTACATTTTTCCAACTGGCTTGTAAATCAGCGGGATCATTATCCCAACTTGTTAATAATGTGCCACCGGTGCTAGCTTTTAAAATTAAATTTGTTCCTTGTGCCGATGCGGTTCCTATTATTATCTGTGCTGTTGTGGTTCTAGCATCTATTTTATTCTTATGAATATCTTTCATGTTAGTAATATCCGCTTCCATATCATTTTTTACTTTTATTATTTCAATTTTTTTTGCCTGAACCGTGGTTTGAGCATCTGTTAAAGTTTGTTTATCTTGTGCATTACCCTCCCATGTATCCAATTGTTCCGTCATTAAATTATCCCAATCCATAATTTGATTCAAAGAAGTATCAATAACTAAAAATATACTATCGGATTTTTTTATATCATCTAATGCTTTTGAATTTAATTTGACTATATCATTTTTTTTTATAATTTTATTTGCCAATGTCAATTCGTTTGGAGGTCCCTGTTGTAAATCGTCAAGAGCACGTAAAGACAATGTGTCATAACCATTTGTAGAATTTGTAAAATTTCCTAATAATTTTTTTATTTCTGTTAAATGTATTTTTGCTTCATTTTCCATTTTAGTTGCCGTTGTAGCATAACCACTTCCACGGGTTGCTAATTTAATACTCCTATTTTTTTCAATAACTCTATATGCTGTCCTTAAAGCATTCTCTCTTGGCATAATATAATATACTATAATATATTATTTTATAATTTAATATTTATTCAACTCGTTATCATATTTTGTTATTTTCTGAAATGTAATATCAATTAAATTACCCATATTTGTGTATGTATTTGAAATTGTCATAATTACATTTGATATTTCTTGTAAATCTGTTGTTATATCTAATAAATTAAAACTCATAGAAACTTGTCTTTGTAATCCATTCCGTCTATTTAATAATTCATCTATTAAACCAATATAGGATTTTAAAATTAAATTAGAATTTTTATTAATTACAATAATTTTATCATAATTACTGTCTGCTTTTTGTGACTTTTCTAATAATTCTTTTTCCGTATCTTCTAATTCAATTAATAATTTTTGTTTTTCCATATTATTTAAACTATTTCTAATTGTATTTTCAATGTTATTTATATTGGAACTTATATCTTTTAAATTTTGTATAGTTACTTCTTGTAATGAATTTTTTATTTTTGTATCATTATTAATAATATTTTGTTTTATTTCATCACTCTTATTTTTATTTTCATTGGATAATTCTTTAAATGAAATTACATCCTCTTTTAATTTTTCTATTAAATTATCAATAACTTCTTTTTTATTTTTTATTATATTATTTTTATTATCAATAACATTGGAAAATATTTTTTTACACATATCTATTTCGTTATCATTATTCATATATATTCTGTTTTCAATTGTCATATAATAACTATATATGTTTTTGTATTCATTTATATTTATAAAAGATCTAATAGTATTTAAATAAAAAATTAAATTTTCATTTGATGTAAAACTATTAATTATTTTATCATGTAAATCTTTATATTTTATTATATTCTGATCTAATATATTAAAATCCGTATTATCATACGGGTTTTTTAAATCATTGGCATTCATTTCAATTATTTTATAACCTGTAAAAAATTCTTTTTTTGTTAAATTCATTTCAAATTTTAATTTAAATAATGATAGTTGATAAAGTTGAAGATCTAATTCTTTATTATTGGCTTCTATTGAATTAATTAATGAATTATAATCATTATTCATTTTTAATATATCACTGGAATTTTTAGAACTCATAATCCAATAATATGAATCAACTTCTTTTTTTATATTTTTGAATTTTTGGAAATCTAAAATTATCTTTTTATTATTATCAACTATAAAGGTATTAAATTGTTTTATTTCTGTTATAGTTGTTTCTATTGTATTAACAGTATTCGATATATTTTCAACTAATTCTATATAAAATGTGTCATTATTCTTTATTACTTCAACTAATAAATTATTTACTGTTACATTTTCAACTTTTTGTAAATTTAATTTATAATATTTCCAATTATGTAATACTATTTCTAATTTATAAAATGTATTGGAAAGTTTGTTTTTATTTATATCATAATATATTTGTTTTTTATCATCAAATTTAAAATTTATTGATATATTTTTATTTTTTATTTTTAGATTATCACCGTTTGATATAACATCCATCTTTTTTATTTTTAGTTCATCATTATAAGTAATTAAATCATAATTACCTGTTGGAATTTTAAATAATATATTGTTAATAATATATTCATAATATTCAACACTTAATTGTCTTTTATCATTTATCTTTTTTTTGAGAATTTTATTTGTTGTAAAATTTGCATTTAATTTTTGTATTAATGTATCTAGATAAGATTCTGATTTGTTTTTTATGTTGGCGCCTTCGTTTAAAATCAATGGGATTTTATTTTCAAATTTTTGTATTTCTTTTTTTATATTTAATATTACCTTTGTAAAATTATTAATTCTAAAAAGCGTGTTATATAATATTTTTCTATTTATATATTTATTATAATCTATTCTAAGTTGGATGTTTTTAATATCTGTATTAGTAATATCGTTTTTTAAAGTATCTATATCTATAGTTATATCTTTAAAAAGTACATTTTTTTGTATCTCTTTATTGTATTTTTTTATAAAATTATCATAATCTAATATATAATTTCTTATTTCTTGTAATTTTGGGTTAAATAGTATAATTGCTTCGTTTAATGAATTTATATCATTTTGAAGAAAATTATCGGTTTTTTTCGATATTTTTTCGTATAAATTGTTTAATATTAAAAATTCTTTTTTTACAGAATCAAAATTGTTTATAATAGGAGATTCGGCGTTTTTATAATTCATTACCAATAAATCCATATCTATCATCATTTGTTTAAAAATTTTGAGATCTGTTTCTTGGTATTTGGCTTTTTGTCTTAATTCTATGGCAAGATTATAATCTTTATTTACTATATCATATAAATTTGTCAATCCAGTAAACTGTTTGTTTGTTGTTTCAATTAATCCTGTAAATTTATTTATATAATCATTTTCTTTTATTCTCTTTCTTTCATCTTGCCATTTATTTTTATAAAAATATGTGTCATTATCTGTGTCATGGTGTCTTTCTATTGAATAAGGATTTTTTATACCGTCTATCAAGACATTATCATATTTTTTTATTATTTCTATATTGGTATTAATTATAGAAATGTTTTTATTTTTTGTTAATTTAAAATTATATACATTATTATGTAAATTATTAATATTGTTTATAACTTCCAAAAATTTTATAAATAAAGAATGTTCTTTATTTATTTTTATCATATAATCATTTATATTAGATAAAGTTATATTCGACATTAATTTATTTAAATAAATGAAACCACCGGTTATTTTTTTTCCTTCAGTCAATAGATTGTTAATTTCATTATATATTGAATTATATGTTTTAAAATTTTCATTAAACTTATCAATATTTATAGTCCATTTGTCAAATATATCAAATGTTTCTTTAATCTTTGTATTAAATTCTTGTGTAATTGAATTTTTCCCATATAAAATATCTAACAATTTTTTCCAGCTACTAGGTGTATATATATCATTAATAAATATTTGTTTATATTTTTCATATATTTTTGAATAATTATTTTGGGCTATTTTTATTTCATTTGGGATTTTTAAATTATTTATTGTTTTAAATTCAAGTATTTTATTATCAAAAAAATCTTTGTTTTTTATATAAGAATTTTCTTTTTTATCTTTGATAAAATTTATCATATTATTTGCTTCAGGTATTAATAATTGTAATTTTTCTTTATAATTTAACCAAGATAAATAACTATTTTTTATATTATTTTTATTATCTGATAAAACAAAAGGATTAACATTTATAATAGCATAAATTTTTCTATTGTTATCGTTCTTTTTTTTTAATACAACTGCTAATTTGAATTCTTTCATAGCACCAAATAAACTATTGGTTTTAAACAAATCAAAATGCGAAAATGGTATTTTATATTCTGTGATATTTTTTATAATAGTATCATGATATGTCACAATTTCTTTTAAATCCACTATTTTTTTAGAATTATTTACAGGTAGTATTTCATTGTTTATAATTTGTTTATTTGTTGTATTTCTATCATATATAGAAATATAGGTTAAATCATATATTTTATCAAAATCTTTTTTTAATAATATAACTAATCTATTGGGTATAGATAAAAAGTTTACAATTATTTTATTTTCATTATAAAAATCTATACTATTATCGTAAGAAAAATCGTGTAAATAAAACCGTTTATATTCCGTAGACATATTATATAAAAAATTATAATTTTTTTCAATATATTCATTGATTATTTTTTTTTCATTTATTTCACCAAATATCAATTCATCATTAATTTTTTTTATGCGGTTTTCATATTCATTGATATTATTAATAATTAAAAATTGATCTTTTATCACCAATTCTGTGATTTTTTTGAAATCATTAAACCAATAATTCGCAGAATAACTTTCATTTATTAATCTTATATGATTTGTTAGTGTATAATCGGTATTTGTTAATGATTTTAATGTAACAAATGTTCTCGTTGTGTTAACGAAAAATTCTTTTAATTTACTGTTGAATTTAATTTTATCTCTTTTTTCTATATTGGGATGATCGTAGGCGCCATCAAACCACTCTCCACATGCGCCATGTCCATAACTACGCCAACCATATTCTTGATAATGTTTCCATTCCGAAAATACTTGATAACCATGAACAACTTTACTCATATGATCAACAATATTTTCATTTATAATTTTGCCATTTTTTTTTATTTTTATTGTATCGTCTTCATCAAATACTCTTTTTTTCATAGATTTATATAATTTAACAAAATTTATATCATTTAATTTATCTAGAAAAAGATTTTTTGTTTTTTTTAATTCTGTTATAATATCACTTGTTATATATTTTTGTTCCAATGCTGTTTTTTTTTTCAAATTATAATTTTTATCATTTAAATTAATATAATCATTGGCAATATCTATATATTTATTCCGTTTTTCATTTAATTCATGCAAATGAATACATATATCTATAAGCTCTTTTGTATGACGTGTTACTCTTTCTATTATAGGGAATATTGCTGTTTCTATTATTTTATGTGTAATATTTCTCTTTATTTCGTTATTCCATCCTGTATTTTTTAAAAATGATGCCCATTGTATTATTGTATCATTGGATATAAAACTATCAAAAATTTTTACTGTATTATATTGATTTGTCCATCTTTGTGATTTTGGTATTATTTTTCCATTTTCCATATCAATTGCCTTATTTTCAACAACAATATTTTCATTAATATCATAATGCATGGGCTTGGTCCATTCAATTAACCACCAATTTAATTCTTGTTGTTTATTTATTAATTCGTTTTTTGTAAATGAAAAAATACCTTTATTGTGCCAAGAAACATGGATTTTTTTTCCATCAATTATTCTTTCATTATATCCCCTCAATGGTAATAAAATATTATTACGTAAATATATTAAATACGGCATCTTTATTGCTTCTTTTGCTATAGATTTTTCACTATTTAATCTTGATCCGATGGAAGCATCCATATTTCTATTTTGTTGATTAATCCACCATTCAAAAGAACTATAATTTTTACTCTCCATACCATTAATAAAATTATCACGTTCACTTATATTTTTTGGTAGTTCTAAAATATCTTTTCCAAATGAATAAAATGTTGGCCAAGGAAATAATGTATTCTTTTTATTATTTATATTTATTTTGTATATCTCTTTTTCATAACTTATTATATTAATAAAAATAGTTTCATTATTATATTCATTTTTGTTGTCATCGTGTATCAAAATTTCTTCTTTTTCGCTTAATTTATTTAGATTTTTATCTATTGCTATCATTTTTATTTTATTATCTTTTGTAATAATTAATTCTTTTTTATTATCCATATCATCTATTGCCAAATATCTTCCTTCTATAATTGGAGTGCTTTTTTGAATTTCTATTATTGTTTTAATAATTCTGTTAACGTTTGAATAATATTCATTAATATGATCTCTAATTATGATAGAACCATAATTTTCTATATGTTTCTTAAAAGAATTATTTTTCAAAGTAGTATCAATATTTGCTTTATTAAATAATGTATATACAGTTATATCTTTTATGTTTTTTAATTCAATAATATCATTTTTTAAATCATCCAATGAATTCCATATTTTATTATTTGGACTTAATTCTTTTAATAAATTTCTATTTGATATCGTTATCTGCCATTTTCTAATATTATAAACAACCTCATAAAATTCATTTATTTTTTTTTGATATTCTTTATTAATTTCATTTTTTTTTAAAATTTCATTTATTTTATCAATATTTGATTGATCATAAGGATTATCAAACCTTAATTTATAATTTTTATTGGGTACAAATGAATAATTGAAAATATCTTTCTCGGATACACCCATTATAAATTCATTGGGATATGGTCCCAATGATGATATATTTATAAATTTATTAATAGAAAGCGGTAAAGCATTGTAATCTTTATTAAAAGAATTATAATTCCAATATACATTACCATTATTATTTATTGGACCATAAATATCAAATAGCTTGTAGAAATTAATCAACAAACTTATTTTATTTATTTTATCCATATATGTTTTTACATCATTCAATAATTCCATAGTCCCATTATTATTTTGATGTTTTTTATATATTGTATTTAAATGATCATATGAAAATTGGATTTGGTCTAATTCTGTATTTTTATTTATTTTTATTTTGTAATTTTTTAAAATATTATCATTATTAATTATAAGCGTTTTTATTGAATCATTTTTATGAGCCTTATTCGGTCGTATATCTTCATTTATTATTAATTTATTATCTTGATTTATAAATAAATTTATTAATTGTTCATTTGATTTGTATTCTATAAAATATCTAATTCTTGTTACTTTATTTAATACGGTTTGTAATAACGTATATAATTTTAAATCTTTTTTATCATTCTTTTTTCCTAACGTATCTAATTTGTCTTTATAATTTTTAAAATGGAGAGAATTTGATTTTGACATTTGGAAATTTATATTATTGATATTTTCATAAATGTTGTTTAATTCTTCTTTTTCTGGTATAAAACGAAATTTGCCAAATTTATTATTTTTATCCCATAATTCTACACCCCTAGAAAGATAAAAAAATGAACCGTCTTTTTTTTTTGAATTAATTTGGTTGCCTATTTTATGAATTTCAATTAAATTTTCATAAGTTAAATCACTTATTTCACTTGGAATTAATTTATTAAATTCTTCAAGTTCAGAAATATTATTAAAAAGATAATCCCAATATTTACCCATTGAAACATCGTTTTTTAACAAATCACCACCAATATTATTCAGTAATTCGGTATCCAAATTATTTATTTCTTTTTCTAATTTCTTTAATCTTAATTCTTCTTGTGTTTTTATTAAAATATTATATTCTAATTCGTATTTTTCATCTATTATTTCCTTTTCCTTTATCCAATCACCAATAGGCAATTCGGTTATAACACCATCATTATTTAAAATAAGTATATTGAGGTTATTTAATTTTTTATAGATAAACACTTTTTTATTATATAAACCTTTTGAAAAAGAAATATATTTATATGTTCCATCCGTTTGTTTTAATATATGAAATTCAGTAAAGGGTAATGATAAGGGATTTAATTTATTCAGTGTTTTATAATTATTATTTTGTAATTTTGAAATGTCGGCATTATAAAAACGTATTATTTTTTTATTTACTGCTTCTAAATAAGCCATTTGACTATTTGTTGTTGGAATACTGGTTTTTATCAAATAATTATTTGGATTTATTTCTGTTTCTAATTTTTTTTTTAAATCTAAAACGTTTTTTCTTTCTTCTTCTTCTTCATATAATTTTAATGTCAAGGGGAAATATTGTATTTTCATTCTAATAATTTTTGTTATTGTATCTATTTTTATCTGATTAATAATAATCCAAGTTTCTTTTTTATAATCATATGGTTCATGTAATTCGGTTATATAATCAGATGTATCATCTATATTTTCGTATATATAACTGGTTTTATTCCAAATATATGTTTTATAAATTTTATTTGGTAAATTTATTTCTTCCAAATTGTCATTTAATTTTATAATATATAACTTATCCGTATCTTTGATTATTTTAAATGAGTTTTTTGAATGTGTATTGTATATATCGGGTATTTTATCTTCTTCAAAAACATAAAATTCGGCACCATCATCCCCTGGTAATTTTGATCTAAATTCTTTATTTTTTAAATTTTGTAAATCAAAAATGCGCTTTCTCTCCAAATTATAATCTTTTAATGTAATTAATTTGTTATTTTTATTTTCTATATAATTTATTTTTGAAGATATTGATGTTGAATTTAAACTATCTGTATCATTTTTATTAGAAATATATCTTAAATTATTTATATCAGGATTATTATCATCTGTTTCATTCCAAGTAAATTCCTCTAATGAATCTTTATACATAGGTATATTTATTGAAATATCTATTGTTTGTATAATATCACTATTCATTTTAAAATAATTTAATTTGGATAAACTTAGCTGTTGATTTAATTTTGAATATAAATATATTTTACTTCCAGACATATCGATAATGGCATTCCGCGTAGTCTTGATTTTTGTTAATTCTTGTTCATAATTTAATATTAATGTAATTATATTACCTTTTTTTTCTTTATGATATTTATCATTCGGCAATTTGTATCCATCTATATCGTATAATACTAATTCGTCAAAAACAAAATCAGATCTAATTAATTCAAACTTAATTGATTTTATTTTTTTTGTAAAAGTAATAGGATAAATATCAATACTATCTTTTACTCCCCAAATAATGTGTTGTTCGGGTATTTTAGTATTCGTGTTGTTATAAGGAATGATTTGATTATATTTATTTATTAATTTAACGTTTGATTTATTTAAAAAAGGCAACAATATTTTATTACATTTTATTTGATGTATATTCATTGTTTTTTCCAAATTAATATGAATACCGTCATTTTCTTGTATTACTGAATAAAATTCTTGTTTTAAATTTATTTTTTCATGATCTATAATTGTAATATTACTTTTATTTATTATATTAAATTTACCTTCTACAATTATTTTTTTTATATATGTATCAATTGAAATATCATAATTAGAATTTAAATAGAATAATTTTATAATTGGATGATTTACGGATAAATTAATATATTTTGAATACTTAGTTGATTCAATTAAATAATTACCGTTTTTTATTCTTTTCTCTTTTCTAAGTTTGATTTTATTTTCTTTCATATCTTCTATTTTTTTTTTATATTTATTAATACTTTCTATTAACCGATTAACACTAATAAATTGTTCCATATTAGTATTTCTAGAGTTTAATATTTCTAATCTATTTTCATACATTTTAAAAGTATCGGCCGTTACTTTTGAATGTTTCCAAAAAAACATATTAGCTTCAACGTCACCGTTTAAATTATATGTTTGGTCAGTATTATTATAATAATAAGTAAACTTTTTTTCATTTTTTTCATAATCATTTTTCAAAGAATAAATTTCTAGAATATCTATATTATTATTTTTTTTAAACTCCATGCCAAATGTTTTATTAACAACCCAATCATAATTCCAATTAGAATTAGTCATAATATAAAAACCTTGCGGAATTATACCTTTATTATAGTTATTGAGTCGTTCTAATTTTTCATTTTGTTTTACTGTATATATAGGATCCCAATCCAATAAGTCTACATTATTAAATATATGTATTTGATTTTCATAACCGTTTCTTTGCAACAAGTTTTCTTCATTTTTTACAAAATATTCTTGTGGATAATAATCAAAATCCTGTATTGTTTTTATTCTAGAAAATTTCGAAACTCTTTCGTTATAATTAGCATCTGTTGAACTTTTTAATACTGCTGATTCACCTATAATCCATTCTCCTTGATTATTAGAAATGTCAAAATCATTTTGATAATTCTCTCCATTAGGGATAGGAGTTATTTGACGCCATTTCCAGTTTATTTTTTTATTATTTTCATCAATTAAAAATATCTTTGCATTATTTATTCGCTCAATATAATTTTGATTTTTTCTAGCTTGAAAACTTATCGAAGTGATTCTTGAAGGTGGATCCAATTCTACTTCAAACCATTTTAATTTATTTGTAAAATCTATTTCTGTTTGAGAATAATTGTCAAAATCAGTAATACCATTTACCGCTTTTAGAGCATTATATTCATTATCACTTGTCGTACTTTGTTGTGGATTTTTAAATTTATATAAATCAACAGAATCAGGTGGAGAATATTTTATTAATGGTTTAATTGGATCATCATTATTGTCAAATTGTGCGCTTGTAAATACATCTAAATTACATATTTCCAATGGAAAATTTTCATTTGATTCTATTCTTATTTTATTTACTTTAATATTATATGGTTTATTATTGCTATTTTTAAATAAATTATAATCGGGATCTGTTGTTTTATAATATTTCCAATAATCTGCTTTGTTAATATATGTATATGTTAGACTTATATTACCCAAATCATAATCATTATTAATAACTTTATAAAATTTAATATATGGATTTTTAATAGCAATTTTCATAATTTGATTATCATTACCAGTTATGTTTTTATCAAAATTTAAATTTTGTATTAAATAATTACCGTCTTTATATTGGGTTTCTATTTGTTTTTGTGTTATTAATAACTTTTCAACTTTTATTGAATTTAATGTTAATTTTGTTGTGGCTTTTGTATTTTTTTTTATTATTTGAATACCATTTTGTTGAATAGGGAATGTAGATTGATTTATAGATATATATTCTGTATTAATATATCCCAATGTATTCCAATTTAATATTTTATTATATTTTCCTTCTTCATTATTTGTTGAATTAAATCCAATAAAAGGAATATATATATATCTACCAATTAAACCAGCATCACTTTCATCTATATCCAATGTATGTATATTTATATTTCTAATTTCAATTATATTTGTATCAGTTGTAAATTTTATTTGTTTACTCAAATCATTAATGGAATCTATTCTTATATCGTCTTTTTTATATATCTTATTAATTAAAACAGTTTGTTCAGTATATCTATATATATTTGACAATGAATCATCATTAAAATAAGGTATTTTATGAGAATTATTTTTTTCGTAAATATAAGGAGATAAAATTCTAGTAACTTCTACACCAGTTGTCCTATTTCTTTCTATCATTGTATATTTTCCAGAATCATCTGGTCCCGTTTGTTTAATATATTCGTAATTATTATAAACATATTCACCGGATGGTCTTTTTTCAGGATCAGGATCAGCTGGTAAACTATTATAATCTTTATAAATAAAATCATATAATTTGTTACTTGACAAAGATGTTGTTGTAAATGATAAATCACTTAACATATTTTTATATGCTGTTAATTTTCTTTCAATCTTTTTTCCTTTTTTTATATTTTGAACAGTAAAAAATATTAAACCATTATGATCAGGAATAAAATTTCTACCATTTGTAGATATTATCTTTTTAGTTTGGACAGATGATGGAGTAGGAGGGGGTGTTTCTGTCCATAAACCATCATTAAAATTAGTATTAATGTTTAACATAACAAACATACCTTCTCCAGTAGCATAATCGTAATCAACTGGATCTTTAATAAATTGACTATTTGAAGATTTAATCTTATTATCTATATAATCTTCTAATCTTTTTTTTTCAGCAGATCCTAACCATCCCAATAAAGCAGCATGATTTCTTAACGCGATTTGACGTGGACCTTGATTTCCTAATTTATTAATACGTTTGCCGTATTCATCATCCGCAAATCTAGTTGTTTTATGGACATCATTACCGGATCTATCTGTTTTATTATCATTATTTTCATAAACAGTAAAATAACCCATATTGTTTACGGTATCTTTATGTAATTTTACTGAATTAAATTTTTGTATCTTAAACCAATCCATTGAATCAATTATACCATATGAAGGATCTATAATTTGATTCTGATAATTCCATACTCCATTTTGTTGATCACCTTTAAAAAAATATCCTTTACTTATAGATTTATTTTCATTATAAGGGGGTATATTAATTGTATTATAAAAATCTAAAAAAGGTGTATTATTTTTCATACTATATCTAATTGACAATAAACCTATATCTTCGCCATTATTTGGTGAGGTCAAATTTGTAGGAGCATGGTCTTTATTGGGTATTAATGTTGCTTCACCCCAATAAATATATCTTATTATATAATTATCGTAACCAGTTATAGGAGGATTATATAAAATATTTGTTTTAATATTTCTATTATGAAAAAAAACAGTATTAATATTTCGGGTCCTTGATGGTATTATTTTATTATTAATCATTCTAGGATTTCTTTCACGAAACATTGTCTGATTTGTTCCTTTCACAACAATTTCATCTACTTGAAATGAGATATTATTTTTTATTATATTTGTTTTTCCAATATTTTCAAGTTCTTTTTTTTGTTCATCTAAGCCATTTTTTAAACTATTTATTTGTTTAGATAATTTTTCAATAAGCTTTAATTCATTTTCACAATTATCCATATTTGTATTTTGTAAACTAATTTTTTGTAATATATGCTTAATTTTATCCAAATCATCCATTATACAAGTAGTTTCATTTTGACTAGTTACAATTAATGATTTCGATTCTTCTAATAAATTTCTTGATTTATTGCAATCTATATTTAATGATATACAATTATTACTGACTTGTTGAATTTTTTCAAAAAAATTAATACTAGAGTTATTAATGTAATTAATTATATCAACAGAAAAATCTTCACATTTTTTATTATTTATTTTTATTTGTTGAATCAATAATTTTGATTTTGAAATACTGTGATACGCATTTGATGATTTACCTATATTTAAATATTGTTTAAATATTTTTTCTGTTTCTTCTTCATTTTTTTTTATTAATGGAATAGTATATTGCTTTTCTATATTAGTAATCATTTGTAACAATTTAGTATTTTGATTTAATAACTTATCTATGCTTGGTTTTTTATTATTATAAAAAGCACTGATTTCTAAATTTGTATTTATATTATTAATTGCTATGATTTTATTGTTTTCATTATCAATATCTATCTTTTTCTTATTATACAAATTTTTTACTTTTGTTAATAAATCCGTATATACCTTATTATTGTTGATATTTAATTGAACTTTATTATTTGTTTCCAAAATATGTTTTTGTATTATATTTTTTTTCCCCAGAGATGTATTTATTAATTCTTCTGTTATAACTTTAGTATCAGAAATATATTCTATTTCTTTTTCTTCTTGTTTTATAACATTTAAAATATTGGAAATATCTATAATATTTTTCATATTATCCTTTGTTAATTTATTATGCTGTTCAATAAATATTTCAACATTGTTGCTTACATCTTTAATACACTGTTCAATATTTTTATAATGAACATTTATTTTTTCTATTTCTTCATCTTTAATTTCATCAGCTGTTTTTTGAAATAATTTAAAATCTTCATATAAATTGTCAATTCTATTTTTACTTTCTTGATATAAAATATAACTATCATTTATTTTATTAAAAATATCTGAATCAAATACTTTATTGGTAGATAAATAATTTTTAAAAAAGTCAATATTATCATACCTATCTTTAATAATATCGAAATATTGAACACAATTTTTGTAATATTTAAATGTGTTAGAAATATTATCTCTCCATTCTTTTTCATTATAAACCTTGTTCTTTAAATCAATAACAACTTCACAATCTGATTTTATTAAATTTTTATTATTTAATATTATTTCAAAATCCTCTGTAATAATATTTCTCCAATTTGATAATAAAGATTTTTTTACATCATTTGAAATTTCTCTAACATCTAATAATATATTTTCGGATTTATAATATATATCTCGTATTTCTTCTCTTAATGTTTTAATATCTTTTTGATCATCCTGTAAAATATTTAATCTATTAAAAATGTTCGGTTTATAATTATTATATAATTCATTATAAATGTTTTGTGAAGTAAATAAATCATTTATATGTTCTTTGGCTTTTTCTATACTAGTTTCATTTATAAGACTTTTTCTTTTTTTATTTATGTAAATATATTCATTGTTGAATTTATCAAGCATTTT
>Ga0315320_10001354_pt1 | contig 20224 bp, 26 predicted proteins | sample M140m21515metaG_FD_203458 | JGI IMG/M metagenome (GOLD analysis project Ga0315320, IMG submission 203458) | Ammonia-oxidizing marine archaeal communities from Monterey Bay, California, United States - M1 40m 21515 | ecosystem: Environmental > Aquatic > Marine > Coastal | place: USA: California... | reverse complement strand
TGGGAACGTGGTGATACACTTATAGACGGTGATTTACCTGATTGGTCTTGTCGTATATATGGTTCCCTGATTGATACAGTGTATTACATCATATGTGCATATATACGAAAGGAACGTGACGCGGATATAGAATTTGGTATGGGAACGCTGGAACGCGAATATTTATGTACGGATGATTTCATGGATGCGGAAGATGCGCGTAAATGGATAGAAGAAAATAGAGAATTAAACGATAGAGGGTTGATCATATTTATTTTCGATAATGTTTATCGTATGACACCTGGTAAGCATAGACGAGCTCTCTTATATATACTCAACATCTTATATTTCGGTTTATAACCTTATGGGGCTCTGCCATTTGTTTCAGGTGTGAAACATGATAGGAAAAGTCGTATAACTCGAACGCTTCTTTTATCTTATCACTGAGTCCATACCCCTCACTCCGCTTGGATATCCCTGAACACGTTGATACGTGTTCCAATTCGAGAAAACGGTCCTCCATTTGTATGAACGTTTTCAATGAATCTACAGTCATTCCATCTTTCTTCATATTTTCGTACATGCGCTTAGACGCCCCGTCGGAAATATGAAAATACCTCGTCTTGAACCCTAAAATACTCACCTCATCACCTTTAGCATCACTCGAATTTTGTGCCAGAATGATGATTAGTAAAATGAATAGAAGTATGGGTATCATTTAGTAGTATTCAACATAATAAAAACATCGTTAATTTTATGCACGAGTTTGAATACATCGTCCTTAGTGTTCACACGCGAAGCGTCAATAATTTCAAACTCAATCTGATACGTCACGGGATCTTCGGCATCCATGTCATGTGTGTCACCTGTAATGATAGTGAGATCGATTGACAAGTTCTTGCGAATATACGAGACTCGCTGCTTTGTTTTCTTCTTGTCCATCTCTCTGTCAACAATGTCGGGTAGTGGTGTTTCGGTTGATACACTATAACGGATATCGAATGGAGTATTGGACATTCTCTTGAAATCGTGGTTTATAACCCTGTCCTTTTTAACTACTTCTTCCTCACCCGTCGCCTGATCAATCGATATACGTACATTATCAGAATCACGGTAAAACACATCGTGTTCAGACCCTACCATCTTTTCCCAACCAGTGTATTTATTCAAACCTTTCATGACCGCGTCGAATGTATGTTTACCGACATTCGTATCGAACATGATGCCATTAAACTTACCAAAACGAAATTCGATCTCTACGTGCTGTTCATCCTTGTATTGTTGGATAGTGGGGAAAAGTGTTTCGGTCACGGCTCGAACGTCCATATCAAAAGTACTAATCCTCTATTCTTTAAACAACTTAGGTTGAATATAGTTAAAGTTATGCTTTGAATTAATATAAACATGCGTGGTTTTGTAAATGAAGGAACTGTATGTTATTTCAACACTGCCATACAATGCTTATTTAATATACCACTACTAACAAAACACTTTTTACGAGAACCATACGATGGAAACTGTATGTTTACGATTATTTATCAATTATTATTGAAAAAATATTGGACAGCCGATAAAACACCACTCGATCTCAACGGGTTACAATTTGCGTTTCAGAAAGAATTCCCCCGTTTCCGAACCAATGAGCAGCATGATGTGCAGGAAACAATATTATGTATAATCGATATACTAGAGCGAAGTCAGCCCATAGTGAAAGAATGGTTTTACGGTAAAAAAATACAAGAGACGATATGGCCCAAAGGTAAGACTATGAAAGAGGAAGATTTCAGTATTCATTTAATGACGTACAAAGGAAATAACGACATGGGCAAAATGTTAGAAGAAAGTATAGACTGGAACGTTTTAGAAAATTTTCAGGACACAGACGGAAACACGTACCACGCAGCCAGTACACGTATGCTTTTTTCAAAACTTCCGCCCATATTTATGCTATCATTTGACACCAAAAGTCATATTAAAATCGTTGATAAATTGGTGTTAAACGATGCGGTGTATAATTTAAGTGCGTGTGCTTTACATACTGGAATCCAAAATGATGGACATTATATGACTTATATAAGAAGAAAGGCTAAATGGTATTTTATTAACGACGAACGCGTAGACGAAAGAACACCACCACCCGAGGGTAGTTACTACTTTATGATATACAGCTCATAAAATCACCGATTGAAATATTCTCTTTGATGTTTACCAACGTCCTATAAAACGTGCGACGGCCATTGGGAAATGTCTTGTCATACCTACGTACAATCGGTTTCCACCACATGGGTTCGTCCATAAACATGTATTGACACTCGATAATAGCATCCTCTTCCATCCAGTCCCTTGCGTATGCAGGTACTTGTTCCACGGGTATTTCTGATTCAAATATCAACTTACCCCTTTCCTGTATATACATCTTCCATATATCACCTCGCAACTTAATCTGGAAATCAATTGTATTCTTGTCGCGAGGTTTCCATTTAAACATTGTTTCGTGAGTACCCGTTTTTACTGTATCGTTTATAGGTGTGAAAATAAGACCATCGATATCCTGTGAAACTGTCGGTAAATATTCATCCTTAAACTGCTTATAATCTGACATGAGGTGAAACGTCTTGATCACAAGCTTGATGGGGTCGTATTTAAGGATTGTAAGCATTTTTTTCACGTTTTCTATACACTTTAATCTCGATATGAAATCAAGTTGACCGACAACTTTCCCGCATTCAATTAAAATGTCGTATATCATGAATGTCTCGCCATAAAGTTCACCCTCCAATATAGTTCCTTCGTATATAGGTTTTCTGAAATTAAGTGGGCACAAAAACATCTCGAGTGCGCGATTGATAAACACACATCGTTTTTTGTTATCAAATGTAAATGCCAGCATCATAAAACGTACACCATCAGTTTTTTCGCACACAACATATGGATTGGATCTCAATGTATCAAAATGACGATACTCGACAGATACCGGTTGGCTTCCCGGAAATATATTTTTACCCGTTGTACCCCACGAATGTTCCATATAGGAAATCGCATATTTGTAAAGAGGGTCTTCTCGATTTACAGATAGACGTTGCATTATACGTATGTTTTAAATATAATCTTTAATTAGCTTTAATACCCGCAGAATTTAGGATATTACCGACACACTCGTGTTGATGTGTGACTAGGGTCTTCGCAGCCGTATACGCCACGATTTTCACACTATTTTCTTTAAATTTCGTGAACATAGTTCTCAACTTAGGATGGATTTTATAATTACCTGTACGTTTACACTTTATATTTCGGAGAGTAGATTTACACATCATCACCCACGTTTTCGCGTATGTAGATTTCACATTGTAAAAATCTTCTTCTATACACGACGATACATCAGTATCGAACGTTAACCCCATCTGATTCGTGGGTTCTTTCGATCCACTGTTGATCTTGTCTTTGAACATACCCCAATCTATACCAGGGTTGACACTCGGGAAAACAACAATGCCAAATTTATCATTTTGGGCAAAGATAATAGATAACGCGTTATCATCCAAATGAACCCCAAAGTCAATAAAGAATATACGATCATGTGTTTTGATAAACTTTCCGATGGATTCAGACTTATCATAAGGGTCATCATTGACGAATGCGATTTCACTCTGAACACCCGAGTTTTGTAAACATTTTATGTTATATCGCAGAATAGTGTGCATGGTCTTTACATGACACGAACCACTACGTGTAACAACAAGTGCGACGATCTTCATGTTTGTAATATATAAATTCTAAGCCTTAAGCCTATCATTTAGACATCCGTGAAATGGTAGGTTACCTACATGTCCTAATGTCGTGTTGATATCGGCGAATATCTTCCCACCCATTTGTTGCCATCTCCGACAAAACGCATAATCTTCTGATAGATACCGCTTAGATTCTGGATCTATCATACAATCGAAAATGGCACAATATTCATCAAAGTCGCGATTTTGGTGGTCATTTTTACATGTTAGTGTAGGTCCATACTGTTCATGCATCCGTTCGAGTGCATTTCGAGAAATCATCATAAAACCGGTCGGTCCATCCAATACTTCGACAAACCCATCTATGACCGATCTCTTAGAAGCTCCTATATTAGCGACCAGACTAGATGACACTAAACTCATATCTCGTGTATCACCATTTTCTACGGCTGTACGAGCCTGATCCCACATCACGACTTTCTTAGGGTAACAGGCAACGGAAATGTCGTGTCCAGATCGCAATAGGCGGAGAACTGAAGCCGGGTCAAATTCCACATCCGCATCAATAAACATAAAAAAATCGGCATCGGTTTTCTGCATAAACCGACCGATTGAGACATTCCTAGCGCGGTGTACGAGACTTTCGTTTTCGGTCGTATCGATCATGAGTTGTACACCTTCGCGAATGAGAAGTATTTGAAGTTGTATAATACTCTTCATGTATTTTTCTAAACATAGCCCACCGTAACACGGTGTGCTTAAAAATAGTTTAACCATATATATTCTATTACACGTTATCCTCTAAGTGACGCTTCACTATCACAACAATCTTATTGAGTGTCGGGACAGATACATTACATTTTTCACATATATCAGCTTTCGATAGTGTTTTGTTCATCACCATAAAAATCACGGCAGTGGCTACACTATTAGGTGATTTACTCATCAGATCCACACAATCTTCGAGTTTCGAACACATTTGATTACATTTCAGACGTTCCTCTCGGGAAATATCAAACGTGTTTAATAATCTCGACATTACATTAAATGGTTTTGTTATGTAATTCTTTTCAGTCTTTTCATCTTTTATAATTCCAGTGAATATACCAGTCGTGCGACTAATATCTTTACATTGTATACCGAACATTTCGGCAATTTCTTTCGTCGTCCGAGGAATTTGTGCCAGTCTACACGCGTATAAAACGCAGTTAGCCTTGATACCCGACCGCACAGCCCCTCTCGTCAGTTTACCTTCGTTAAATTTTTTATAAAGCGTTTTCGCATCCTTCAGTACACCGTCGGGAATGTTGACGCACGCCTCGTCGATATCTTTGTAGGCGTGGAACAGTGAACGATCTCGGTGATTCATAGAACTGTGAAAATTAATCTTAGCCATTCGTTTCGTTTCGTAACTTGATGTATGCTTAGTGGATATGACAGTCCCTTTCCCCCACGCATCGGAAAATAAGTCGGGGTTTGACGAGGGTACAACACACCGCGACGGATCGGAAACTCGCCCGTCGTCGGATATACCACTCGTCCATTCAGCGGTATCATCGATATAAACAGAATCGACAATCCCACATGCGGTACATACCATTCCTTCTCTTGTTAATGTTTTGTAGTTATTGCATTCAATGCAAAATCTATTATCCACCGGCCTTAGTGTTGGTTTTATCTTCATGTGGTCTAAATGAGACCATATAGCAGCCAGTGTTTGAGGGTCCATTATATTCCGAGTCCGTTTTTTTTACCCAAATCCCACGCACTTAGGTTAAAAATTTATGTCATCCATCTGCACTCGCGCCCGCTCTTCAATTCTATCGACAGTCTCTTTGAAACGTGAAGAGCCTGGACTCCTGGGAACCCATGCGTTCCACTCACGATCCAGGGCTGCGGCGTCGGGGGGTAACTGTAAACGCCCTTCGAATTCACTATCGGATACGACGAAACTGTCTGCGTCACTCCCAGTATCTTCACCTCCACTGAACACAACGCTCTCTATATCAGTTTCTTGTTCACTCTCAATCACATACATTCTGTCTACTTCACTGACACAAATAAAAACGGTATCCTTTCCTGGAAAATGTTCGCTTATACTCTCTTCTCGGAGTATATTCGTCTCTTGATCCAATGTATACACTTCCGCACCCTTGTATGTACAGGTTGTCTCCGAATAGTATTTAACGATCAGGTAATCATCACAGTGTTCTTCTACGATAGCATATGCGTCATCGTCTATATCGTCGAAATCCACGAGAACCCGTATGAGATCTCCAGGCTGAATTTCAGAAAATTCAAACATTTCTGTATAAAGATTTAGCACAAAAATATTGTACGGATATAACACACGTGATGGGAATCGAAATTTTTTCGAAGTTGGATTGTAAATACTGTACATACGCAGAAACTATGTGTAAGGATTTGAATCTCGAGTATACAAAAATTATTGTCGATAAAGATGAACTAAAAAAACAATGCGGACCAGGTGCCGTGGTATATCCACAGGTAAAGGTGAATAACAAGTGTATCGGAGATTACTTCGCATTCCAGGAGTATATCGATGAATCGGAGCCGATGCTTCTACCTACAATGAACAGGTTCACGGTGTTTCCCATAGAACATGACAATTTATGGTCCCTCTATAAAAAGGCTCAAATGTCGAACTGGACGGCAGAGGAAGTTGATGTGAGTGCTGACATGGATGACTGGAAGAAATTAAGTGATAACGAGAGACACTTTGTTAAGTACATTCTCGCATTTTTCGCCGGTTCCGATGGCATTGTTTTTGAAAACATCAATAATAATTTTGCTGACGAGGTACAATACACTGAAGCTCGGTCGTTTTATGCGTACCAGGTTCATAATGAAATGGTTCACGGAGAAACGTACAGTAAATTGATTGATAAGTATATTCGAGACAGTTCGGAAAAGAAACATTTATTTGATGCTATAACGACAATCGATCCCATCAAAAGGAAGGCAGATTGGGCGCTGAAGTGGTTTGACACGGATAGACCGTTTGCCGAACGTCTACTCGCCTTTGCGTGCGTGGAAGGTATATTTTTCTCGGGTAGTTTCTGTGCTATTTTCTGGCTGAAAAAGCGTGGTCTCATGCCAGGTCTGTGTTTCAGTAACGAACTTATCAGTCGTGACGAAGGACTTCATCTCGAGTTCGCTCTCGAGCTATTTAAAATGTTGAAGAATAAACCATCCGAAAAGGTTATCCAACAGATTGTACGCGAAGCGGTCGAGATTGAAAAGAGTTTCATTATCGAAGCGTTACCATGCAGTTTGATCGGTATGAACTCTGAAAAGATGTCGGATTACATCGAGTATGTATCTGACCGTTTACTCAAGCAAGCGGGGTTCAATAAAATCTGGAACACACAAAATCCCTTTGATTTTATGGAAAATATTTCCCTAGATGGTAAGACTAATTTTTTTGAAAAGCGTGTCGGCGATTATGGTAAAATCGATGAAAGTACTACAGTCGCATTCGACGAAGATTTTTAAGCGACGATAGGTTTACGCCCATCGGCGCATGTGATGCTCAGAGAAGACGTACCACTCTTAAGGCTCGAGGGTAAATCCATACCCGAATTAATATCCATAGGCGCGTACATAGCACCCGTATCAGACATACCGATAGGTTCTTCAGACATACCGGGCATGGGGGACGGAACATCCGCCATGCGAGGTGGCGCCATCATACGAGGCAGCGCCGCAGACTTAGCCGGAGGAACACCTCCCATCGGCATGGGGGGTTCACCTTCCATCGCGAAACTCCTATCGTTTTCGCTGATAACACCCATCCCCTCAGGTTGAGAAGGCTTCGCCTTCGCCTTCGCACCCGCCGCCTTCGCGACAGCCGCCTTCTTGACACTCTCCATAACCTGCTTCTTCTTAATCTCCTTATCAGCGGCAGCATCTACCACTGGGGGGGCAGGGGGGACGGGTTCCGCCGTGTATCCTTCAGTCTTTATGTTCATCATACCCCATGTAATGAGAATGAATACGAGGGTGTGTAGAAACAATCCACCGGTAGTGGGGCACCCGTTGGGTCCCGAAACCCATTTACCCAATAGAGATCGCATGAACCGAAACGTGTCGGGGCTGGCGATCATAAAAAAGACTAACCCGGCCAAGATGGAATTCATCAATCTCTGCTCCTGCTTTTTACCATTACATCCACATCCACAATCTTTGAAGAGTCCCATTTTTAGTTGTAATGTATACGTAGAAAAAAATATACTTAAAGTTTGAGCGCCTAGGTAATATATAACAAGAAACATGTCGAGTATTATTCAGCGTTACGAACAGTTCGACCCAGCCACTACCGTTCTTTCTGCCATGAAGAAAAATAAGAATGGAGGCAAGACTGTATACATTAACGCACCAGATAACAAGAAGTTGTACATTCAACTTCCTTTCATGAGATCCCCATTCGGCCTCAGCGCGTTCACCGACGAGGCTACTAACAAGACGTCCTATTCCCTGGATCTTTCATTTGACACCGATAACGAAGGTGCCTCTCTCCTGATGGAGAAGCTTCAGGCACTCGATCAGCTGATCCTGGAGACCGTGGCGAAGAATTCCAAAGAATGGCTCGGCAAGCCTTACAATATCGAGGTCATCCGCGAAGCGTTGTACAAGCCACTCGTTCGCCCGGGTAAGGAGTCTTACCCGTCTACGCTCAAGCTCAAGATTATGACAAAGCCCACGGGTGAGTTCCTAGCCGAGGCGTATGACATGAACCAGAAGAGTATCTCCATCGACAGCCTCGAGAAGGGTCAGAAGTGTATGTGCATCGTCGACTTCAACCAGATCTGGTTTATCGATAACAAGTTTGGTGTGAGTGTGCGCCTTTCTCAGGCTCTTTGTGAGAAGTCGCAAAAGCTACCTTCGTTCGCATTCCAGGGTGTGGACACCCCCACGTCTGATGATAACGCTGATGATGACGATGATGATGAATGTGAGATTGACGAGTAATTAATACAGTAAAAAATCAGAAAAGGAAAGTATATCACGATTTAATATTAGTTTATGTATTTCCATTTCGAATGCATTTAACATGAGAGGATTTATCTGTGCTTTCGTATAAACTCTGGATATGGGTATATTTATACTATCGAGATGTAAAAGAAGCTTGTTTATAGTGTGTGTGTGTAGTTTTTCAATAGCGAATTTAAATTTTGAAATCGAAAATATACTCTTATTGATTAAGATCTGATCCCTAATGAATATTTCAACCTCACATATAGGATTTTCCGCGATCCTCGTCAAATTTCCCGTCGATACGAATAACTCGTTGATGGTAGGTAAGAGTATGTTTAAAAATAGACGCTTGTTCTGCGTGAGTGACATACTGTATAGACTTAAAGAATTACAACATATTAAATATACACGCTCCTATGGTGTAGTTGGTCAACACTGTGGACTTTGAATCCACCACCCCAAGTTCAAGTCTTGGTGGGAGCTTACCCTTCCTTAGCTCAGTTGGTAGAGCAGTGGACTGTAGTTCCATTTGTCACCTGTTCGAATCAGGTAGGAAGGACCCCGCCCCTGTAGCTCAGTTGGTAGAGCGCTAGCTTTGTAAGCTAGTGGTCGCAGGTTCGAATCCTGTCGGGGGCATCATCTTTGTAGTATACGTCATACATCATATACTACGCAGATATGAAATCAGGTACCTTTGTCTTGTACCGTGCGAATGCACTTTTTTCTGCCACGTAATATTTACGATACGCTTCTGTCACGTCGGGTGTCCTATAACTCTCTGGCATACATTCAGGAATACCTTGAATTGAATAATACGCCGTTTCACTCACATGTTGATCAAAGTGAGAAGGGATATTATCGTGTAGCCAGTTGAGGTGATGTTCACACGTGTGTACTTTACCAAAGCGTCTCGTGTATTCTTTCGCGAGTTCGATGCCGATTTCACACGCATACATATAGTTTTGAAGACTGGATGAAATCCACATCGTCATAGGGTGTTTTTTATGTGCGGCTTTATACCCGCGTTGTGAACCATTCTTCGTGTACGGTGCGTTTTCTCGTACATAATCTTCTTGGTCTGCATAGAACCATGCCGTGTATAACATCTGACATATTTCGAGTTGGATCTTAATTACATGCTGATCGCAAGAGAGCTCCGCAATTTCTCTTGGGATCAGGGATAGGAAAAAGATGTTCATCTTAAAATTAACAATATCAATATATGACTTAAGTCGCTTAAACAGATGTGTTGTATATTTAACAATGACATCTATAACGAACACATTACTCATGCCGATTGGTTTATTTAAAAAACGGTTTCGTAGGCGTCGTCTGAACTCATCTGCGTACGAGTTCCCACCTACCATCGACGTTGTCGATAACCGCGAATTCGGACCTTATTGTGTCAAAGCTACGGTCGAAACATGCGATAAAAACGGGAACGTCGATAAAACGTTTATTGGATATAGCCAGGATATGGATATCACGCGGCGAACAGGCTTGGCTTGTGAGAGATATAAAACGAAAGGAACTACATGCCGGGACCCAGTAATGGCTATAAAGAGTGGAAACGCTGACGAGGCTATATTCATGAAACTAAAAAATGGATCGGATCTTATTAAGCTTACTACTCCTTAGCTTCGGCATCATATGGGTATCTATGTATCCATAAATTACATATCCATTTATCCCCAGATATAACCGGTTTACCTCCATGTAATGCCTTAACTGTGAGACGTCCCCAATCATTCAACGTATTGAACAGTAACACGTCACCCTTGTTCAATTTATAATCCTTTCCGATATTTGGGAAGGATGTCTCACCCCCTTCGTATCCGTCGTTGAGCGCTATGATACATGTATACAAACGTGGGTTTTTATCTACACTAAAATTGAATGCATCTTGGTGTGGTTTGTAAAATCCACCTGGTGTGTATTTCAAAACCTGTAAATATTCAGCATTCGCAAATGGGCGGTCGGTCATGGATACACATTTATCCATCACGTGTTTCACAAGTTCTGAATCGAAAGGTTTCAACCAGTTGGTCTCACTCTTTCGCACCTTCAGGTCAAGCGACCCATCCTTAGAAACTGTTGATGGTTTCATTCCTGGTTTTGCCAACTCGACAATCGCATCACATACTTTATGTGTGAATACGTTACGTAAAATGCGTGGCTCCTGGTACATAGGTCGGAGAAGTATACATAATATTACTACCAGGATTATATACACGATCATATATTAAGATCGAATATTAAATTATACGGACGACGACACGTATACCGCCTTCGTATTCTATCGAGGACGCTGTTCGTATAAATAGTCAATTCATTCATTTCCACTATTATCTCACGCTCCCTATGTGTATCCACGATATACTGGCGTAACAGGTCTCCAACTGTATCCTGATACATTGTGAAAATGTCATTTATATCGGCTATCTTTGCGTTGTATTTGTCGCGTCGTTGTAACTCCCTTTTCATTTCCAGGTCTGTGAATTCTTTGAGTATATATCGCATTCGCAGATATCTATTATCTTCGTACCTGAATCCATACCTGTATAATATATCATCTTCGATAATATCAACTTCTTGTGAAATTTCCAAGATACAACGCGGTGCGCCGGCGTTTCGTAATTCTCGATACGATGGTCTACCACCACAAGGTATATCCCCATGTTCCCTTCCACGCTTTTTGAATTCGAAATAGTGTGGATTATGTATTCGGCCAGTCTCTATTTTACCAGACACCCAGTGGAATGCGACATGGCATTGTGTACACCACATTTGCGAACATCCTTCGATTTTATAAATTGGTACACTACATTTCGGACATGGTTTCGTTTCTCTTTTTAATAATTTCACTGTTTTAACTGTATCGCTATCACATTTGTGGTTAAAGTCGACAACGGTATGACACTTTTCACAAAATGTACATTTGCATATATCACAAAACCATTCATCATTTAGAAATCCTCTACACTCTTCACCTGGGCATTTGTGCATGACTGAAGGTATACCCGTAAATTGGGGCCCGGTGTCGTTGAGTGATTGGAGATCGTTGTATATTTGAAGAATCGCATCTCTTATGGTTTCGCGTAGCGGCTTTTTATATGTGGGTGGAATATCTAGTGAGAGATTTACACGGGAAAGTATATAAACGAGGTACACATACGATCCTCGTAGAGATCGTATTTTCAATTCGTGTACAACATACGGCTGCGTTTCGGGTAGGCGTGCCATTTCCCGTTCGAATAAAACATTTTCGCGATGTTTTCTATAATGTACATTTCTGAATATAGCTGAACAATATGTATCTACGAGTTCTCTATTATGTTCATGCTTACATCCCATGCAATGGGGGTCTTCCATAGTCGATAACAGATATTTTTGGCTACATGAACGACAGGACTTTAAATCACAAAAAGGGCACTCGACCTTTTTGTGATTTGAATTGTTAATCTTTTCACAACAGACTTGACAACATTCCATTACTTAAAAACGAACAATGTCTTTAAATGTTTCTATTACGTAAGTTTGTCTTAGGTCGAGACATATTTTTCATAAAAGATTTCACGAATGAAGGTGATACTTTACCCATCGTTGAAGGTTTGGCGCGCGTTTTCGTAAGGCGTTTTTTCATGTTCGCGAGTGTTTCGTTATCACTTTCAGGAGTTTTAGCTTTGGCTGTGGCCTTAGGTGGTGTTGCTTTTTTGGCGACGATACCCGGTCGCTTTTTCTGAGTAGTTTGTTTAGACTTTGCGTATGCTTCTGTAGCTTTTCGTATTTTCGCAGACATACTCTCCGACGAAGGTGTTTTATTTTTTTTCTTGGTAACGATCGGAGTAGATTTCGGAGCCGCTTTCGGTATTGTTCTGAGTATACCCGAAAGTGTAGATCCCTTGATGTAGGGATGGTTAAACAGTCTAGTATATGTCGGTATATCCAGTAAAGTACTTCCAGTCTTGAGTGGTTTTAAACGAGCAGCATAAATATGGGTACCGTTCACCCCCAAGTATTTAGATGGTATGACATCTTCTATAAATTTCCGCGTGTTATCGTCCAAATGTTTTTTATGATTAAATAGACTGTTTAAAAAGAAATGTACATCGTACATTTTAGAATTACCCCTGTATATACCATATGGTACGAGGTAACTGCCACTATTATTGACCTCTGGATTTTTTGTGGAATTGCTAAAACCTAAACCAAAATCGATAATACGAACCTTGCCACCGGCTGTTATGAAAATGTTTTCAAGATGGAGGTCGTTGTGTCTGAAAGAAGAATTTTTTTCATATATCGTTTTAAGTATTTTTAAAACCTGTATTACGATTGACCTGATTTTCGTAGGGTTTTTATTTAATTTAGGTAGTAGTTTAGCAAATGGTTGCCCTTCTAAAAACTCGGAGTACAAGCGATTATCGTTCTTACATTTCTCGAGGGCGTATACATCAGCGGCTGCATTTTTACCAACCATGTTTATGAATTTTTTAGTAAGATTATGTTCCGCGGTCAAATTTTCGTTCGATACCTTTACAGCGAATTTCATTTTACACGCTTCGTTTAGACATGCATGATACACTGTCCCATGTTCACCCTTACCTATCACACGAACATTCTTAAATTTGTTCATCTTAGTTGAACAGGGTGAATTGATCATCACGCGCTTGACAGCCGATTTTGTATCAGTCATTCTTATATTTTATACATATTAAAATCTCATCCTGTATTATAACATGTTTGCGATTATCGCTCTAGCTTTGATTAACGGCGGAATTTTATACAGTATGAACACGAATAAACCTGCTCAGCCCAGCGAGCCCAGCGCGCCCAGCGCGCCTGTAGAGAGTAAAGAGGGCACACCTGATGGGTGGACTATATACGGGACCATGGGTTGTGGATGGACTCGTAAACAGTTAGATTACATGAAGAAAAATAACAAACCTTTCACTTTCGTGGATTGTGATAACCAGGATTGTCCAGGTGTCGAGGGATTTCCCACGATGATGTCTCCTTCTGGTGAAAGGGTTGTTGGGTACAAGGAGGTTTAAATACCTCTAACGACTTGTATGGAAATAGACAATAATAGAGCGTCCAAGAATGTATTCAGTGGTTTGAGCACAGTGATATGCTTGCTGAGCGAATTATTCCACGTGTAACGCAGAACGAATGTAGTAATAAGAATCACGAGAACGAATGTGAGGAGTTCTGTGATGACATCCTTTGTTTTTTTAGCTTGGACGATATTTGATATCATTTATTATGTACGAAGATTATTTTCTGACATAATACAATGAGTAAACGCCCGCCTGTGAGTGGCTCTGAACATACATTTACCACGAAAAAATGGGCTGGAAAGGTTGGTAAAGGTAATAACAACTGTTACGCGTATGCTGTGAATGATTACCAGAGGTATCGAGGATGGAAGAGTCAGCCCGGGGAGAGGGCTAAAATGTCGAGTTCTGGAAAATACGTCAACTGCGGAAAAATACCAAAACTCGTTGTCGCGGACAATCCTAAGAAAGTTTATATGGTGAAGGCTGGCACTAAATGTAAACCATCGTATTATAAAATTATGTTAGTAGTATCTACATGTAAGAAAAGTAATTACTTGTGTCAAGGAGATTTTCATTTTTATAAACAACACAGTAAAACTGAATATAAAGTAAAAAAGGGTGACACACATGAGAGTATCGCATCATTTTTCAAAATACCTGCATCCCGTGTGAAACGTGCGGCCACGACATTAAAGGTGGGTAAGGTGATCACGTTCAAGGCGAATTTCTTTAGTCACAAACGTGGTTGGGCTACGGGCCCCCTCATAACAGGCGCGACCGGTAAATTGATAACAGACCCTAGGACGACCTCTAGGAAATACCCTGGATTAAATTACGATAAATATTGTTCATCCTTCTGTGTCAAGAACAATGGGATCAAGGTTGGACACACTCACACCAAAGTCACTAAGTAAACTAGTTAGTTCAGCTGCGTTGTCAATATCAAAAAATACATCAAGTATGTCAAATACATACGTTTCCTCGTCTACTGATGTTGTAAAAGATGCGTGATTTATCATATTCTCTATTTTCAAGCTTACTTTAAAGTTAGCACCATCAAAAATCTTCCTGCATACTGGACATGTTTGTTTACCCCTACCCTTCCAATCCTCTATGCAGTGAGAGTGAAAAAGGTGTCCACATCTTATAGGTGTGTTACGCCTCGTTTCCCTAACTGGATTGAGGCATATTGCACATGTTGTGCAATCTATAGAATCGCCCATACAGATCACCTTGAGAATATTTTCATCATTTTTACTCAGTTAATCTCCGACAAATCCATCGTAGAATCGCATATCCCACATGGCCCATCCTTGGGTGGGGGTGGTTGGTGAAGTTCGGGTCCCTTCTGTTGGAGCAATTGGCGGAAAGCGTAATTATTTTCGGGAGCGATGCCATTCTGCGCCTTTAAGTAATTATCATAGAGCATGGAAGAGTTATTGATTGTGTGGCACCTGCCGTCGGCCATACCGAGTCGCTGAGACATTTATATTACAATTAGAAATTAATTTGTCTATTAGTGATCGTGTTAATCCAACTTTCGAAACCGAGTGACCTAATTTTACTGACTGCCTTCTCTACATCGTACCCTAAAAAGTAATCAAAACTGTCTGGCACCGTAACCTTTGATACCCTGATACCAGAACATTCGTTAATATGTTCGTTGATTATATTGTATGCGAATACAATCTCCTTCAGGGTTTCGGCTCCCGTGATAATAATTTTACCCGTGCCGAAAATACTTGTAGTAATTTCTTTCATGTCTTCTGCTGGTTTAAACTTGATTTTAACAGCCGAATATCGGTCGGGTTCAAATGAAACCTTAAAGATATCTGAATAATTCTCAAAATGGCGTGTTGTTTTAAGTAGATTGATGTTATAGTTCAAACTGAAATTTGAATTGATCATCACAACCCTGAAAGTATCCGCTGGTGGTACGATATCTTTATCAAACGATTGAAGAATATATATGAGACTTTTTATGATATACGAACAGTTGAAGATATCCTCACATCCAGCAACCTGAATACTCCCATTTGGAAATATCTTGATCGACTTGGTACTGTGACCATCGTCATATGTCAATGTGATTTGATTGTAAAATGTAGTTGGCTTTATATACCAAGTGATAGCCTTATTAGATGTAGACCCTGTATGGAGATTTACATCTTTGAGTTCTTCAAATACGCTCCTAATTTCATTGACGTCGATAGGTTTGGAAAAAGATGATACCATCGTGATAGTTGTTAACTTTATACGGGATGGTCGTATATTCTCCGGGTATTTACTTCTGAACTCATCCAGTGTCAGTAAATATGAAAATGTATTATTCGCAATCGACGAAAACATTTCGACTTATATTTTATTTAATCGGGTTCAACTTAAGTTACAAAATTCACGCGTCCATGATGTTATAAAAATGACAATTAAATTAATTAGAGACACAGATAGTCTTTAAACCAACCTATACAATGCCTTCTTATATCAAAGAGGCTCGAGTGTTTATAAATAAGGATAACATGTCGTCTATAGAGATAAAATATACACGGTATGTTAAAGGTCTTGGATATGTGAACTATCCAGATTATTTCGAAGCCGAAGCTATAGGAGATTGGCAGGAGATTGACGCAACCGGTGAATCTATTAGATACGAAGAGTTCCTTGAAACCATGGTAGATAAAACCATCGACACCATGAGACGTATGACAACCATCGAATTAGATAATATACTTTGCGAAAACAATAATATACACACAATCATGCGAATCATGAATTCAGTAAAGATCATAGATCCTACATTTACGCCATTCATCATAAATACTCGTTGCAATTGGCAAAAACAGGCTGCGAAAGATTTCTGTGTTTACACGTTTCCGGATGTTATAGACGGGTGTAAAGATATCCGTCGCATCAATAGACTATTCACCGTTTTACGGATGATAGAACAAGAATTATAGCAACTAACAGCAATATCGTAATTATATCAAGTGTTTTCATTTTCTTCACATTTTTCGCTACGTTTCTAACTACATTGGTAGCAGTAGCAACTATAATCGACTCAGGCTTTGTTTCATCTACACCCATATCTATATTTCTCCCTGGAACGAGAGGTCTAGATAATTGGCATTTGACTTTAGACGGACGACACGCGTCAACAACCTTGTCACCAGATGTAATCCCATAATCGCAAATATGCATATCATCCGGCTTTACCAATGTATCAGTTTCTTCTGGAGGTTTGTATGGTTTGTATTGGTGATGTTGACCTATCGCACCTGGTAACGAAATCTCGTGCTGAACAAAGGGATTCACCATATTCATCGAATTCTCATCACTGAGCATAAACTTACTCATATTATACTATGACGTGATATATTTTTTGTGTGTCATCTTTTTACCATGCTCCATCCACATCTCATCGAGATCAATATTTAGCATATGTGCCAATTGAAACAGATAACTAAAAACGTCACCCATCTCCATCATAATATCGACACCTCTCTCCTTTTTTATATTGGTCTTTTTGAATGTCTTCTTATATTGACGTATAGCAGACGCAAGTTCTCCGAATTCCTCTGTTAATAGAAGCCATACTGTATTGATTTCTGCCCTATCCCACCCTTTGGATCTACAGATTTTTTCAGTTTCAGTCTTATAATAATTAAGTGACGCCATCTTAGTATATACAGACAGCAAATCTTTATATCCCGATCTTATCATTTACATCCATCTTGAGACCGAACGTACTTGTATTAGCGGGCGCGTTCGGTGGCACTGCGAGAGTGTCAATATCCCGTATATACCCCATATATTGAGAAACGCCGGATTTCACCTGCGCGAGTGCCGTTCTTAAGACGACAGTGTTCATAAACTTAACCTGTTCATTTACACCCGTATTATGGTTACCCGCATTGTTTATGAATACGGAGCGCATGATTGTGTATAAATCAGATTCATTTTGGTAATCTATAGACACACCCGTGTCATTCTTAAAAGACTGACGAATAGCTCGCTGGAGAAGATTGCGATTGAACTGCGAAAAGAACAATGTATTCAGGGGAGTCTGAGTCTGTTTGAGTGAATTCAAATGTAGGTTGTTGTCACACATTTAATATAATCCAGGAAAAAAAGTGTGTGTAAAATATAAATGATAGCTGCTGCTGACTTCGACGAAGCATATGCCACCCAAGCATGCGGAGATAAGGCTCCCATATGTACCGCCCCTGACTGCTTCATCGCGTCTTACCCACCCGTTTCCAAACCAGGTGTTGAAGGTCCGTTTAACGTGAACACGAGTTTTCTTCAGCCCAATAGGTACGCTGAGACTGTCGGACCTGTACCTGTTAGAAGCGAAGATTTCAAATGTTAATTAAAAGATAGAACAGTTATATCAGTAGAAATGAAAGTTGTTAAGCGTTCCGGTCGTGTTGAAGACGTAAAATTTGATAAGGTCACCAACAGGATTTCTAAACTTACACATGACCCATATGATATTTCACAGGCGGTAGATGCATCGATGATAGCACAACAGGTTTTTTCGTCTATACATGAAGGTATCTCTACACAAGAGATCGATACATTGTCCGCTGAGATCTGTATCGGTATGATTACTCGAGATCCAGATTATGAATTACTCGCAACACGTATTATCGCCAGTAACATCCAAAAAACAGTTCCGGAAACATTCCACACGTCCATGAAAAAACTTAATGAAGCTGGTATTATCACAGACGAAGTCGTAAAAATTTCGTCAGTTGTATCGGATAAGATCATCTCCACTCGTGACTTTGATTTCGGATATTTCGGACTAAAAACACTCGAGAAGTCTTACCTTCAAAAACTTCACGGGAAGGTCATGGAGACGCCACAGTACATGTTCATGAGGGTAGCTATCGGTATACATGGAAGTGATGTAGAGAGTGTATTGGAGACGTACGAACATATGTCAAAGGGAAATTTTATCCACGCTACACCCACACTCTTCAATTCAGGAACACCGCGTCCCCAAATGTCGTCTTGTTTCCTAATCGCTAACAAGGGTGACTCTATTGACGGGATTTATGGTACACTCACAGAGTGTGCACAGATTTCCAAGTGGGCTGGTGGTATTGGTCTACACACTCACGATGTTCGCGCGAATAAATCCAAGATCCGGGGCACAAATGGTCAGTCGGATGGCATTATTCCCATGCTAAGGGTTTTTAACGCGACTGCTCGATATGTCAACCAGGCGGGTAGAAGGAAGGGTTCGATCGCTATATACATTGAACCATGGCACGCTGATATCATGGATTTCCTCGAATTACGACTCAACCAAGGTGACGAAGAATCGCGTTGCCGTGACCTATTCACGTCTTTGTGGATTCCCGATCTATTCATGAAGCGTGTTGAAGAAGGTGGTACATGGTCTCTATTCTGTCCCGATAAGGCTCCTGGTCTTTCTGATGTATATGGGAAGGATTTTGAAGATCTGTACACGAAATATGAAGCGCAGGGCATTGCCAACCGCGTCATGCCGGCTTTGGATATATGGAAGGCTATTATCAAATCTCAAAGTGAAACGGGAACTCCCTATATGTTATACAAGGATGCGTGTAATTCGAAATCGAATCAGAAAAATCTAGGGACTATTAAATCGTCGAATCTATGCACGGAGATTATCGAATATACCGCACCGGGTGAGACTGCTGTGTGTAATCTAGCATCGATCGCACTCCCCAAGTATGTAAATAATGGCGAGTATGATTATTCGGAACTTCACCGCGTTACGAAAATCGCGACGAAAAATTTGAACCGTGTCATAGACAGAAACTTTTACCCGGTAGAAACTGCGCGAAAATCTAACATGCGTCACCGTCCGATTGGATTAGGTGTTCAGGGATTAGCAGATGTTTTTTGCATGTTGCGAATTCCATTCGAAAGTGAGGAAGCGAAAGTTATCAACGCACATATTTTCGAGACTATTTACCATGCCGCACTTGAAGCAAGCTGCGAACTCGCTGACGTACACGGTCCATATGAAACTTTTGAGGGGAGTCCCGCGTCTGAAGGAATCTTACAATTTGACATGTGGGAAACGAATGAGTCGACCCGTCTCCATTCGGGTATGTATGATTGGAGTGTGATGCGTGAACGCGTTAAGAAGGGTGTATATAACTCACTTCTCGTAGCACCAATGCCAACGGCGAGTACCGCACAAATTTTAGGTAATAACGAATGTTTCGAACCTTGGACTACGAACATATATCTTCGCAGGACCCTCGCAGGCGAATTTGTTGTAGTTAATAAACACTTAATCGAAGATTTAAAAAAGGTTGGTATCTGGTCGAAGGAGATGAAAGACCTGATGGTGAAATCGGGTGGATCCATTCAAAATATAACCGACATTCCTGATGATATTAAGTCCCTGTATAAGACTGTATGGGAAATCAGTCAGAAAACTATTATAGATATGGCAGC
>Ga0315320_10001353_pt1 | contig 20238 bp, 14 predicted proteins | sample M140m21515metaG_FD_203458 | JGI IMG/M metagenome (GOLD analysis project Ga0315320, IMG submission 203458) | Ammonia-oxidizing marine archaeal communities from Monterey Bay, California, United States - M1 40m 21515 | ecosystem: Environmental > Aquatic > Marine > Coastal | place: USA: California... | reverse complement strand
AATATATATAGAGTTGTACATGCAGTTAATGCATTAAATACAGGAGTAGGAGATATAAGTGGTAGTTCGCAATATAAAGAGGTTATGTTAAATGATATTTATTATTATCAAAGAGTTTTAAATCAAACAGTTTCTCAACAGGTATCGCATCCAGGTCAATATATTACAACATTTGATCGTTTTAAAGAAAAAAAAGTAAATAGTTTATATTATGATTTATGGGCAATAGGATATACTACTTTTGGGACATTAGATAATGATATTTTACCTGTAGTATTTACCTCAGGAGATGGTGGATTAAGTTGGATTAAAAACGATAGTTATAATTTGGGAATAAGTGGAGAATCACTATTGGATATAAAAACATATAAGGACCCTAGTGGTGGAAGATGGGTATTTATTTGCGGAGAAAATTATTTATTACAATACACGAATGATTATGATTTTCAAGGTCAACCGGGAATTAATCCATTAGGTGTAAACTGGTATACTGTTGACTTTACAAATCTTCCATATGGTAGAAAAGATGTAACCGGAATAGCAAATACATGGGGAGAGTTCGCTCCTACACAAGGAAGAAAATTAGATATAAATAATATTTGTATAGCAGATATTTCAAAATCACCTTTTTTGACAGATCCATCATCAAACGATTTCCATTTATGGATTGGAACAAAAAAATATAATTATAGTGATGAAACACATACAGGCAGCGAAATAAATATTAATTTTCCATCAGGAACTTCTTGGCAATATGAAATATGGTGGCAATTATTAGATTCTAATGGGACACTTATATTAGAAACATCTGGTTATGGGGGGGACTACAGTCCTGGAGGTAGTGGTTCTCCTGGTGCACCATATAATAGAACATTTTGGCTCCCATCCGGAAATTATACTTTATTAATGTATGATACTTATGGTGATGGATGGCACGGAGGATATCTTACAGTTACAGATACTGGAACTAATAATGTTTTAGGTTCAGGAACATTGTCTAGTGGAGAGGGACCACAATCGTTTACATTTACCATTCCTTCTAATAATTATGTGGATTATTATGATTATGGTGCTTTTGCTCCGTCTTATAAAGATATATTAATAAGAGGTAATCAACTTGACTATTCTAACAATACACTTGATTATTCATATAATATTATTACGAATACTATTTTGAAACCTGAAAATAATGCAATAACAGCTATTAGTGGAGAAGTTATCGACACTAATATACCTACAGATAAACTTAAAAATGAATCATTTAATACATTTTCTTTTGGTGGTGATTATACTACAAATAAAGATGGTTTTAATTTTGGAATTGTAACAACAGATAGTTTTTGTTTTACAACAAAAGATGGTGGAGAAGGGTGGGACCTCAAATTAAATACTGACCGTATAAGTTTATCTAATACTAATTATCCGCGTGGAACATGGGGTTCTTATGTTGAAAAAAATCAAATTAACGATGGAGGAACTTATGTTTACGACAATTCTGGTATGTATATGCAAACTTCTACTGAACCATGGAATGGTATTCCCGGACTAACATTAGCATATAATAATAGTGAATATGATTTATCTTTTTCCCCTATAGATTCAAATAGTTTAAAATCTATTACTTGGGATCCTAGTTTGAATTCTACAGAAAAGTTTTGGAATGTTCAGGTTCCAGATAATGATGGAAAACCTGTAATGTGGAGAGATGGGGGAGGGAATACTATAAAAGTATATATAGATGATGTTGTATCTACAGATTCAACAAATTATTACAAATATAAACAAAAATTCTGGACTTTTGATTCATTAGTGCATAATAATAATAGTTTTATTCCAAATAATGCAGAAGAACCGTCATTATATTTGAAAGATAGCGAATTAAATAATAAATGGCAAAAAATTAATCTTTCTATAGTAGACCCATCTTTAAATAGATATAGTACTATTTATTCACAAAGATGGGATAGTTTTACGGATTATGATTGTAGTTATTCGATAATAAATTTACCTTTCATTCCAGAGTTAAATATAAATGATAATAATAATTATTCTGGATTTTATAAATTAGGAAAGGTTCCCTTTCAACCATTTGTAACTGTTAATCAATCTCCATCAAATTTATATGCTGCTACAGTAAATATTAATTATAAAATTAATGAAGTTCTTATTTTAAAACCGGATGAATTTAAAGAAAGATTAAATTTTCAACAACTAGATATCTATGTTCATTATGAACAAAAAAAAAATCCGAGTAGTGCATCATCGGTATGGGAACCAATCGATCCACAAAATCCCTCAACTCAAGAGTACAGTCAATTTCTTCCTCAATTAGCAGCAGGATCAAAATATGTATTTAGAGCTAGATTATGGAATAAATATGGTTATGGTTGGTATTCAAACCAAAGTATAGAAATAGAGATTCCTTCTCCTCCTCCACAAATTAATAAATTAAAATTAGGTCATACTTTATTTGAAAATAAAGTATCTTGGACACCTTTTATTGATAATTTCAATGGAATTCCTGATGTTCAAACAGTTTATTCATATGATATTGAAAAAAGTTATTTAGATCTTTCAAATAATTGGGCTGTTGATATTAGTTTTTCAAATTTTCATACTGATTTATCAGGTGTTTTGATGGATGATTATGGAGATTTATCCGGGCAACAATGGACAGGACCATACAATCCACTAACTAAAACAAATGATTTGTCTTCGGTACACAGTCTTCAATTTATAGATACCGATTTGTCATTGAATTCTTTTTATCAATACAAAATTAAGTGTTATTCGTTGGCGAAAGATAAACAAAGTAATTATTATGTTTCACAACAAATTTCTAATGGGCTGTCAGAAAATCCTAGATTAGAATATACACCAACTGATGCAAGTTTGAATTTGATATGGACAATATCTAGTGATATTAGTAAAAATACACAAGTAACTTGGGATATATCTTGGCAAGAAATTCGTGATGATGGAACTACAACAAATTATGGAGAATTCTCATATATAGACCCTTACAACGGAGTAATAGGAGGAGGAGGAGAAATACGAAAAGTTTCTTTCCCATTATCTAATAATCACATACAAGCCGATGCAACTTATAATATACAAATACAAGTAGATTATCAAAACAATACTGTTATAACTGATTATGATACATCTACCAGTCAACTTCAAACATTAACATATGACCCAAGTAATGTAATGACATATTTTAACTATTTACAATCTCCTACTTTAAATAGTGCAACTTATGTAAATGATACTGTTACTATTAATTGGGATATGAATAAAGGAGGAACATTTAAGGATTTAACATTTTATCAAGATGTAAATGGTGCAAAAATAACAATTGTAAAAACAGCTACAGATATACAAAGTGTGAATGTTGTTACCGTAGGAAGTAATTATAGTGCAGGAGATATATTGACTATTTTAAATACAGATATTTCTAGAGATTCTAATTTGCCAAATTTAGAAATTAAGTTGGAATCTACTGATATTAATGGTAATAGTTTAATATTGAATTCTAGTTTATTATCAAGTATAACAAATGGAAAAGTTGTTCCAACCACACCATTCAATACTACTATATTTGATTTATCTCTTTCGAATATAACTGCTAATAGAACCGATGTTAGTTATAATATTTATCCTGTAGAAGGTGATACATTTATAGATCCTTCTGGTACTAGTTATTATCCAGGCTCTTATAATATTAGAGTTAGAAGTGCATATGGAGACGCACAAAATGGTGTTGTTTTATATAGTAAATTTTCAAATCAACTTACTTTGTCTAATTTTATTCCTGAACATATACCTAAAAATTTTCGTATAACTGCATACAATAAATTGGATGAAATAACTACAAATGATATTAGTTATGTTCATTTGACATGGAGTCCTCCAGGAATAGATAAATATAATATAGACGGGTATCCTATACCCAAAAATTATAAACTTACTAGAAAATCAAACCAAAATACAACACTAGATTTCACTATTTATCCTTTAACTACTGATACATCATTTAATGATACAAATTCACCTATAGATGATAATCCTTCTGTTCCTAGAATATATCATTATGATTTGGATGCAGAATATTAATATATATATTAATTACATATATGCCAAGTGGAAGCCTTGCAGTTAATTGGCCAGTACCTACTGGACTAGGTTATATTAAAAAAAATACAGCAATTAGTATTAAGGCTATTTTTTCATGGGATAAAATTACAGATGCTTCATTAAATGATTTAGACCCTGGAAGTGGTACAACTATTGCATACTGGAGAGTTAGAATAAATAATAATAATACATTTTTGGTTTATAATAATCCTACATTTTCATTACAATTACCTTTAGGTTGTTGTAAAATATGTGTAGAAGTACAAAGTATATATACATTTTCTACTGCTCCTACTGTTTTTGCACAGAGCTCATATTGTAATGAAGTTTGTGTAGAATGTAGAGTAGACCCGTATTGTAGCAATAGAAAAAAATCAGGAAATGTTTCAAGGCCTAATGTAGGATCTAGAAATATGAGATATGCAAGGGCAATTAGTAATGGAGGGTTGTTTCGATAATATATAAATTTTATTTTATACTTTTATATAAAATAAGATGTCAGTAGTTCAATCATATAATGGAATTAATGGATTTGCTTTAAAACCTCCAAGTCAATATGAAACAAATAACATATTTAAATTTATTAAGAGAAGAGAACAAATTGCAAATAATAAAGAGTTTGTTGAAATAACAAAGGAAAGAAATAAATTACCAACAGTTACTTTGCGAACATATGTATTGTATTATAGAAATAATGGAGATCATATGACTACAACTGTTCCTGGGGTTGATGCAAATGTAGACACCAATGAAAATTATAGATTTTATAATAATTATATATACCCAAACGGGACTAATGATGCAGAAGGGAGACAATTAGGATGGATTTGGGGATTTCCTCTTTTTGATGTAGGGCGTGGTAATAATAGTGATAATTGGCCAAGATGGAAATCAGGAGCTAGCTCAACTTATGATGGAACAACAACCGATTATCCAAATGATCCAATGTTAGTTGATATTAGTGATAAACAGAATATTATTGTTTTAGATATGTCAAAATTTCAATTTAAAGCCCAAAATGGAACGGAAAAAGGTGATGGATTTGATGATATTAAAAATAATATTCCTGGTCAAACTAATAATTTTTATATGACTTTGAGAATCACTGGTAGTTCTGAGAATAGTATTGAATTTGGAGGAACAGCTGGTGTGACGGTTTATGTTAATGGAAATAAAAACAATACCTCATCGACTATTAAAATGGGAAAAAATGGTAATTGGACTCCTTTCCCTAGTCTTGACGCTGGCAACTATTCAACCACATGGGGTGATATCTATGGTAGATACAGTAATAAATGGTGCACACTAGTTGAATATGAATTTTATTGTGATTTGATTAATCCAAAACCACTTTTAGATTTTACACCTAATTACTTTTCTTTTGATTTTTCATATACCACTGGTAATCCTCCCACCACTGTAAATGGTAGACGATTTATACAAAATGAGAAAGGACAAGAATATATAAGTAGTGTATTTGATCAAGGAGGGGGGGGAACTGAAAATAATTATACCGAAAAAATTACATTAAAAATAACAACAGGTTTGGGTCTGGAAGGTGCTGATATTGATATTGATAAAACAATGTCTCCAGGAAATATTATTGAAGGATTAGCATTGTCAGTAGACTTGGTAAATATGCCTGCATTTTCGAATGGAACTGCCTCACCTATAAGACTAAAAGAAAAATCAGCATGGAATCAAAGTAACAACTACCAGGAGTCGTGGACTGTTGCCAAAATAATAGGTGGATGGTATTCAAGAGGAGATTCTAGTTATAACGCTAGAGATATAGGATATTATGGAACAATACAAAGTGCTACTTCTCCAATGTCGTCACGAGATACATCATATAATGAGACAGAAAGTTGGAAAAATGATGTAACTTTGAAAAATACGAGTTCTATTAATGTTTGGCCTGCTCAGGATAGCGGCACGAAAAGTTATGATTTAAATAATGTATTGTGGTGTAGTTTAAGAAGTCCTAGAAAAATAAAAGTAAATTATATAGGGGACAATTCGACAGGTGGGGCAGGGAGCGCGTTGGTTGATAAATTTAGATTTATAACAAATTTTATTGAATTAGATGATGAAGATAATGGTTCAAATGAAATATTAGGTGGTGGATATGCTCGTAATTCTAATGAATTAGATTTACCAAGAAAAAGTGAAAAACCTTATTTTTCAAAATATGAATACCAGAGCGACATATCACAAATAAATAGTAACACTGTAGGTATTTCAGAGTATGATATAGATAATAGTATTCAATATCTAGATGCTTCCAGAAATAATAATGGAAATACTTTATCATTGAATGATATCAAGTATTATAAAATACAATATAAACTATTAATTCCTCCTGCGAGTGGAAAGAATTACAAAATAACATATACATTTGGAAAAATAAATGATTGTGTTACAACATTTTTTAGATTTGAAGATATGTCAGGTACTCCGTCCCCATTTCCAGATGGTAGCAATAATCATTATGCTATAAGAGATAGTGAATCAATAGAATTAAAATGGGATAGTGGTGAAACCGATATTAAAACCATTTACATTACAGATATAGCATCTGGAACTAATGTAGTAGATTCTACTATATTGACAACTGATACTTCACTTACCAATACAATTTACGATGAAAATTATGATTTATCTTTTAATGTATTTCAATTATATTTCTTTTCAAGAAATGCAACAGATGAAACAAATATAATTAGAGATGAGTTACCTTATACAATTTATACTTTTGATACTACAAGTAATGATGAAAAATTTATAGATATTAGTTATTCTCCTGGTGGTTATGTTCCTTATAGATATATTAATTATTTTAAAAAGCAAAACCAGCCAGTTGAGTTGTTTTTTTTTTCCAGTGATTTTTCAGAAGGACCATTTATTACGAGACAGGAGCGAATACAATATAATCCAGGTAAGATATTTCCTAAGGGAACAAATCTCAACGACAGAACTAATGCTGTTGTTATAGATCCATCAAATACAGATGTTTTTCCAACTGTAAACATAGATATTAGTGGAGATGTTATATTTGATTTAAGTTTTGCAGTTACTCCCAATCAATTATCTCCTGAAGAAGCATCTAAACCAGATAATCAAGGACAAGAAATAGCAACATTTGACCAACATATAAGCAATACAAATACAGATATATTTTCCAATGAGGTCACTCTATATACGTTGTCCCAAGGCGCTACGCGCCTCACCGGTAATCAAGTAGATGTTTTGTTTGATGAACCTTTACAGCTTATGTTAAAAAATTATTTGATACCAGATTATTGGAGACTATCGAATAAGTTGAATATAATAAGGACTACAAATGATATTATTGGTTCGAATTTTGACGATTATAGATATTATAATACTTGGGAAAATCAAATTAAAACCTCTATGATTTTTGATATTTTAAGTATTGTATTAAAATCACAAGGGAATATTGATGATAAAAGAGTAACAAATATATTAATAAATACAAATAGAAGAGCAAGAGGAACTAGCGAGTATAGTGCAATTACAAATGCGGGTAAACTACTTAATAATACAGTAGATGATTTAGTATATGATGTTCAAGGTGCTTTGGGTGTTCCTCCAACAGATTATCTTAATTTAGAACCAATTATAGTTTTGTTAAAGGCTTCCTTTGATGGCCCTTTTGGAACACTCGGACAAAATTTTATAGGTAATAAGGCAACAGCTGAAGGTGGTATAAATGTACCATATCCTGCTCAACCAGGTATTTTATCAAATGAAAGTAAATTTGTAGTTAGCACTGTTTTGTTAGATACTTTAAGACGAGGAAATAATTTGGATGGTAGTGATCTTGGAGGTAGTGACTCTGCATATAATGGCATATTTAATATTGATGCAGAGGTTCCTAATAAGGAAGATTATGGGCTTTTGAAACAAAATAATTCTTTTATTGGAACAGTTATAGGTCCTTCCCCACTTCCTGTGTTACTTGTTGATATCTCTTCTGCGGTTCAGATTATTAACCCAGCGTTCAGTGCACAATTCAATATGTTAAATGATGAAAATACTACAGTAACAATAGACTGGTCCGGATTTTCTTTTTCAAAAGATCCAAATTGGGAAACAAGTAAAAGTGATATTTATTGGTCAGTATCAAGATATAATCTTTCTACAGGAGTTTCAAAATCATTATTGAGCAATACACAAATAAAGTATGATTTTTTAAATGATAAATATACTTTTGTAGATAAATCAGTAGTAATATTTACTAAATATAGATATACTGTTTCAGGTATTTTTAGATGGACAGGTATAACAGATTATAATAGTAGTACACCAGAAATTCCTTTTTTGAATGTTCCTGGTTTTAATACAAGTGATATATTGATTTGTAAATATAATCGATTCCCTTATGGAAGATTTAACACAACTTCTACAAATTTAAAGCTTTATGCACCATTATTACTTACAACACCTGAAGGGCAAGTAGATCAACATGGTAAAAAAATGGGTGGGCCTTGCAGGGATCCTAACAATACTGGTTTAAATTTATTTACACGCACAAGTAGAATATCTTCATCAAATAACATTTATGCAAATACAACAAATCAAGTATCAAAAAAACAAACTTATGTAATTCTATCAAAATCACGATTTAGACCTTTTCGTTAAAAAAATTTAATATTATAAATATTTTTAACTATTCTATAATTTTAAGATCATTGACTTTCCAATATTCACTTCCTCCATTTGGCATAGGTCTTCTTATTATAAATGGAATTTTATTTTGAATAAGTTCCATATTGGCAATAGTATGCCCATCTATAATTTCTTTTGATAATTCAACAAATGATTTTGCTCCATGATTTAATTGTTTAGCTCTCAAACCAAGTATTTTTGCTTTTTCATATCGTGTTAAAATAGGAATAGTAATATGTAATGGGTCAATAATAATACCTTTTTTATTTCTAGTAACATTTGAAAGTGTAGATAATTCTTTATAATTAATTTGTTTAGTTTCAGGATGGTATTCGTGTAAATAATCTCTATTAATATCATTTTCTAATTTTTGCATATGTTCATTATATTCTTCATCATCACTATCTTCATCTTCATCACTAGATATTTCTTCTAAATTATCTTCAGAACTTTTATCAATAATAAAAGTAGGTGATGTATCTTTTACTTCTGGTCCTGGCGTAGGGCTTTCAGGAATAACAGGTGAAAGCATATCTTCATCTACTTCTTTTGGCGGAGTTACTTCACTTCCATCATCTGTTAATCTTTCAACCAAATATTTTCCTTCTTCAGTTATACCTTTTATTTCATATTTTGGTTGATTTACACCAAATTCAGGTAAATATTCCGATATTTGTACGACATCTCCAATATTGTATTTTTTATCATCGTCTGTTTCAATATCACTTTCTTGACCCATATCATCTTCTACTGTATCAGTTAAATTATTCATTCCATCAATTACATCGTTATCTTCATCATCGGTATCATCTTTTTCTGATAAAATGATACTTTCAGTATCATTACCACTCTCTTCGGCAGCCTTTAATTGCTGTTCAACATCGACTTCTTCTAAATCACTCATTTATAATAATATAATAAAAACTTTATTATATTGTTTTCAATTTTATTTACTATGAGTGTTCCATACTGTATCACATATTGCACATAAATAAACAAATTTCATATTAGCATCATCATATCTAATGTATAATATTTCTTTTTGAGCAAGAGGTTCATCACTTTTCTCTTCAGTTTTATTACAATCACAATCAGGATTTGGACAATCTATGTTAGTAATTCTTGGTAATGTAGGGTCTAATTTTGTATATTTATTGATACTTGTTTTATAATTCATTTCTTTTTTGATATCTGTTCTACTAACATATAGATTATTCAAGTTGGAAACAAGAGATTCATCTTCATTACCACAATTTCTACAATAGTAAATTAATTTATCCTCATCATCTTTTTTTAACTGTAAATAATACATATTACCACATTTTGGACAGAAGTGCATTTTTTATATACTAGTATTATTATTATTTTTATTTCAATTTTAAATTATATATTATTGATGACTTCAATTAGTTGCTTTTCTAAAGTTTCATAATCAATTATGGTATGCATATTATATACAGTAACCTTGATTTTTTCTTCTTTGTCATATTTTTTTTTCAGAGAACTTACATAATCAAGTATCTCTTTTTTATTTTCCTTGATATAATTTGTATATATTGAAAAAAATACTTTACAATTACCTAGATTAGAATATTGTTTTTCTTTGTTTAAATTTCTAGTAAGAGCAATTTGTAAATTCTTAAAGCGTATAATATTATTGTAAGGTATAAATGATCGGTGTTTTTCTGTAAATCCAGGTTCATTTAATAGAGGTTTGTTGTGAAAGAGTGTAACTAACATAAGTAATACAGATTTTATAGTTTGACAAGAGGTCCATTGTTCACCTCTCCAAGTATTCAATATACTAATACATACTTTACCATTTCTATATAAATTTGGATGGAATCTGGTGGTACCATCATTAGTCCTATATTTAAGTTTTGGTGGAGAAAATGGATAATTAGTAGGAAATATAAATTCGAAACAATAGCATCCATATCTATATAATGTATCACTTGGACCAAAAATAACAGCATATCCTTTTAACATATTTTCTTCATCATGTGCATAATATATACCGTGTTCTGATAGAGGGTTTTTGATTATTTCAACAATATCCTTTTGTAATCGTCTGCGACTTGTTTTATCCATAACAACTTTGCTATTATCAGTCATAATATAATATAAATTATTTAGAAATATTTAAATTATTATGATATAATATTATTTTGTTACCATATTAGATTGTTTACTTAAAAGTAACCAAATTAGAATTGTTTCTAAAATTGATTTAAAATATCCGGTATATATTAATGAATTATAAAATGCCCGGAACCAAAATTGTGCAAACTTTGCCAGCATTCCTGAAACTACATAGAATAAAGAAAGATGATAACAAAGATGTAAAAATTAGCACTCATACACGAATTGGTGGAAAAGATGAAAATGGAGAAGTAATTTATGGCGGTAATTATCATATTCCAGAAGAAGCATTGTCTATGTTTTGGAAATTGTATGTAAAGTGGGTATTCGAATTAGGTAATAAAGAATATCTTACAGAAACACAAGATATAGAAAATGGTGGACCATTATTAGTTGATATTGATATGAGATTTGCAGAAGATATTATTGAGAGGCAACTAGGAGATGATGAAATTGTTGCTGTAATTGAATTATATTGCGAGGCTATCAAAGAACTATTTGATTTTAATGAAGAAATAGAGTTTCCTGTTTATGTATTTCAAAAACATAATGTCGTTGTTCAAGAAGGAAAAGAAACAAAAGACGGGTTGCATCTCGTATTTGGTATACAAATGAAACATGATATTCAACAAGTATTGCGAAATATTGTAATTCAAAAGGAAAAAGAAGAAATGCAATTATTCGGCGAAGAAGGATTAAAATGTGTAAATAGTCCAGAAGATATATTTGATGAATGTATTAGTGTTGGTCGAAATAATTGGCAAGTAATCGGTTCCAGAAAACCAGGGTGTGAAGCATATCAATTAAAAAATATATTTACACTTAATTTTATGCCTAACGACGAACCATATTCTATTGTTCAAGAATCGATTGAAGATATTGATATTAAAGAATTAGCACCAAAAATAAGTGCTAAAAACAAAATATTTTCAAAGTTTGCAGATGGAGAGGTATGTGGAGTATCTGCAAAACACATCAGTAGCATAGAAAAACTAAAAAAATCTAAGAAAAAGAAAATAGTAAAAAAATCTAAAACAATTTCATCAAGTCAAATGTTAGCAACAATGCACGGTATATCAAATAATATATGGCCAACTTCACATGAACAATTAAGTGAATTTATTTTGAATACTATGAATTGTTTAAATCTAAAAGATTATCATCTAAAAGAATTACATCAAATCACATTGTTATTAAATGAAGCATATTATAATCCTTATAAAAGTTGGTTAGAGGTTGGTTGGGCTTTACACAATACATCTAGCGACTTCCTATTCTGGACTTGGGTCAAATTTTCAAGTAGATCAGAAAAATTTGATTGGAATTCAATTCCAGGAATGTATCAACAATGGCAAAATATGAAAGATGAAGGATTTACATTTAGATCTATTCATTATTGGGCACAAGGTATAAATCAGCAACAATATAAAAAAATACACGATAATTCTATTGAACAACTAGTATATAAAACATTACCTGGAGGTGGAAATGATACTGACATTGCTATTCTAGCCAAAAATTTATTTATGGGTGAATTTGCTTGTGTTAGTATGGTTGAAAAGAAATGGTATCAGTATTTTGGACATAGATGGAAATGGAGCGATGGAGGGGTTGGATTAAGAATTAAATTATCTCAAGATGTAGAAGCATTATATCATCAAGCAACACAAAAAGAGAAAGATAAGGCTGCTGATGAAGAATATTCCGCAGCAGAAAGAGAAGGATTTCTGCAAAATGCAGCCGCATTTAATAGAATTACTATTAAATTAAAAACTCACAATCAGAAGAAATCTGTTATGGGAGAGTGTCAAGAACAATTTTATAATGAAGAAATGATGAACAAAATGGATGAAAATAAAAAATTATTAGGGTTTGAGAATGGGGTTTATGATTTTAATCAAAAATGTTTTAGAGCAGGATTACCCGAAGATTACATTTCGTTCAGCACTAAAACAAATTATGTTCCATTTGATGAAACTAATCATATGCATACTGATATTAAAGCAGAAATTGATGATTTTATGGAAAAAGTTTTTCCAAATGAACAATTACGAGAATATATGTGGGACCATGCTGCTTCTACTCTTATTGGAGAAAACATAAATCAAAAATTTATTATTTATACTGGAGTTGGTGGTAATGGTAAATCTATTTGGGTAGATTTGATAAATTTAATGTTAGGAGATTATGCAGATAAAATTAATATAGCATTGCTTACGCAAAAAAGAAAATCTATTGGAGGACCAACACCAGAAATTGCAAAGCTAAAAGGTAGACGATTTGTTTCAATGGATGAACCTAGTCAAGGCGATGAATTAAATGAAGGTATTATGAAACAAATGACAGGCGGGGATGAAATGGAAGGTAGGGCAATGTATGCAAAGAAAATGTTAAAATTTGTTCCGCAATTTGAATTAACTTGTTGCACAAATCACTTATTTACAATTAAATCTACAGATAAAGGAACTTGGAGAAGAATTAGACAAGTAGATTTTAGAGCAGAATTTATTGATCCAGAAGATTATGAAATCAAAAAGGCACAAGGATTAGTAGGTGATAAAGAAAGACCTATTTATCTTAAGGATTTAAAGTTAAAAGATAAATTGCCTAGTTGGGTTGAAGTATTTACAGCAGTACTTATTGAAAGAGTTAATAAAACCGGAGGCGTTGTAAAAGATTGTCCTATGGTATTAGAAGCATCTAAAAGATATGAAGAAAAAGAAAACTTCTGGAGACAATTTATTAATGAAAATATTATTAAAGGTACACCAGGTGACAAAATCAAGAAAACTGATATTAGAAACCATTTTAATGAATGGTATCAAACAAATTATCAACAAAGACCACCTAAGGCTACTGAATTATATGAGCAATTAGAAAAGAATATTGGTAAACAAAGAAATAGAGCGTGGTATGGTTATAGAATTGTTTATGAATCATATGATAGTGAAGAGGAAGAAGAAAATTCAGATTGAATATTATGTAAAAAAAAATTTTTTGTTTATATAATAATTTTAAATATAATTATGACAGATACTTATGTCTTGTAATATAACTTACTGCTTTACAATATTTACCCATATTTGCAAAATCAAAAGAAATTATATGTGATTCATTTTGAAATTTATATACCATTGCATAATGCTTTAAATCTTTATTGAAATTTAATCCTAAAAAATTTGTTAATTGACAAATTAATAAATGATTTTTCATTATTTCATATATTTTATCAAATGTTTCGTTCTTATTTCTTTTTATTATTTTTAATTCACTTGATTTAATATTTTGACTTTTCCAATCTAAAATAACATTTATATTTACTTCTTCTAATTTTACTACTTCATCTAATAAATATTTATAATATTGGGTTTTTTCATAATCTGTTATCTTTTTATAATTTACTTCTATTCCAAAACTTAACATGTATTTATTCATTGTTTCCAAATCTTTGTATTTAATATCTTTTATTTTTATTGTATTACCCGTACCATATAAAGTTATCAATCCTGTTTTATATATTTCACTTACCTTATCAAATAATCCTTTTGTATTACTTACATCGTTTATAGTTAGGTCATAATAGAACGGTTCTTGAATATCTCTTTCAAATACTGCTCTAACATTTTTCAAAACAGATTTCATATATAATTTATATTTATAATATATATATATATATGGTTTGTCCAACTTCTTGTATTATTGCAGGTGCATTTATAATTTCTAGCATTTTTGTTTGTTTGCGTGTTGATAAAAAAACATTAAAAGACCCACTATTTCAATTACTTAGTCCAGAAAATAAACAAAGATATATAAATATTGCAGATGAAAGAAAAAATATTTATTTAAAGGGCTTCGGGTTAGGATTTGTTATTTCTATTATAGCATTAATTATTCTTAATAATAATAAAATGTTCAAAGTAACCAAATTAACAAATATATGCTTTGTTTTAGCTATATCATATTGCGTAAATTATTTCTTTTATATTTTACATCCTAAAAGTGATTATATGGTTTTACATTTGAAAAATTTAGAAGAGAAAAAAGCTTGGCTAGATATTTACAAGACAATGCAATTTAATTATCATTTAGGATTTGCCTTAGGATTAGTTGGAATGATTTTTATAGGTAACTCTTTTTGTTAAATTATTACTTTTAATTTTTCATTTTTGGAGAGAAATTTTTTAGTTCTTCTTTTCCTTTTCGTTTTTCTATTTTTTCTATTTTTTGTTTTACGATTTTTTTTTGTTTTTTTTGTCTTGAAAAGCAAGTATTTATCAATACGATTACATCGTTTATTATATTTTACTAATTCTGGTATATTCATTGCCCAAAAAGGTTTTGGTGGATCATAATCTTTCATAGTATACATAATATTTATATAGTCCAATATAAAACTATATAAATTTTAATTTAATTATATGGTATTGTAGTAAAAAATGAAAAAACTAAAACAGTCATAATTATCAAACTAAAAAAGATAAGATATATATTATCTATTTTTGCATGTTTAAAATTATCAAATACAGATTCATATAAACTAGGTATTTTGGATATTTCTCTTTTAAAAGGATTTTTCCATTTTAACCCATATTCAAAGAAAATGGGAAATAATCCTGCTATTATAATAAAAGGCCAACTCAAGACATTTTTATATTGTTTTTTCAAAACAAAGAATATCACCATTATAGTATAAAATAACCAATACAATATTTTCAAATAATAAAGAACCGAATTAACTACAGTAGTATTGTAGTTCAAGAAATGCGCCAATCTATAGTTCACATTTTTTTTATCTCTGGTATCTTCTATATTATCAATCAAACTTTCGTATTTTTCATTATAATTATCATAAACCAAATGAACATTATTTTTATAAGAAAATAAACCTTTATAATATTTTAATTTATTTTCTATATCTTTCCAAGTATGTTTTAAATCAGTGTTCCATCCTGCAACAGCATTTTCTGCTTCTTTTTTGTATTTTGTTTCTTGCATTTTTGAATAATATCCAGCTCCCTTTGCAGCAGTATAATATGCCCTTTCTGCTCTATTTAAATTTGGTTGAGAATTTTGAACATTTTGTTTTGCTTTGATATAAGTTGTTTTCAAACTATTGATTTTTCTATTATCTTGACATTCTGCATCACATATTTGTTGTGCATTCATACTAGTTACCATATCAGTTAAACCCTTTAATTGTGCTTGCATTTTTAATATATAATCATAAGATATTAAAAATTTTAAAAAATATTGTAGAATGCTTCTGCGCCCTTAGGTTGGGATGGGTTTACCATTGTAGTGAAATTTTCTCCGGTTGCTGCATCAGCTGCTGACATTATTTGTGTATTTACTTTACCAGCGGCTCGCGCTTTTTCCTTAACATTTAATAAATCATCTTTCACCGATTTCACCCCAGTCTCAATGTTCTTACAAGTATCACTAAACATGGAACCCCAATCCCATCCTTTTCTTGGACCGCGTTTTCCACCACCAGGAGGAACACCTCGCCAATCAAATTTATCCCAGTTAAGATTAGTTCTACTAAAGTTGTTTGCAAGTCTTCCAAATATTGTAATTAAAACAATTGCTATAATCAATACAATAGCACCAACACCTATTGCAGGAGGGAACCAAGGTTGTTGCATTAAAATAACAAAAAGTAATACAGCTAACGCTCCATATGCAATTACTTTCATAATATTTTTATGTGAACGATATCTATCATATTCATATTCTCCTAATTCAACAAGTCTTTTTTTATTTAATCTTTCTTGTTCTAAAGCAGATAATTCTTTTTTTGCATTATCTAATTCATTTTCGACAACCTTTGTCATAGTTAATTGATCAGCTAAGTTTCCTCTACTATCTGAAGTTTGTCGTTGTTGATCTTTATACATAGTTTTTAGTTGTTTGAATAAAGCCATTCTAGTTGTACTTAATTCATCAAGGCGGGTTTTTATCATTTGACTTTCTTGAACAGAATCAGGCGACGACTTGTTTAAAGATTGTAAATTATTAAACATATATTTTTCAACATCCTGTAGGTCCTTTAAATTTTTGATAGTAACTTGATGTTTTTGACCAAGTAATGCAGGATGCTTTGCGGCGAACTGAGTTCTTTGGTCACTTGTCATTGCTGATCTATCCATATTTTGTGGTATATTTGTACTTGTAAACATTCTAGTATATAATAAATAGCTATAAAATTATTTTCTCATTCTTTGAATGGCAAATAAAATAGTCAAAATTGCTAAACCTGTCCATATCAATAATTGTAATTGTTGACTGTCTTCTTTGTAACGAATATCTTCTAATTGACCATCCATAGTTTGGTCTTTTTTTCCTTGTCTAGCAATAATATCTGCGTATAATGTTCCATATTCTGCTAATTGATTTTTTAAATCAAAATCTTTTGTATCCAAATCATTTTGGATTTTTAAATCAGTTTTACTTAATTTTTGAATTTTGTCAAATATCTTTTGAGCACTATCAATTAATTCTTGGTTTTCAGCAGATAATTGACTATATTTGGTATGTAAATTTTTATTTGCTGCAAAAGTATCTACTCTTGCATTATTACATGCAGTAGATACCCAAGGTTGTCCTGTTTGATAGCCAAGAGCCCCTGAAATTTGATTACAATTTGTTATTTTTTTACCGCGAACCATTGTTGATGGTGGTCCACCTGCGCCACCACCACACGCACAACATCCATCTTTAATTGTTACATTATTTGAATCTGCATAGTTTATACTTGTAATATCAGGGTCAGCACCTAATACCACATTACCATTTTCACATCGTCCTTTTGTTACAGTATCACAAGTTCCACCTGCTCCTCTCTGTTTTTTATATGTATTTTCGCAAGGTTGAACATATGGTCCTTTCAAATCACAACCTGCTTGACAAGATTGTCTTTTAAAAGACCAGGAGGATGACCCTCTAGGTATATTTTTAATGCAATCAGATTTACATTTTTTTACATCATTTACACCTTTTTGATATTCTTCCATAAATGATTTATAACTTGTTGAATATGCACTTAGTTTTTGATTGTATTTTAGTTCCAAATCCTTTAATATATCTAATTCTTTTTTGGATGTTGACTGCAATCTCTGTTTACCTTCTGCAAATCCATCTAAGTTTTCTATTAATTTCATTCTATTTCTTAATTTATCAATTTGTTCTTTTCTATTACTTAGTAATGCCATACCTTGTTGTAACTCATTTACTATTTTGACATTTAATTGATTATTTGGTGATGGTTCCTTATTACCATTAGGTGATAATAAAGCAGATAAATTGTCTAAAAGTTTGCTAAAAACCATTTTATATCTAATATATAGAGATAAAAAAGTTAATTAGATTATTTTGAATTATAGATAGCAGTTGCTATAAAAGCACCACCCATAACTACCCATATTAAATGATGCATTTGAATAGAAGGTACTGATAAATTTTGATCTTCTACTTCGGCACGATATTGTGCAATATCATTTTTCATTTTTTTAATTTTTTCTTGCTCTTTCTTTAATTTATTGTATGTGTTTGATAATATTTTTTTTTGATTTTCAATATTTTTATCTATTGTTATATCTTCAGACGCCATTTTATTTACTTCTCCTTTCATTGCTGTAACACCCGATATCATTTTTTGATTTAATACAACTAATTGGTCATAAACAGGAGAATCTAAACTCATTGTATTACAAGTATCATTGGGGCCATAATTTTTTCCTGTTGGTATTGCATTGAATTGAACACCTGTAACTGTAACAGTATCTGAAGGACAACTGCTATTTTTATTTATAAAATCAGTATAAAGATGTTTATATCCTAAATTATCAACCCATGCTGAACTACCACTACTTTGGTCTTTTGCATTGTATCCTCCACTTCTACATAATTCTCCAACATTCATTGGAGGACCTAAAGATAATCTGCTAAAATCTTCAGAACTGACAATTGTGTTTGAATTGGGACAACTGTTATCCTTAGCACTCCAAGCAGCATCAGTGAATTGACGGGCTGTTCCAGTATTATTTATATAATAATAATCACTATTATATTTGACAACCTTATTTTTCAATCTACTATTTAATGATGTTTGTCTAGATGCTAACTCCTTCAAATATACTTTATATTTTGTAACATATTGTTGCATATCATTATTAAATTCTCCTTCTAATTTGGTTATTTTTTGTTTTTCTGCTAAATTTTTTTCTTCTACTTTATTCATTGATGCTCCTGTAAATGCTTCATTTATATTTGAAAACTTCTTAGATTTAAGATTATCAACTATATTAAGTTGATTCAAAGAAATTAAATTTTGATGATATTTTTTGACTAATGCTTTATATTTTTTTTGTGAGTTTTTAAATTTTTCTCCTTGTTTAAACATTTATTTATAAATTAGACACAGAAAAACATTTATTGTTTTAATTGTTTATAAATAAAATAAGAAATTGATAATATACCAATTGTATAATAGCTAGTTAATATATAAGCTTTACTATTTTCATTATATTTATCTATTTTCATTGGCTTGCCTGATTTATTTTTACTATTTTCTGTAACCAACTCTAATTTGTCCTTATTATATTTTTTTTTCATTAAATTAATCCTAGTATCTTGTGATTCGATATAAGATCCAGTTGTTTGAAGTAATCCATTTAATGTAGCTTGTAATAAATTAATATCTTTTTTTGTTGATAATACAGATTGATAATTTCGACTATTTTGTGTTTTATCTAATCCTAATGCAGCCTGAGGATAGGTATTTATGTATTGTTTTGTTGCATTATTCCATCTAAAGCGTAATGTTTTTAGCTTTGATTCTAATTGTTTCGGTTCGCTCATTTTATATAATAAAATACTTTATTTTAAATGTGGGTCTACACATAATCTGTAATATTTTGTATCTAGAGAGGTTGGACTTTTTCTGGTAATTTCAGTTACTTGTCCAGGTCTTAATCCTATTGCCATTGCTGGAGGATCAAATCTTGATATTTCTGGCCATTGTGATTCCTTTACTATATTATATTCTAGGGCCAATTCTTTTTTTTTAGTTTCCGTAAGTATTTCATGATGAGGAACCAAATTATTTTTCAAAATATTAAACAAATAGTTGTGAAAATTATAGACATTAACATAATAGTTATTTTTGGTAAATTCCATTTTTAATAAATTTTTTAACGCTACATTAGGTTCGTCCTTTGTTACAATTACTAAATCATCTTCTTCACTTAAAATTTCTTCTACTTGATA
>Ga0315320_10001351_pt1 | contig 20283 bp, 21 predicted proteins | sample M140m21515metaG_FD_203458 | JGI IMG/M metagenome (GOLD analysis project Ga0315320, IMG submission 203458) | Ammonia-oxidizing marine archaeal communities from Monterey Bay, California, United States - M1 40m 21515 | ecosystem: Environmental > Aquatic > Marine > Coastal | place: USA: California... | reverse complement strand
CAACCCTCTTTGAAAATGCCTTATCCTCTCCTAAAGTTGACTCCGCATAAGGAGTCGGTAACATCTCTTTTGCAGGAGGCACGGCTGTACGAAGCGGTCAATATCCTTGATGCCATCGGAAGAATTTGTCAATAATATAGGGTTTAACCGACCATCACATTTCTTCAAGCATGTGCTCTCGCATAGACGGGCGATTAGTGTAGTCTGGATATCACCTTGGCCTCCTAAGCCGAGAACCCGGGTTCAAATCCTGGATCGCCCGCCATTAAGAAAAAGCCAGTCCATGACTTCTTCCAGCCTTTGCAACACGATGAAGAAATTGTTCTAATGGTATTCTGGCATGCATAGAATTATTCAAATTTTTATCACAATCTGCGAGAGCGTCTAATATCTCGCATCTCAATTCATCAGTAATGGAAATTCTCCTACCGACGACCACTTCATGAATTTGTGAAATTACATCCTCGGAATCTAATCCGTGTTCATTCATCAATTTGTCAACTTCAGCAATAGCTCCAGAAAGAATTTTCTTATTTCGTCCGTTTATCTTTTCCCATTTCCACTCTACAACCTTTCCACGTAGAGCGAGTTCAAGGAGATGCCTTCCTGCTTGCAGTGTTGTCGCTTGAACTAATTTATGTACGGCAGATCTATCGGAAGCTAAACCTCTAGATTCAAGCATTTCCAAGGTGAAAATTGATTTGCGAAGGTTTCCTCCACATACATACACAATATCTCCAATTACTGCTTCGTTTTTATCAACATTTTCTTTGTCACATATGGAATTTAAAGTTGAAACTAATTGTTCTTTAGACGTAGAAGGTATTCTTATCATTTGTGTCCTAGATCTTAATGCATCTATAATTCTACTAGGAGCTCTTGCGACTAAAATAAATCTGGATGCATTTCCTACCGTTTCCATCATGCGGCGAAGATAAGCTTGACGGATGTGCCCCAAATGATCTGCATCTTCTAGAACAATTATTCTACTAACTGGAATTTGTCCGTCTAGAATTTCAATTTCCTTTCCAGCGGGAGGGATGTCTGATTTTTTAGCCTGCATAATACCTCGATCGAAGGCATCCAAAGACATACGCCCGGCTAATGTGTCTGAAGAATCAGTCCCTCCCGGTCTCAAAAAATTTTCAAATTTGGCCATGGCGCCGCTAGTTTTTGCAAGATCTCTGCATTGAAGAATATGAGTAGTGGATTCCCAGCTTGGCCCGAGCATTTGCCTGGCAACTAATTTCCAAGATGCCGTTTTTCCAACTCCTGCAGGCCCAGTGATAAGTAAATTAGGGGGATTTGGAGATAAACTAGCAGAAGTTAATGCTTGGCATAAATTTTCAGGTATTGATAGTTCCTCGAAAGTTCTAGGAGAATGGTCTCTAAGCCAACTCGCCATAACACAGCGTCAAAGTGAAGGGTCTTGAACTGAACGATTTCTATTCTGCCTTCAAAACCTTGTGGCGACCACCTTTACGGGGCTTGACAAAAATTCTGTAACCGCACGATCTGCAAGATTTACCAGTTGACCCTGCTTCGGACCATGCTAAATGGCCACAACGAAGACATTTGTATCGGATTTCTAAAGGGTCCATAGTGGATTCACAATGATTGCATCTAGGTAAGTCGGTTTCACTCCAAGGTCTTCTGTCAGTACGGTTGCACTGACGGCATTTATGAAGAATTAGTTTCTCAGCGCTCTTTGCCATCAAACCCGCCGACCAGCGCCCCCTTCTTGAATATGTGGTAGAATTATTGAGCCCTGCGAGCCCTAAAACAGACATCCACAAAGTTCTCAAATATCTTAGCTCCATACTCGGAGTCATTCACTTCAGGGTGAAATTGAAGGCCAAAACGGTCCCTTTCATCGTTCTCCATAGCTTGTACTGCACAATTATCACTTACTGCTGTGATTCGGAAACCTTCGGGTATATCTATGACCTCGTCATTATGGCTCTCCCAGACCCCTTGTTTCTGTGGAGTCCCTATGAATAATTGCCCTCCTCCATCAATTAATTCTATCGATGCTGCTCCAAATTCGGGGTGGGGGGCCTCTTGAGATTTACCGCCATAATGTCCAGCCATGAATTGATGTCCAGCACATATACCCAGAATCGGGACTTCGAGTGTCAAATACTCTGCACAATTGCCTAATTCTCCTGTGAGTCCCACTCTAGCAGCACCGCCTGAAAGTATTAATCCGTCAACTTTTCGAAGTTCTGAAAGCGGAGTTTTATTGGATAAAATCTGAGTATCTACTCCTAGATATCTCAACATTCGCCATTCCCTGTGAGTCCATTGTCCTCCATTGTCGATGACATCGATAACTAGTTTCTCCTCAGACATGATGTATCGAAGGGCAGGAGGGTGATGAATTATCCCCTAATATGGCTTCAAAATTGCAACCTTGGTTTGGGTGCGTTTGAAATACACTACCTTTGTCGTGATGCTACTGCCCCGATGGTGTAGTGGCCTATCATGCAGCCCTGTCGAGGCTGCGACCCGGGTTCAAATCCCGGTCGGGGCGCCACTAATCCGAGTTTTCTTCCCACCAGTTTACTTTTTGTTCCGGCTCTGATTCTGAATGTTCATACTTCGGTAGATCTGGTAGCATATCTATTGATTCTTCACTTATCTTTTTGTAGCCAACAACAGACATTTTTCCTGGGACAGTGGTGCGCCATTGACCTGTAAGTTCCCAACCAGGAATAGCATTCGCCCACTCCCTGTCCTTCCTTAAGAGATAGTCTTCATGAGACCAAATTGGACCCACCTCGACATCCATATTCATGCCTTCCCATTCGTCCAATGTACTTATTGGAACTGTGTCATTATTCATCATTGAATCTTCTGACGTAATAATAGTCTTACTGATCATCCTCAATCCCATGAAGTTCATTCCAATTCCAGCTAAGAAAAAAGGGGATGCGAAGGCCAACATAAATATCGATTCTCCCAAATAATCGATATCAAAAGCACCATCACTTAACATCATGAAAGGAACCATTGTAAAAGGTAGACCGAAGCAGAAAAAGAATAGCCCTACGAGAATCATGCCGATTTTTTCTATAGGGGAGCCGGGAGTAAAATCAGATTGTATAGCGACCATCTTTTACACAACCTATTGCTATTTACTCCAAGGCCATATTAAAAAATGTTCCTAATTTAGATTGATATTCGTTAGAATTACCCCATAACGCATCTACATGGCCTCTTTGCTCAACATACCATGTTGTAACATTAGCATCATTAGAAATCATTCTTTCTTCAAATATTTCAGAATGTTCAATCGATACTCTCGGATCTTCTTTTCCATGAGTAAGAAATACCGGTCTGTCTCCCGCATTATCTGCTGCTTCTAGCGGTGAACGTTCAGTAAGACTGACTCCGGCGAGCCATCCTCCGACTCTGACTCCTGGGCCTGCAAAGCTAGACGGGAAACCCAATCGATCTAATTCATTTTTTATGACTAATGGGAAGTCAAGCACGGCACTATCTAACCACATTGCCCCTATTCCCGGTTCTTCTGCAAAGGCAATTGCCGCTCCACCGCCAAGTGAGAAGGCAGTCATTCCAACTTCTCCCGGCGAATATCCCTTCTCAGAAACTAACCAATCATAAGCCCCAAGAATATCTTTGTATTCTTTCTGTCCTATACTGATATAATCGCCTACAACGTCGCTATCTCCATAATTTCTCAGATCAAAAGAAAGGCTATTGATTCCTTCATCTGCAAGATAACTTTGCATCAATAGCATTTCTGGTTTACATTTACCATTCTGAGGCATTCCGTGCGTTTGTATCACCACAGGGGCATTTGGATCGACTTCGATATACCATCCTCGTAAAGTAATTCCAGATTCTCCTCTTGGTTCAAATGAAGCATTTTCATACTGATATTGATAATTGGATACATCAAAATTCTTCCTTATATCAATACGCTCTTCAGAATCATTCCAGGGTTCAAAACTTTCCCAATCATCGTTAGTGGTCCAATTATCGGGCGTATTGGAAGCCCACAAACCACAGCCAGGATTTGCCGAAATACCTTGAGATGCAACAGTATATCCTATACCGATGTAAGCGATTGAGAATAAGAATGTAGAAACTAAAAACATCGCGACTACTTTATTTTGTTTTGTCTCAAGAATGCCCTTGATTTTCAAACGGCTCATTGTTGTACGACACTAATAAGATACATAATACTAGTCCTTTGTACACGTTTTAAGGCTCCTCTTCAACAATGGTTTCTCCCTCCTCGTTTACGGTTCGGGGTTGTATACCTTTTTCCACATTCTTGGTTTCCCATTCCCCAGAAATCAAGGGGAAAGAGATTTTTACAGTTTGAGAAGGGTGATTTTGAGTGTTTTTGTCATATTTCTCAGTAAATATTTTTTCGTACTCAGAGGTCTTATACGGGTCGATAATAGCCTCTGTATCCTCTTCTTCTGGGAATTGTAATTCAAATTTTTTATGTATAACTTTAAGTTCAACTAATCTGCATAAATTCCATCGCCACTTTGATTTCTCTTTCAAAAATGGATATTTTAAAAATTCTAATTTTTTTTCTGCAGCGGTGGACTTAGATACTTTCCTTTTCCATAATATTTTATCGATTAAATCGTCGGTTGCTCGTTCTAATACAGGTAGATGAGCAACTACATTGATCTTTTCTTTACCCCTTTTTGAGTCTATCTTTTTTCTATACTCGTCGTCAAATGAATAACTTTTAACAAGTCTGAGTAAATGTTCGCTATCTTCGTGGAATAAAAGAAATATTTGTCTCCGCATTCTATGCGTATTTCCACTAGCCGGAAGGCCTTGAGCAAACTCTTTCTTAGCACTTCTACCGGCTGGACCGGTTTGGTTATTTAATATGTCAAGAACATTTTTACTAATCCTTAAAGATGAACGGGCTCTGTTTCCGAACCTTTTTTTAAGATTGTACTTATTTTCCCATCTAGTCGTGTGGACTATCTTTAATTGTCTAACGATTTTCTTAGTGACGAAGCCCTGAGCTTTCTCGTTCCATGTTGTTTTTTCACCTAGATTTATCCATTTCCCTGATTTATCGGTCCAGCCAATTTCTCCTTCAACGCATTCACATCTTCTTTTACGGTATTTTTTGCCTTTCAGGTCAAAATGTGTGCAATGAATAATATCATCCAATGAAGGTCCCAAATCACATACACTACATTTGTTACCTTCACAAATAGGGCATGGAATCTCTGTAGGAAATGATGTTTCTCCACCCTCAAATTCGCCCATAATAATAAGGTGATGCACTAAGTTGATTTAAGGCTTTCAGTGATGCCTTTTTTTCTAATAGTAGTCTTTAGTGTGGGCAAACACCCCAAGGAGATAAAAATTATGAATGAAAATAATAAAAATAACAACAAACAAGAGACTGCCCCCCGAGAGGTCCCAAGAGACCTACCAGAGCTGGAAGAAGTAGACGTAGCGACTGCGCTAAGTCACCAGAACCTGTCCTGGGCTCATGGGTTCATGGACGCGTACAGTGTTGGTGAGACCCTGTGGTTAGATGGCATGCACATACAGAAGGTAACTGAAGATACTGTAAGGTGCATAGCAGTAGTCGACCACGGGTTCTGTTTTACTGCTCTTATGATGATGAAAACGGCTTTCGAAGCTGCAAACATAGAGCTAGAGTTGGCCCCCTACACGCTGGTTATACCATACAGAGCAATTGAAGAAGTTGCCAGTTCTGTAAGCACGCCTGGCTTGGAGGTGGCTTAAATGTGGATTTTTACAAAATATGGTTTCTTAAGTATTGTACAGCATAATGCAATGCCCAAATTTTTTCAAGTTAAGGCTCGAATTATAGATCCCCTTGAGCAGTTATGGCCTGAACATGAGATAGAAATTATTGATTGGGCCGATTATAGATTTAGAATAACAATAGAAAAAGATAAGGTCTTTGATATCTTATCGAAAGAAATTCAAAATGTGAATTATACTAGTTTCAAAAATGAATGCTATGTTGATCATGATTATCACGATGCATTAGTTAGAGTTTGGAATACTATGTATAATTACCAGATGAAAATGGAGATGAAGAAATGAAGAAAAATGAAAATGAAAACGTAAAACTGATTAGGGTAAGCGAACGCTTACCTGCACTAAATAAAAAATATGAGAGATATGCTAAAATGGACGAAAATAAATATTATATTCAAAGGAATATGGAAAGAGAAGAGGGAGAATATTGGTTCGATGGTGATATGGGGCTCACTATACAAAAAGTTGATCGAAATACTCTCAGAGTTATAGCAGTATTCGATGATCCTAAGCCATATCTGTGTCTTGCGATGTTATCTTTAACTTGTATGGAATTGGAGATTAGCATACAGATGGAACCATACACAATCATTAGACCTTACATCCGCAGAGAGGAGTCTATAGTTTCTGATGAGTCTCCTCGAGCGGAGGTGGGTTGAATGTGCCCTTATTCTATACCCGAGGCTATAGCTTTCTGGAACAAGGCTTGTAACTTCCATAGGGGGGCAAACCCCAATCATGTATGTAAAAATCCACCAGCCTGTCAACGTACACTGGACAAGGCCTTCTCAGCCGAACTAAGTTCAAAGGGGTGGGAATGATGAGTGAGGAAATAAAAATTAAAGAAAAAAGAGAAGAGTTTGAATCTCTTGTACAATCATGGAATGGAACTGAAATGTGGTTTCAAGAAAGAATGCAACAATTTCCAGGAATTGTCGAGATTACTACTGATGACTGGGGTGTAAAAATAACTATAAATTCAGAATATTACAGGAAATTTAGTGTATCAGGTCGTTGGGATATTCTTAGTATTCGGTCTACAGGAATGTCGGCATTATATTGTGGTTGGACTTTAGGTAAAGAGATGATTTGGCCCGAGCTTGGAATCCTTCCTTCCGATAAAATTACTAATTTTGACAAAGGTGATGAAGAATGAGGAATAGGCTGTTAGAAAAAAAACTTCAAAATATTTTAGATTCCGGGAATAAAGTTTGGATTATTGGTGATATCCACGGATACAAAGAAACTTTGAAATCCTTGATAGATAATCTTAATTTGGAATTGGAAGATATTGTAATTTGTCTGGGAGATATGGTAGATAGGGGTCCGGATAGTGTGGGGGTTGTAAATTTATTTATGTATGAAGATAACCTGTATTCATTGAAAGGGAACCATGAAGAAATGCTGCTTATGGATTGGCTGAAGACTGATGGTTTTGGAAATTATTCCGACACTGGGTTTTGGTCTTCAATAAAATCATTATCAAGAGAGGAAATGCAGAGAATTAAAAAATTTATTTCTTTACTACCTACTGAAATCATATTAGATAAATTTAGATTAGTTCATGCAGGATATTGCGATATGCCGTATATGGCCAGTCTAGATCAACAGACAGATAATGAGAGGCTTTGGTCAAGGGATATTTTTACAGTAAATTATCCATTTGACTTGAAAAGAACTGTAATTGTTGGCCACACCATTATTCAGAATTATGGAATTTTTGACGACCATAAGGTTTGGATTAGTAAGAAATTACTCGAAGATGGTAGGCCTTCTGCTATTGGAATCGATACTGGGGTATATCTCCAGAGAGGCGCGAATCCAAGAATTTCAGCTTTTGAGCTAGGTTCAGGAAAGATTATTTCGCAAAAAAGAATTGAATCTGAATGAATCTTCATGTAATTTCTTTCTCAATCCATGCTTCGAATGAACATAGTCGTAGTGCGCTACTATAATCTCTCTTGATTTTTAATTCGGGTTTTGGTTTACTGGCTACGATTGGAGGAAGAATTTCATTTATTTTTTTATTTGCAGATTGAATATCTGATTCTGCTACTATTACTCTGCCTCGTATTAATGAAACGTTGCTTCGATTGAGTAATGGAATTAAAGCAGGGAGAAACTCTATTGTGCGGTGGGGGAGGTTGACTAAGACCATATCCCATTTACCTGAATATTGAGGATTTTGAGAAAGTTTTGTAGCATCGGCCAATCCAACTATTCTGTCGTCATAGTATTGCTGTAAATTTTCTGATTTAGTTGGATATTCTCTTTTATCCCATCTCCTGAGATTCTCAAATAATAGTTCCACTGCTGATGAATTCAAATCGGAGGCTAGTATATTTCCGGCTAAGCCTTCTTCTGCAATCAAAGTAGATAGTGCTGGACCTACTCCACAAAAGGGATCGCAGATTGCCAAAGGACGATTGAGTTCGTTATGTAATTCCTTAGCAAATCGAAGTGTTTCAAGCCTCTCTGTTTGAAGTTTGGTTGAGTAGTATGCTACTTTGGGGTCGCATGAGATATATCTGCCGGATTCTTTGACGAAAACCTTTGTGTTGATGAGTTCTGAAGGAATATTATCAAAATATAATTCTAAGTCTTTACGTGCTCCTATTGGTTTTAAATCTCTGATTCTTAATTCTCCCATCACTCCTCCATCTGATAGTACTAATCTAATAAATGGGTGAGAAAGTAGTTTAGCTTGGGCTATTTTAGATGTGTATTTTTTGATACTATCATCTATTCTTACAATCATCATATCTCCAAAAAATTCGTGTGATGAGGGCCATGATTCTTTATGTTCAATCACCGTATCTTTCCCAACTAAATTTTCCAAATGATTCCACCAATCGGTATTAATGATTTCATTTGGTTTTCCTTCTGAAAAAATAATTTCAAAATTGCAGAGTGGTTCTGGTAGATTTATATCAGCAGATACTGAAATAGGAATTAGGCGATTATTTCCATCTTCTGATGAAAAAATTCTATGCTCCTTGGATAACCAATCATATTTTGTTATCTCGGTTAAAGCAGCCTGTACTTTTTTATTTGGCACCAGTAAATGTCGCATCACGTTCATGGTGTGCAGGCGGTTAGACCCCTTCACCATGACGGAGGAGAGGTTGTCGGCTGGCTTGTGGCTCATTGGCTTGGGACCTGGCAATTTAGATCATATGAGTAAGAAGGCAATCGACGTAGCAAGAGCATGTTCTGAAAGGTTTCTAGAGGGGTATACTGCTATTTTACCGCCTTATCAAGAGGATAGATTAGAGGGTTTTGTAGGAAAGTGGAAGAGAATAATGAGGCCTCGGGTAGAAAATCCTGAAGAATTATTAAAATTAGCCAAAGAAGAGCCTATCGCATTACTAATTGTTGGAGACCCCATGCAAGCTACCACTCATGTTGATTTAGAAGCAAGATGTGATGAATTGAAAATAGATTTCAACGTTATACCCGGGATTACCGCTACGGCACTTGCAGTATCGTTATCGGGATTACAATCCTACAGGTTTGGGAGGCAGGTTACCATTCCTTATTCTTATGGGAATTATTTGCCTTCATCTCCTTTAGAAATGGTCTATACAAATTATGATAATAACCTCCATACTCTTGTATTATTAGATTTAGACCCTACAGGAATGGGGATAGAAAAACCTACTCCTATGAGCCCTCATGATGCATACTCGATACTACAAAAAATGGAAGGAAAGATGATTGAAGAAGGAATGAAATTATCGCAACGGGTAAAGAATTTAGATGGCATTTTACTAACCGATATATCATTAGATTCTCAAAAAGTAATTGCTGGTAATCTTTTTGAAATATCAGGCCATAAAGGTGGTTGGATTCATTGTTTAATTATACCTTCTAAAATGAATCAAAATGAAATTGATGCTTTTGAACGTAGGAAAATTGTTTGACCAAACAATCGACGGCCTCAAGGAGGGTCGATGTTTCCGTTAATTGTATAACATGGCTCGCCCACCTGCTGAAGTAAGATTTCCTGGAGATAAAAATCGTAGGAAAAAGGTCAAAGTGCGTGGCATAAAACAGGCGTCTAAACAAATCCAACAAAGATTAGAGAAGGACTTGGATGCTCTTTTAGAAGACCCACACATCTTCTTACCGGAAATCAAGGCTGAACTGGGTAGACCTAGAAGAGATATGATGGCTGCAAGCTTGAAAGAAATAGATTATATTTCAAAAAAACGGCATGATAGAAAATGGTTAGCTAGAAGGATGGTGAAGAGGAGAGGGTGTATGGTTTCTCGGGCATTAGCGGGTAGTCTGTTGGCCGCTCTTGATGGAGATCATTCAACGGTGGCTGTATTCAATAATCCAATATATGGTACTTCCAGTTTTATTAGAAGAGGGAATGGGAAACAGGCTCATCAGGCGGCAATTCAAAACTATAATAATCATAAATTAAGAATGCTTGCTTGGGACGAACATGCAAAATCTGGACATTGGTTTTTCTCTTGGAAAGATGGTTTTGAATACACTGGAATGGTCCCTAAATCGCCTGAAGATTGGATTGAAGCGGCTCTGGAATTCTCTTCTGTTAAATTCTCAGGGAATAAAATAAGATGGAGTAAAGGATTAGATGAAGAGACCGTGAAGAACAATATCTTTTCAGATTCTGGATGGCTAAAAATTACTTTTCAAAACGGCGTTGTGGCGGGATTGTCACAAAACTCTCTTGCTAAAACCGAAGAAGGTTTCGTTCCATCAATAGCGCTCACGATGCTTCCACCGAAAATCTCTGAAATAATTGATGCCGAGTGGATGTGGAGACCAATAGGTTGGCCTGAAGATAGAGCTTTACCTGCTGAGGGATTAGAGAAATTAGACGAAATATTACTTGCTTGGATGTCAATGGCTTTAGAAGATTCTTCATTAGGTAGAGAATGCCGTAAAAGTATCTTGAACTCAATTGATGATGGTTATGTTAGCGGAAATAATTGGTTCGATGCTGAATCAAAGAAAGACTTCTTGGAATTTTTATCTGGAAGCGAAGATGAGAAAGAGGCAATTGCCGCAGTATTAGATAATCTGGAAACAGGAATACATGTAAGACAAGATGGCTTTTCTTTTGAATTGGAAGAACCGGTTGTAAGATTTGAAGAAAATGCTTGCCATCCTCTACTCGTTTCTTTATGGGAAGATCACGGACTTACTATATTGAATCAAATGTTCGGATTAAGTGGGGAAGAGGCTGAAGAGATTTACAGTAAACAATTACAACGAAAACAGGGCTTCGGAGCGTTTTTGAGAGAGTTGAAAAATAATCTCTCAACAGCAAAGAAATTGGACTCATTGCCTTGGAGTAGTGTCTCATTACCAAATCCACTTAGTTTTGCAGATAAATTAATCAGAAAGGCTGGAGATGATGGAATTGCTTCCACGGTTTCATTGGCTAGAAAAGGAAAAGATTTGGACGCAGCAATGGGATGGGCCTGGCTTGTGGTACATGACCGAACAGAATCAGATGCTTGGAGATTTGATTCGGCTTCACGTGACAAAGGTAGCGATTGGGTTCCTGCATTGCAGGTATTATGGGGTTCGGCAAAAAAAATATTGAATGAGAATAGTAAAGAGGCTACATCGGATTATATCGAGGCTATGACAAAATTAGCAGAAATATCAGGTGCTGGTAAATTAACTCCGCCATGAGGAATTAAACTACTATCCAAATTGCAACAGCGATTAATGAAAAACCCATTCCTCTGTTCAACATTGTAGCGGACTTCGTAGTTGTGAATAACTTCCTTAGTTGGGTGCCGAAACCAGCCCATGTCATAACAGCCGGTAAACCAAATAATAGATTGAGCCCTACAAGCATCACTTTTGCCCCAAAACTAGGGCCAAATAAAAGTCCAAATTGAGTCATTAAAACTAGAAAATGAATCCATGCTTTCCCATTGACTATTTGTAAAATAATCCCAGTTATAGGACCTAATTTAGTACTTTTTTGTTCGGCATCTGACATTGGTGAGGATTTGAAAACCTGATATCCTAAATATGCAATATACACTGCTCCGAAATAAGTTAGTAAATCAAAGAAGTTTTGATTTTTTTCTATAAATACAGTTGCCCCACCTACAAAAATGCCCAATGCTGACCAACCTAATGCCATCCCTGAAATTAATGGTAAGGTGCCTTTGAAGCCGTGCTGCGAACCATGTGCAGCACAAAGAATATTATTTGGCCCGGGTGAAAAACACATCGCAATCGTGAAGACTAGGAATTGGGCCGTAAGTTCTGAATCCATATTAACCACTAAGCTCGAGTGGCGAGTAATTCGGCCGCTGCGGCTAAAGCCTCATCGATATCGTTCCAGATATCTTCTACATCTTCAATTCCAACGCTCATTCTAACAAAACCAGGTACTACTCCTGCTTCCATTCTTACTTCTTCTGGAACAAACATATGACTGGAATTAAACGGGCATTCTACTAAACTCTCAACTCCTCCGAGACTTGTTGCTTCAAGTGTCATTTTCAAGGACTTCAGAAACTTAAGCGCCGCTGCGTCTCCGCCTTTAACTACGTAAGAAAGCATTCCACTTCCTTTTGGTAAAATCCTTTTTGCTAACTCATAATCATCATAATCTGGCAGAGAAACGTGGTTCACAGATTCTATCATTGAATGTGTAGAAAGCCTTCTTGCTAATTCTGCGGCGTTAGACGTGTGGATTGGCATACGAGCATGTAATGTCCTCATTCCTCTCTCTAGAAGATAGCACATGTGAGGGTCTGCAGCACCACCGAAATGTACTTTTTTAGGGAAAATTTGAGCTATTAGCTCTTTGTTCCCCACAACAAATCCTGCGATTAAATCTGAATGCCCTCCAAGATATTTGGTTCCTGAATGAATTACTAAATCAAATCCGCTCTTAATTGGGTTACAACCCCATGGAGAAGCAAACGTATTATCGACAACGGAAATTAGGTTATTTTTTTGTGCTATCATGGCCATAGCATCTAAGTCACATACTTTCAACACTGGATTCGATAACGTTTCTACATAGATCATTTTTGTGTTGTCCTGAATTGCGGCTTCGTATGAAGATGGATCTCTCATATCAGCCATAGTGACTTCAATACCAAACCGTGGAAGGTCTTCGGTAAGTAGCCCATATGTCCCTCCATAGACATCGGCACTAGCAATAATATGATCCCCACTTGATAAGAGTCCAAGAAGTGTTGTAGATATTGCCGCCATACCGCTAGCAAAAGTTTCTCCATCCTCTGCACCTTCCATGGCGACGAGTTTTTGAGCAACTGCTTCTGAATTAATACTGGATAATCTCGCATAGAGCATTGTGTGCTGGGCACCTCCTGCCCAGCCAGCATATCTTTCATCGGTCAAATGGTATGTAGAAGACAAAAATACTGGGGTATTGACTCCTCCCCCAACTGAATTTGTTCCCGAATGTACTGCCTTTGTTGCGAATCTTCTGTCGGTATTGTCATTGCCCATATACCTCGGAGAGTGTGTTAGCAAATCAACTAAACGGCGAATATATACTAAAGATGTCGAGATTTTGACGGTTAATCATTTAATTCTCGACTTTTTGACGGAAATACTAAGAAAGAACAGTCTTAGCGTCGTATAATGCCCTTTTCAAACCTAGACTCTAAAGATTCAGGCATACTGAAAATGCTGAATGAAGATTCGAGAGCAACTACGCAAGCAATAGCCGATGCTTTGAATATGCCGAGAGTTACCGTTCATGATAGAATAAAAAGATTGCAAGATAGGGGTATAATAAACAAATTTTCTGTAGAAATAAATAGAAGAGAGTTGGGGTGGCCGTTGCATGGATTCATTCTCGCGAATTGGGCTGGACAGAGGGAAGATATTGATAGGAGATTTGTGGCTGAAGAAATTTGTAAAATGCCTTTCGTTGTAGGATGCCATATAGTTACAGGTCAATGGGATTTTATTGTAGAAGTGGTAGCTAAAGATATGGCGAATTTGGGGGATTCTATCTTAGATCAATTATCTGAAATTAATGGGGTTGGACATACTCAAACTTTAGTTTCTTTTTACAGCTTTGATGGTGCCGCCAAATCTCTTGGCTAACTAATAGTTCTGTTAATACCCCATATTCTATCGGTTAATTGTAAGAATAGAGCAACCACAGGCCCTATTAAAATTGCAAAAATGATTGTCCCGACACCAAATACGCCGCCAAGTTTCCAACCAATTAATAATGCAATTATTTCAATTGTAGTCCTCACTCTACCGATTGGGATGTTAGTAATCCTTTGAAGTCCTGTCATCCATCCGTCGCGCGGCCCTGGTCCAAGATTTGCAGTCAGGTAGAAACCACTGCCTATGCCGACTAATATTGTGCCTAATAATACCTGAATTAACTGATAAATTTGTTGTTCAGGATGTGGAAGATATGGTTCCATGACATCAATTGCTGCGGCAATTAATATTGCATTTAGAATAGTCCCCACTCCTGGTTTTTCTTTCAATGGAATCCATAAGAAAAGTACTATTACGCTAATAAAAAACGTTGCCTGACCTATTGTCCAGTTGAATTGGATCCCGATACCCTGGGCTAAAACTGTCCAAGGAGCTACTCCGAGTCCGGCTGCAATTATTACAGCGTCTCCTGTACCGAATATCCATAGACCAACGACTAGGACGGTTAAGGTGTTAAATTTAGGCTTAGTAGACATTGGGTCATTAGAGCTCCAAGTAGTGGTGGGTACTTTTTTTGCCAATTTGAAAAAAGGTTGAGATTTAGACAAAAATCACTCACCTTTAACCCAACTAGAGTATTCATCAGTAGATCCCACTGCCCAGAATAATATTTCGGGAATATCATAAGGGTGTTCTAATTTTATCTTGTGAATCAATTTTTTAACCTTAGATTTAGTAGTTTTAAGTTGTATTAACCATTCAGATTCGCTCTTTATTTCTTCTTCCCAGCGATATACAGATCTTCCTCTATTCACTTGTATACAAGCAGAGAGTTTTGAATCTATAATTGATTGAGCCCACATCCCAACTTCTGCATCATTAAGGTCGCCACTAAGAGATGTTTGAACTATGAATAGCGTGTCATCCATGGACAATCCTAGACGGGTTTCCAATATAGCCTGTGGCATATATTCAATGCCTGTGTATGCTTCCGAAGTTCCGGCGATAAGATGGGAGTGTGGGAAAAACCTATTGATTCAGGTAAAATTCCGGATTCGGATACTCATTTTGATGTTATCGTTGTTGGGGGTGGCCCGGGAGGCTCGGCTGCAGCTGCTTACAACGCTTTGAACGGCTGTAAAGTTCTTTTATTGGAAAAAGAAACTTGGCCTAGAGATAAGATATGTGGAGATGCGGTAGGTGGAAAATCACTATCTCATGTAAAAGAATTAGGCGTCTTAGATATGATTGAGTCAACTCCTCATTACGTAGTGGACTCTATCGTTTTCGGTAGTGCAAATGGTTCAGAAGTTAGAGTCATGCTACCAAAGGAATCCTATGAAAAAATGGGTTTGCAATCTGGGTATGCATTACCAAGGATGCAATTTGATTACATGATGTTTCAAAGAGGTCAGGAAATAGTTAGAGAAAATGGAGGATCTGTAATACAAGATTTTTCTGTACATGAAATAATATTTGAAAAAGAAAATGGCGTTCACAAAATAAAGGGTGTAAAGGGAAGTGTCGGAGGAAGAAAATCCGATAATGAAGAATTAACATTCACCTCTGCGGTTACAATTGGGGCTGGCGGTTACAATTGCCCGGTATCAAGGGTAATAACAGAATTACATGATGAGCCACATAGAGACGATGACCATTTCTGCGGAGGTTATCGAGAATATTGGGATGACGTCGGAGGATTGGGCGGAGATGAGGGCCCAATTGAAATACACTTTATTGACGAAGTTTTACCTGGTTATTTTTGGCTTTTCCCAGTACAAGGGAATAGAGTTAACGTAGGAATTGGAATGTTAATTTCGGAACATAGGAAACTGAAAAAGGACAAAAAGAAATCTCTCAAGAAAATACAAAAATGGGTTATTGAAGAACATCCGCGGTTTAAAGAAAGATTTGCAAATGCAACATTGGTTCCAGGTTCTGAAAAGGGATGGCAATTACCATTTGGCTCTCCTAGAAAAGATGCCCCCTCATATCAACCAAGAAGGGTTGCAATGGCAGGTGCTATGTGTGTTGGAGATTCTGCAAGCTTAGTGGATCCATTCAGTGGCGAAGGAATTGGAAATGCATTATTATCGGCAAAAATGACCTCGAAACATTTTGATAAAAAGATACATGCTGATGGATTTCCAGAAGAAATTGCTAAAGAATATATGATTGATTTATGGGATGCATTGGGTTCTGAGTTAAAGAATTCTAAAACTTTACAGAAAGTTATGAAATGGAAAGTGCTTACAAATTGGTTTGTTAAAAAGGCATCAAAGAAAGAAGAGTTGGGGAAGATGATGTCCGAGATGATTGCCAGCAAGGAATCGCAAAAAATGCTTTGGAGTCCTTGGTTTTTGATGAAAACATTATTGTTGCCATGAGGTAGTATTTATGCAAAAATTAGCCCCTAATCTAGATGGGATTGAAGCAGTTTTCTTAGATTTAGATGGGACTATCTACATGGGAGATAATTTAATTGAAGGCGCTGTAGATTTTTTAAATCGGATAGAGCAAAAAGGGATTAGGAGATTCTTTTTATCAAATAACTCAAGTAAATCAGTAAAGCAATACTTATCCAAACTAGAAAATTTAGGAGTGCCTGCAAAGGAAGAAGATATATTATTGTCAACTCATGATTTATTAGCATGGCTTTCTTCAAATAATATTTCTGAAACTTACCTAGTAGGTACTGTTGGAATGAAAGAAATGCTAGAATCTGCAGGTGTGAATACTTCTTCTAATAATCCTCAATATGTAGTTCTTGGTTATGACACTGAAATAAGTTATCAGAAATTAACAGAAGCGTCGATTAACCTGCACAAAGGAGTGCCTTTAGTCGTAAGTCATCCAGACATGGTTTGTCCGTCGCCGAATGGCGGCTTACCAGATACAGGAGCATATCTTGCTCTGTTTGAAGCGACTACCGGCGTGAAACCGGAACATATTTGCGGGAAACCAAATCCAGGAATGATTTTGCATAAAATACACGAATTAGGCATTAATCCGGAAAACTGCGCAATGGTTGGGGATAGACTCTACACCGATATAGAAATGGCAGAAAGATCGGGCGTTCATGGCATTTTAGTATTATCAGGAGAGGCCACATTAGAAGATGCTAGTGCAGCAAATCAAAATCCAAGTTTGATCGTAGAATCAGTTGCTAAATTGTGCTAATAGTAATTTTCTTTTTTGATGAGAAGATTTTGTTTTAACAAATATACTTCTTCTTTTAATAATAAAAGTCATTCGGGCCTCCATGGAAGGAACGACTGACCCGTCAGTTTTAGAAGATAGATTATACTACAAAATTGGTAGTTTTGTTTATGATAATGCTAAGGTTGTGTTAGTTGCCACTTTACTCCTAGGAGTTGGGCTTGCTGGGTTAATCAGTTTAGAGCCTAAATATATCGAAGGTTTCGGAGAAGGGGACCTAGAATCTGTTCATGGGTGGAATGCTATCGCAACTGGTTTTTCTGATGAAAATGAGAGTTCTTATGAGACTTTTTATGTTCTCTTCCATCACCCAAGTGGAAACTCTAGTGATGTTGAGATTAAAGCCGCGATGGAAGAAACCGTTAGAATATTTCAAACGAATGAAGATGTTTTATTGGACTATCCTTGGTTCACCAATGAAGCAAATAAATCAAATCTTATCAGTACAATTGATGAATCTTGGTCTAGAATACGTATACAAGTTAACTTGGATAGAGAGGATTCAAAAGTTTTGTTAAAGGATACTATTGAAAGTTTGGAATTACCGGAAGATGCCCCTGAAGGGATGGAGAAATGGGTAACTGGAAATTTGGCTATCGATGTCGTATTTGACTTGACTCTTGAGGAAGAATTAATCAAAGCTGAATTGATTTCTGCTCCTCTTACCCTACTTATCTTACTGCTAGTTTTTGGAAGTCTTGTTGCTGCAGGTTTGCCCGTTCTGACAGGAATCTACACGGTGATTGCGGCTGTAGGCATTGTTACTGGACTGACTTATATTTTTGATGATATCACAATTTATGCAAACAATATCGTATCATTATTAGGTATTGGATTAAGTGTGGATTATTCTTTGTTCATAGTTAATCGATTCAGGGAGGAATTACGTAGAGGTAGAGATCACAAAACGGCCATTGCAATGACTAGTGCTACTGCAGGTAGAGCTATTTTCTTCTCTGCAATGACTGTCATGGTTGGATTGATGGGAATGTTGTTTTTCGAGAATACTGGCCTACCATCGCTGGGTTGGGGAGGCATATGTGCTACTCTTGTTGCTTTGGTTTCATCAGTAGTCCTTTTACCGGCAATGTTATCGTTATTAGGAGATAGAATAAACTCATTGAAGGTTCCTTTCTCAATGACAGACACGAACAAGGAAGACGGGTTTTGGTCATGGATTGCTGAGGGCGTAATGAAGCGTCCTTTGTCCGTACTAATCCCCGCAGTGATGGTTCTACTAATCGCTGGTTCTCCTTTTCTCCAAGCAGAATGGGGCATAACTACGTACAAGGCTTTGAGTCCAGATGATGAATCAAGAAACGGTTTAGAATTAACAGATGTTTATTGGCCAGAAAATGTCGGGAATACTGCTCAGATTGTTTTTGAAATCGAAGAAAATGTTAATCCTTTCTCAGAGGAAAATATCCGTAACTTATACAATTTTTCAAAAGAAGTTATGACAATAGAACATACTAGCTATGTTTACACATATGCACATTTTGATTCGTCGATGAGTCAAGCCGACATAATTGCCTTTTGGGATGACTCTGAAGACGGGAACTTATCTTCTGAAGAGGCATATATCCTAGATTTGCAAAGGAATTTTCACCTTGAAAGTTCCGTGGGGAATAATGTAATTTTAGTGATTGTTGGAATAGAGGGCGAGCAATCTAGCGAAGATTCTAGGAGTGTTGTAAATAGTATTCGATCTTTAGAAAGTAAAAATGACCAATTTGGTAGCCAGAGTACTGTTAATGTTGCAGGTATTGCGGCTTACAATCAAGATGTGTTAGAAGCGGTGGCAGAAAATATGCCAATTGCTTTGGTATTTATTCTGATCTCGAGCTATATACTTATTTTCTTACAAGTTAGATCTGTTGTTTTACCACTAAAGGCACTAGTAATGAATGTATTATCGGTCAGTGCTTCGTTCGGAGTGTTGGTATGGATTTTCCAATATGGTAACGGGGCTGAATTATTAAATTTCACACCTCAACCCATAGATCCAACTACTCCTGTAATGATTTTTGCAATTTTATTCGGATTAAGTATGGATTATGAAGTCTTAATGTTATCAAGAATTCACGAAGAATGGGAGCGGACTAAGGATAATACAAAGGCAGTAGCAGTCGGATTGCAAAAGAGTGGCCGGATAATTACCTCCGCGGCTTTGGTAATGATAACTGTGTTTTCCGCCTTCGGTATCTCCTCCGTCGTCCTAATGAAACAATTCGGTTTTATGCTTGCATTGGGTGTCGCTGTTGACGCTAGTATCGTTAGAGCGTTGGTAGTTCCGTCCACAATGCGATTAATGGGCGACATAAATTGGTGGGCTCCAAGCTGGCTATCAAAAAATGTGTCCGATGAGGAAGAATAATTCATTAAGTCGAAATGTATAGGCTTGGACGGGTTTGTATGGACGAGGAATGTGTTGTTGTAACTGGCGCCAGTGGATATATTGGAAGCCATATTGTGGCGAATCTTTTATTGAAGGGGAAAAAGGTTAGGGCGACGGTTCGAGATTCGCAAGACCATGAGCGAGTAAAGCACTTGGAAGAAATGGAAATTTTAGAGAATGGTTCGTTAGAAATTGTGCAAATGGATCTCTTTGATAAAGACAGTGTCGACCGAGCAATAAGTGGAGCAACGGATGTAATTCATACTGCTGCAGTAGTGATTGTGCGGTCAAGAAATCCTCAGGAAAAAATTGTTGATCCGAGCGTGATTGGAACAAAAAATATTATCTCTGCAATTGAAAAAAGCGGAACTGTTGAAAGATTCGTTCACACATCTTCAACTGCAGCAATTCGTCCAGAAGAATGGGAAGATGGTGAGGTCTTGACCACAGAAACATTTGCCAAAGATGCCACTTTAGAGCAGAATCCATACGGGTTAGCAAAATATAGTGCTGAAATGGTTGTTAGAGACTGGCATAAACAAAAGAATAATGTGAAAAGGCCGAGGATGGTTACTATTCATCCTTGCATGGTTTTTGGCCCACCTCTTTCACCAAGACACCTGAGAGGGTCTCTTTCAATTATTATGATGTTAGTCAACAGAGAATTGCCAGTATTGCTGCCTATGCAAATCAGTATA